>ENA-UEQO01000278-UEQO01000278.1-human-gut-metagenome-genome-assembly--contig:-NODE-278-length-59204-cov-5.916671_pt1 | contig 59204 bp, 85 predicted proteins | sample MGYA00242938_ERZ507940 | MGnify/ENA primary metagenome ERZ507940 (study PRJEB26167, sample SAMN06115517) | human gut metagenome | host: Homo sapiens | place: China:Chongqing | collected 2014-12-03... | reverse complement strand
CTGTCTTTGGCAGGAGAGTACGAGATTACTTACACGGTAACAGATGAGAACGGGTTTACTGCAAAGCAGACAGCCAAGGTGACAGTTGCAGATGGAAAGACCTCTAAAAAGGATACCAAATCTGCTGTAACAAAGTCGGAGACAACAAAGGCTGAAACCGGATCAACCAACAGCAGTAACGGCGGAAGTAGCAATAGTGGAAGCAGTAATTCCGGAAACAGCAACAGCGGAAGCAGCAATTCTGGAAACAGCAACAGTGGAAGCAGCAATTCTGGAGACAATAGTGGAAACAGCAACAGTGGAAGCAGCAATTCCGGAGACAATAGCGGAAACAGCAACAGCGGAAGCAGCAATTCCGGAGACAATAGCGGAAGTAGCAACAGTGGAGGCGGCAATAGCGGAAACAGCAACAGTGGAAGTAGCAACAACGAAAGCAGTAATTTCGGAAACAGCAACAGCGAAAGTACAACACCAAGCGGTGATAGTGGAAGTAGCAACAACGGAAGCGGTGATCATACAATGTCAGAACCAGATGATGTCATTGAGGGAGATCCGTCACTTGGCGACAATACAGGAACAGGTGGAAATGGCGGCGGAAATTCCACGATCACATTTAATTAAATGTAACGGAGGATAATTATATGTATAGTGAGCGAAAGCTCAGATACGATAGGAGTATAATATATAAATTTTATTTGTGTGTATTATTGGTAGTAAGTGCATTATTATTTTCTGATAAAGTTATGGCAGAAACATTGGCGGAACATGCTACGAATGAGGTACAGAAAAATGTATTTAAAGAGTTGCCAGTGGGGCAGAGTGGAGAAAATACAACGGTAGGTCGTTATGCGCTAAATTATACTGGAAATATCAATGTATATTCTTCGCCGTCATCAGGAAACGATGATATATCCTATTGCAGTCAGACATTGTCGGGATGGTCTAATAGTTCAAGGGCAACATTGCATGGGGACAATAGCACAACTCATATTGTAAGGGCGTATTTGATATGGGAAACTCGAAAAAGGTATAACAAAGATGATAATAATGCTAATCATGTAAGTTTTCTTATGCGAGATGCTAGAACTCGTTGGAATATTTATCCTGATTGGGTTTTTGCGGACGATCGCAGTTCGCGGTATGTTTCTGGATGGGAGCAGTCCCGCCCCCGAATTTACTGCAACGTTGCGGATGTAACAACTATCGTTAAAACATACGGGTATGGTGATTACTATGTAGCCAATATACCGGTATGCCGTGCATCCGATCTCTGGGAGCAGGATACGGGAGGCGGTGGAACGCCGACCGGCTGGCAGCTGATTGTCGTGGAGGAAAATGCTTCTTATCCGGTACGTGCGGTGACTTTAAGTGTGGGATCGAGATTCCGGTTCGGAGATGTTGATTGGGAGGGCGATGATTATGGTTTCGATCCTGTCTCCAGAGCAACTGTTACGATGCAGGCAGAGTTGTTTGATGGTTTAAAAACCAAAGAATACGGAGACGTGACAGGACAGATACTTTTTGGATGTATCGATGCGGCGAGGGTTACGGAAAATCCCAAACTGATATCCATGTTTACACAACAGGCTCGGGATAGTGAAAAAAATGTAAGGAACGGCGGGACTGTAATAGAGGGGCTTTACCGTGATGGATCACTATTTTGCCAACAAACGGATATGTGCTCTGTTTTGTATAACGTTTCGGGATTATCATATGGTGCGACAGTGTTTGGGGTGGATGTTGCCAATGTCCGTTGGGATACCCAGCTTTACATCGGAGCGGCGGTAGACATTGCTTTTCCGGAGTTTGAGTCGCAGCAGACAACAAGTATATCGGATGGAAAGGTTATCGTAAAAGGGAAGATTGAAAATACATCTGCACAGGATGATACTGGTCTTTATGACGGCGAACTGACGGTGACACTGGATCCGAATCTGACTCCGGATCTGACGAATTACAGCATTGCGGTAAATAGCAATATTGTGTCCAGTGCTACTGTGAGGCAGGGTACGGTGACGGATGCGGACGGGACAGTACATAATACGGTTATCTTTTCTGGTGGTGGCATATCAAGTTGGTTTAAGGGAGATAAGATTGAGTATACGATCTATTGCCGGATCAGCGGATCCGGTATGAGTCGGTTTGATAACAGGGATCAACTTGATGGGTATTTAAAATCTGCAGGAGTTGACACGGGACACTGGATCGACAAAGCATGCATTGCATCCAGCTGGTGCAATGCTTTATTCCGGGTTGATCTGATTGCAGGAAATGGAATTCAGAGTGTCAGTGGTGTACGCAATTATATGTCTGGGGCAGCGGTTACAATTGATGCGGTGGTAAAAAATGGTTACCATTGGACGGGATGGACTGGCACGTATGAGACGGATAGAAAGCAGTATGCGTTTGCCATGCCTGCACAAAATGTGCGAATGACTGCAAACGCGCAGATTAACCACTCCATTTTAAAAGTTGATCCCAATGGGGGAACATGGCAGGGAAGTACCGCTGTGCAGAGTTTTACGGAGCACTATGGAACGGTTAAATCCATTCCGTATCCGGTAAGAACCGGATATACTTTTTCAGGCTGGGTGAAATCGGATCCATTTAACGGTAGTCTGAACAATGCGGTGTATACGTTTGGCGCAGAAGATGATGCGACAGATGTTCTGACGGCGTCTTGGACAGCAAACAGCTATACGCTGCATTTTGACCCAAACGATGGCAAAGAACAAGCGCCGATTGATGATATAACGATCATATACGATCAGAATGTGACGTTGCCGGATGTTACGGGACGTTATATCCGCTATACGTTGGACGGAGAGGATATCACGCAGCAGGTATTAGACGGCACGATTGTTTTGGATGATTCTGGCGTAGTGGTTATGGTGATGGATGCGGATACGGGTCTGATGATGACACCGGCAGGTGGCATTATAAATGAGGATGGAAGTATTACGCAGCTGGATGGAAGCATCACGAATTCAGATGGAAGCGTAGCAGATCCGGAAGCAGTAGAAGCGGATGCTTCCAGTGAATCGACAGAAGCACCGGAGGAAGATGCAACAGAAGCAGAAGCGGATGTGGAGGAACTGGAAGTTCTGGAAGAATCGGAAACTCCGGCTGCTGATCCGGTGTCGGATAAAAAGGCATATGCGGCTGTTTTTATGGGGTGGTCGCTCGAGGATGGGCGCGATAGCTTTATACCGCAATGGACAGCAGGAATGCAGGTCAGTGTGGCGGATCTGATAGAAGCTGCCGGCGTGGCAGATCAGAATGGTGCGATGATCACGCTGTATGTGTCGTGGGATGACTGTCCGTGGATTGTTGCCACAAATCTCTACTATACACTGGAGCAGGCACAGCAGGGGGTTATCACAGACAGTGAGATTTTAAGCCATGCGACTGCATCGGATCGTGAAGATGGAAGCCCGATCGAGGCAGGATTTCATGAAAATGGAACATCTTTTTCGATTCCGGATTATCAGGCATCGGATTTTACGCAGTTTTTGCGTGGAGGAAGCTGTACGGAAAATCTCACGGTAGTTGACAGCGCTGGGAGTATCTATTGTAAGCAGATAACGGTTTATGTGGTGGATACAACGCCTGCAGATGCACGAACGGAGAGAACAACACGCTTTATTGATGAAAAATATTACGGAAGTTCTTATGAACGGGGAGGGCTTTTGGATGATTCGATCTGGAAGACGGATACTGCGTACGTGTCTGCACTTCGGACGGCGTTTGGAAATCTGGAAAATGATGCACCGGTTGAAACCTATATGATTAACGGTGAGACGCGCCGGAAGATCCGCGAATATGTGGATGCGCACGGATTCGGAGACAGCAGAGAAGCCGGAGCATTACAGGAAATGTATGATCGGTATCTTGTGCCAAATTGTGTAAGATGAAAATAAAAAACAGCCGGCAGGCGTTTCCTGCCTGCCGGCTGCAACTCTTTCATTCTTCTGTGAGGAAGAGCGGAGAGGATATTCCCTAATATATTCTTGTTGATTACGGACAGCCCTTATGTGTGTTCTTCTGCATCTGAGACCGGAGCTTCCGGCTTCTTGATATAGATCTTTTCAATCCGGTTTTTATCCATCTGTTCCACACGAAGCAACACATCATCATCGGTAATAATCACTTCGTTCTTTTCCGGAAGGTGATCCAGCAGACCGATGAGGTAGCCGCCAATCGTATCATAATCCTCGGATGTAAAATTCAAGCCGATCTCATCACAGAGATCTTCCAGGTTGGTGGAGCCGAGAACCATGTATTCACGGTCGCTAAGCTGGACAATCGGATCTTCTTCGTCAGTATCGTACTCATCACGGATTTCACCAACAATCTCTTCCAGAAGATCTTCCAGCGTGATCAGACCCGCAGTAGCACCATACTCATCCAGAACAATAGCAAGTGAGATAGAGGACTTACGCATTTCCATAAACAATTCTGCAGTGTTCTTGTGCTCGTATGTAAAATACGGTTCACGCATAATATCACGAACAGAAAAATGATCCTTGTCGTGACAGAGAAGCAGATCTTTCATATTGAGGATACCGATCACGTTGTCGGTCGTATCTTCATAGACTGGCAGCCGGGTAAACTTATCCTCCTGAAAAATCTGAATCAGCTCATCGTAGGAACTGTCTACTTGCGCAAAGGTCATATCGATTCTCGGAATCATGACTTCTTTGGCCTGTGCATCGCCAAAATCAAACACATTGTTAATCATGGTGTGTTCTTCAGACTCGATGACGCCGGATTCCTTGCTGACATCCACGATTGTGCGCAGTTCTTCTTCGGTCATCTTCTGGGTATCGGCATTCGGATCAACGCCGAATAATTTGCAGATGCGGTTGGCAAGCTTATTGATGATAAAAATGACCGGAGTCAGAAGTTTCATCAGTACCTCAATCACATTTGCATAGGTGAGAGCCAGTTTTTCGGAATTGACCGTCGCCAGTGTCTTCGGCGAGATTTCGCCAAAAATCAAAATGAGTACGGTAAGGATGCCGGTTGCAATACCTGCACCTACACTGCCCCAGATCTTGATTGCCAGAGAAGTGGCGAGCGAGGATGCCGACAGATTCACGATGTTATTACCGATTAAGATTGCAGAAAGCATTTTTCCGGAATTATCTGTGATGCGAAGAACTGTGGCAGCGCGTTTGTTCCCGTCTTCTGCCAGGGTACGCATCCGGATGCGATTGACGGTAATTAAAGCCGTCTCTGCGGATGAAAAGAATGCAGAGAGCATAAGTAAGAGCACTAAGAAAATTATTTGAAATATGTCACTTGAATCCAAGTATGTTCACCTCATTAAATAGCAGGATGCGCACAGATGTATGTGCCATGCCTTTGGTTAATAGTATTCCGGCACACAGGGCGCCGGAATACAAAAGTGTAATATAAATGACATTATATAAAGAAAATGTCTATTCGTCAATACTGTAGTTTGGAGCTTCCTTTGTGATGTGGATGTCATGCGGATGACTCTCACGAAGAGCAGCAGCGGAGATTTTTACGAACTTGCTCTTTTCCTTGAGATCCTCGATCGTCGGGCAGCCACAGTAACCCATACCGGAACGGATACCGCCGACCAGCTGGAAAACAGTGTCCTCCACATTGCCCTTGTAAGCCACACGGCCTTCGACGCCTTCCGGTACCAGCTTCTTGGCACCTTCCTGGAAGTAGCGGTCTTTGCTGCCGTTCTCCATAGCTGCAAGAGAACCCATGCCGCGGTAAACCTTGTATTTTCTTCCCTGATACAGCTCGAAAGTTCCAGGAGCCTCATCACATCCGGCAAAGATACTTCCCATCATGCAGACATTTGCGCCGGCTGCGAGAGCTTTTGTCATATCGCCGGAGTATTTGATACCGCCGTCGGCGATGATCGGAATACCGGCTTCTTTTGCAACCTTATAGCAGTCCATGATAGCAGTGATCTGCGGAACACCGATACCTGCAACGATACGGGTGGTACAGATGGAACCAGGACCGATGCCGACTTTTACTGCATCAGCGCCGGCTGCGATTAAGTCGCGTGTTGCCTCTCCGGTAGCCACGTTACCTGCAATGACCTGCAGATCCGGATAAGCAGTCTTGATCTTCTTGACAGCCTCAAGGATATTTCTGGAATGTCCGTGAGCGGAATCCACAACAATGACATCTACGTGAGCCTTTACGAGAGCTTCCACACGTTCCATCATGTTGCCGGTAATGCCGACACCTGCACCGCAAAGCAGACGACCCTGCTCATCCTTTGCGGAGAGCGGATACTTGATCTGTTTTTCGATATCCTTGATGGTGATAAGTCCCTTCAGATGAAAATCTTTGTCGACGATCGGCAGCTTTTCTTTTCTCGCCTTGGCAAGAATCTTTTTTGCATCTTCTAAGGTAATGCCTTCAGGAGCAGTGATAAGACCTTCGGAAGTCATACTTTCACTGATCTTCTTGGAAAAATCTGTCTCGAACTTTAAGTCACGGTTCGTGATGATGCCGACGAGCTTGTTATTCTCGCAGATCGGAACACCGGAAATGCGGAATTTGCGCATCAAGTCTTCAGCATCCTGCAGTGTATGGCTTGGAGAAAGGAAAAATGGGTCTGTGATAACGCCGTTTTCTGAACGTTTTACCTTGTCGACTTCATCTGCCTGAGCCTGAATGGACATATTTTTGTGGATAATACCGATACCACCCTGTCTTGCCATGGCAATGGCCATTCTGTGCTCTGTGACAGTATCCATTGCAGCACTCATCATAGGGATATTGAGCACGACCTTTTTTGTAAGGTGTGTCGTTAAATTAATCATGTTCGGAGTTACTTCTGAATACTGTGGAACCAAAAGCACATCATCAAAAGTAATTCCTTCACCGATAATTGTTCCCATTTTTATTTTCCTCGCTTTCCTTGTATAAATGTTTGTTAAAAAAGTATATTAGTTTCTCTATAATAGCAAAAAAAAATGTGTGTGTCAACGTAGTATAAGTGTCAGTTGATAAAAAAATATATTGATAAGTTAGACTAATATATAAAAATATTCACAAACGGACAGATGTGTGCTATGATGGCAGTAGGCGACGGGGCCACTGTTACAGGGGGTACGTTGCCTAAATTTATATTACGAGAGCAGTGTATAAGGAGGCAGTATGGAGTTTCGTCCCTGTATTGATATACATAACGGCAAGGTCAAGCAGATTGTCGGCAGCAGTCTTGCGGATGAGGGAGACCGGGCAGTGGAGAATTTTGTCGCCGGAGCGGATGCTGCGTATTATGCACATCTATATAAGGAAGCGGGACTTCGCGGCGGACATATCATTCTGTTGAATTCGCGAGACAGTGCGTACTATGAGGCGACAAAGGCACAGGCCCTGCAGGCGCTTGCGGAGTATCCGGGCGGACTTCAGATCGGAGGAGGCATTGATGCTGCGAACGCAAAGCAGTTTCTGGATGCGGGCGCAAGTCATGTGATTGTCACCTCCTATGTGTTTCGTGACGGAAAAATTGACTATGAACGGCTTGCAACATTGAGGAAAAATGTCGGAAAAGAACATCTGGTTCTGGATCTAAGCTGTGCAAAGCGGGCGGATGGTTATTATATTGTGACCGATCGCTGGCAGAAAGATACGAGGGAACGTGTGACAACAGAACTTTTGGAACGCCTCGGCAGTGAGTGTGACGAGTTTTTAGTACATGCGGTCGATGTGGAGGGCAAGGCAAACGGTATTGAGAGAGAACTTGCAAGTCTGCTTGGCTCCTGGGGCAGGATACCGGTTACCTATGCCGGCGGAGTGCGGGACTTTGATGACCTTGCACTTTTGAGAGAGCTTGGATGTGACAGGCTGAATGTGACGATCGGAAGTGCACTGGATTTGTTCGGAGGATCGATGCCTTTTGAAAAAGTTACAGAATATTGCAGATAGCAGGAGAAGAATCGCGACAGTGAGAAAAGATCACGGCAGTGAGGAAGGAACGTGACAGTGAGAAAAGATCACGGCAGTGAGGAAGGAACGTGACAGTGAGAAAAGATCACGACAGTGAGGAAAGACCGCGACAGTGAGAAAAGATCACGGCAGTGAGGGAAGATCATGGCAGTGGAAGATGGAGGAGAAGAAAATGAGCAAGTACACAAAGCAGGATATTATCCGAATCGTGGAGGAAGAGGATGTGGAGTTCATCAGGCTCCAGTTTACCGATATGTTCGGGACACTCAAGAATGTGGCAATCACGTCCAGCCAGCTTGAGAAAGCATTGAACAATGAATGTATGTTTGACGGGTCCTCCATTGAGGGATTTGTGAGAATTGAAGAGTCGGACATGTATCTGTATCCGGATCTGGATACGTTTGTAATCTTTCCGTGGCGGCCACAGCAGGGAAAAGTTGCCAGAATCATCTGTGATATTTATACCGCAGACCGCAAACCGTTTGAGGGAGATCCGCGGTATGCTTTAAAGAAGGCGGTGGCAGATGCGGAATCTATGGGATACCGTTTTGATGTCGGGCCGGAATGTGAATTTTTCCTGTTTAATCAGGATGAGGATGGACAGCCGACAACGATGAGCACGGAGCGTGCCGGATATTTTGATCTGGGACCGGTTGATCTCGGGGAGAATGCAAGAAGAGATATGGTGCTGACATTAGAGGATATGGGCTATGAAATAGAGGCGTCCCATCACGAGGTGGCACCGGCGCAGCATGAGATTGACTTTAAATATGACGAGGCGTTAAAAACAGCGGACAATATCATGACATTCAAGCTTGCGGTAAAGACCATTGCAAAGCGGCACGGCATGTTTGCAAGCTTTATGCCAAAGCCGAAGTACGGGGTGAATGGTTCCGGAATGCATGTGAATATGTCGCTTTCCAAGGAAGGTCGGAACATTTTTGACGATCCGGACGGGGAGAACGGACTGAGCAGGGAAGCTTTCTGGTTTATCGGTGGCATTATGAACCATATGAGAGCCATGACTGCAATTACCAATCCGCTTGTCAATTCCTATAAGCGTCTTGTCCCGGGATATGAGGCGCCGATTTATATCGCATGGTCCATGACAAACCGCAGTCCGCTGATCCGGATTCCGGTATCGCGCGGCAGCAGAACCAGAGTGGAACTGCGCTGCCCGGATTCGGCGGCAAACCCGTATCTTACGCTCGCGGTGTGTCTGGAAGCCGGACTGGATGGAATCCGCCGGCAGATCGATCCGCCGGCTGCCGTGACTGAGAATATATTCGAGATGCGGCTGTCGCAGATTAAGAAGCAGGGAATCGAATCACTTCCGGCGGATCTGGGAGAAGCGGTCGAAGCATTTAAGGCGGATCCTTACATTCGGGAAGTGCTTGGCGAACACATCAGCGAGAAATACAGCGAGGCAAAGATGGCAGAGTGGGCAGATTATCGTGCGCAGGTGACAGGCTGGGAAATTGACAATTACCTTTATAAAATATAGAGCCTGGATGCAAAGGGGATAGAATTGACAAATATTATTGTTGCATTTCCCAAACAGGATAATGCCCGCAATATCAAAAAAATACTGATGCAGAACGGTCATCATGTCGATGCAGTCTGCAGCACCGGAGCGCAGGTGTTACAGAGCGCCGGTGAACTTGGCGGCGGGATTGTCGTGTGCGGGTATCGTTTTGTGGATATGATGTACACAGAACTGCACGAATATCTGCCGGTACAATTTGAAATGCTGTTGGTTGCTTCTCCTGCAAACTGTGGAAACCGGGATGTGGAGAATCTGGTCTGCCTTGCCACGCCGCTTAAGGTAAACGAGCTGTTAGATACGGTGGAGATGATGGAATATACCATCACCAGGCGCAGAAAAAAGTTGAAGCAGATTCCGAAGGAGCGCACGAAGGAGGAACAGGAGCTGATAAATGAGGCAAAAGCACTTCTGATGGAACGTAACAATCTGTCGGAGGAGGAGGCGCATCGGTACATACAGAAACGCAGCATGGATAATGGAACCGGTCTGACTGAAACAGCCCAGATGATTTTAAGTTTGCTTGCCTGATGAGTGAGAGAGAGGATTGCCGCAGATGCGGCGGTCCTTTTTTTTGTAATAGGAAATTTCGTTCCTGTTATACAAAAACGCTCCGCGGGGATGCATACCCGTACGAATAGGAAACGTCGCAGACAGGAGGATTTTGTTTACCAGGAATCAAAAAGTGCTTGCGGATTGGATTTAAGTATGAGATAATGGGGAACAGAGAGTGGCAATGCGTTGTGTCGTTGGCGACATTTTGAAAGAGAACGAATTCTGTATGGAAGGAATAAGGAGAGAGACATGTACAAGATCAATGATAATTATCAGAAACTTCCGGGAAGCTACCTTTTCAGTACGATTGCAAAGAAGGTAAATGCCTACAGCGAAGCAAATCCGGACAAAAAGATTATCCGCCTTGGCATCGGTGACGTGACACAGCCGATTGCACCGGCAATTATTGAAGCTATGCATAAAGCCGTCGATGAGATGGGGCATGCGGAGACTTTTCACGGATATGCACCGGATCTGGGATATGAATTTCTGCGCAGCGCAATCGTGAAGAACGATTATCAGGCAAGAGGATGCGATATTACGGTTGATGAAATTTTTGTATCGGACGGAGCAAAGAGCGATTCCGGTAATATTCAGGAGATTTTTGCACAGAATAACCGCATTGCAGTGTGTGATCCGGTCTACCCGGTATATGTGGATTCCAATGTTATGGCGGGACGTACCGGTACTTATGATCCGGAGACGGAGATGTGGAGCGATGTGATCTACATGCCGTGTACGATGGAGAATAATTTTGTGCCGGAGTTTCCGAAAGAGACACCGGATATCATCTATCTGTGTCTGCCGAACAATCCGACCGGTACCACCATCACAAAAGATCAGCTGCAGGGCTGGGTAGATTATGCAAATAAGAACAAAGCGGTCATTATTTACGATGCAGCGTATGAGGCTTATATTTCAGAGGAAAATGTGGCGCACTCCATCTATGAGTGTGAGGGTGCCAAGACCTGTGCGATTGAACTGAAGAGTTTCTCTAAGAATGCCGGTTTTACCGGGGTGCGTCTGGGTTATACGGTTGTTCCGAAGGAATTAAAGTGCGGTGAGGTATCGCTGAATGCTATGTGGGCAAGACGTCACGGAACCAAGTTCAACGGTGCGCCGTACATTGTGCAGCGGGCAGGAGAGGCTGTTTATTCCGAGGCAGGAAAGGCACAGTTAAAAGAGCAGGTTGCTTACTATATGAAGAATGCGAAAGCGATCAAGCAGGGATTAAAGGATGCCGGTTACACGGTGTTTGGTGGTGTGAATGCGCCGTATATCTGGCTGAAGACACCGGGAGAGATGACTTCCTGGGAATTCTTTGACGATCTGCTCGCACGTGCCAACGTAGTTGGAACACCTGGTTCCGGATTCGGACCAAGCGGTGAGGGATATTTCCGGTTGACGGCATTCGGAAGCTATGAGAATACACTGGCAGCGTTAGAGCGCATTAAGATGCTGTAGGAACATTACAACAAAAAGCATTAGACAGAGGAGACATGGCGAGTGGAGTCCGTGTCTCCTTTTTGCAAATACAAAGAACGCCGGATTGAGAAAATTTGCTGACGGGTATTGCACCAAAGGATTTTAGGAAAGGCGTCTGTTGATTTCATGAGAGGAGAATTAAGTGCTGTTTCATTCGTTTTCATTCCTTTTGTTTTTCCCTCTGGTGACGGGAATGTATTTTCTGATACCAAAGAGGGCAAAACAGTTATGGCTGCTTGTGGCGAGCTATTATTTTTATATGAGCTGGAATGTGCAGTATGGCTGTCTGATTCTGCTTGTGACCGCAATCGGTTATGGGGGCGGACTTTTGCTGGCACAAAATAAAGTACGACAAGGGAAGAGACGTCTGGCTGTGCTGACCGGCAGTGTTCTTCTGTGTGTCGGAATCCTCTTTTTTTTCAAATATTCTGCTTTTGCAGTGCAGAATATCAACGAATTGCTCCGTGCGGTGGGAAGCGTGCGAGCGTTAAGGGTGCCGGATCTCATTCTTCCGGTCGGAATATCTTTTTACACGTTCCAGACCATCGGGTACCTGATCGATGTCTGGAAAGGGAAGACAGAAGCGGAAAAAAGTTTCCTGCGTTTTGCGCTGTTTGTGTCATTTTTCCCGCAGCTTGTTGCGGGGCCGATCGAGCGGAGCAGCAGTCTGCTTGCACAGCTGCGGGAGCCGGCTGAGTTCGACTATGACAGGGTAAAGGACGGACTGCTTCTGATGCTGTGGGGGTATTTTGAAAAAATGTGGATTGCGGACCGTGCTGCGATTCTGGTCGATCAGGTCTATCAGGATTACCGGAATTATTCCTCCGGCATGCTTGTGTTTGCCACGGTGCTGTTTGCGGTACAGATCTACTGTGATTTCGGCGGTTACAGCCATATTGCCATCGGGGCGGCGCAGGTGCTTGGCATCCGCCTGATGGATAATTTCCGACAGCCCTATTTTGCAGTGAATTGCCGGGAATTCTGGAGACGATGGCATATCAGTCTCTCGAGCTGGTTCCGCGACTATCTGTATTTCCCGCTGGGAGGAAGCCGCGGCAGCAGTGGGAGAACCGCTGTAAACCTGATGATAACATTTCTTGTCAGCGGGCTCTGGCATGGCGCAGGCTGGCACTATGTGGTGTGGGGAGCAATCCATGGAAGCTATCAGGTGGCGGGCAGAGGCATCAGATATGTAAGTGAGACCGCGCAAAAGAGGCTGCCGGAGAAAAAGATACGTTTTTTTTCGGAAAAAACGCAGGGACTGACGCGCGCTGCCCGGATTTGTGTGACATTTATCCTCACGGATTTTGCGTGGCTTTTTTTCAGGGCAGATCATCTGGGACGAGCTGTGGCGATGCTTCGGCGGATTGTGCAAAACGGTAACTGGCTGAGACAGTTTACCGATGGCACATTATTTGGCATGGGGCTTCGCAGACTGGAGGTGTATCAGCTGGCACTTGCCATCGGAGTTCTGCTTGTAGTGGATATCCTGCATGAATCCGGGATTTCCATACGTGCCTGGCTTGCAAAGCAGGTGCTTGTGATTCGCTGGAGTATTTACATGCTGGTTCTTCTGGGATTTGTCGTGCTGTTGCTGCAGAATTACGGAAGAGCGGCGGCGGAGTTTCTTTATTTTCAATTTTAGGAGGAAGGCATGAAGCGTTTTATAAAAAAGTTGATCGTCTTTTTAGGAATATTTGCGGTACTGCTTCTGACCTTTGATCTGTTGTCGGCGACGGAGAGATTTCGCGGTGTGTTTGCCGTGTTGACAGACAGCAGTGATTACGAGGAGGGAGCCGAGCGGGAAGTGGCTGCGTATCTTGCAAAGAGCAGAACGCCGGGCAGTTACACGAAGCTGTTGGTCGGTGACAGTGTCTGCGCACAGATGACGGAAGCGTTTTTTGATTGTAATCAACAATACTGTCTGGTCGGAAATAACCGCGCGCTGACCATGGCAGGGGAATATCTTCTGGTAAAAGAATTTCTGGAGACGCATGAGAATGTCTCGGATGTCTGGCTGATGGCGGGACCGGATCTGCTTCAGACGTCGATCGATGCCACATACAGCTATTCTTATGTGGTTCTTCCGTTTTTGCAGGCGGATCTGCTGGGCGAACTTGACGATGCGACCGCAGAGGAAATGGAGGAGACGTTCGGAAGCTTTTTCCTGAAAAAGCCGGTGGCAGAACTGATCGCCGGTTCGGCGGTAAACCGCAAGCTGTATTTGAATTATGTGAAGGAGCGGGAGGAAGCGGCGAAGAAGGGGAAAAGCGGAGATGACCGGACAGACGGCATGTCTGATCTGGCAGAGCGCTATCTGCGGAAAATTTACGAATTGTGCGACACGCAGGGGGTGGCATGCTATCTGATCCCCGATCCGCTGGCAGATACACCGGCGCGCCGCAAGCAGGTGGAGCAGATCCGGCAGGATTTTGAAACACGGGGATTGGATCGGCTTTTCCCGGATTATTTTTCTGAAATTACCTATTATCCGGCGGACCAGTTTTCGGATGGAATTCATTTTGGCAGACCGTACAATACAAAGGAAGTGTACCGCGAAAAATTAAGAGAACTGTATCTGGACAGAGGGTATCTGGATGGATTTCAAATATGAGCCTGGACGGAGTCTGCTTCCTGTTTTGTGTAGAATGCAGCACAAAGAATGGATGGAATTATAGCCGGGCAGCAGTGTGGCACCAAATGTGGCACTCGAAAGAAATACGATAAAAAGCTTGACAAAACACGATATCAATGTATAATACAAAATGCAAATGAGTTGCAAATGCATGTAAATTGCAAAAACGAATGAGTTGCAAATGTGTGCGGCATGCAGGTGGGATGACGCGTTGGGAAGCGCTATGACAGCGCCCGGGAGGAATGATTTTATGCTGGATGTATTATTGGATACAGTGCTTGACAGTGTCAGGCTTTTGCCGTTTTTATTTTTGACTTATCTTTTTATGGAGGCATTGGAACATCATACGGGAAGCAAGCTGAGCCGGAAGATACAGTCCGCCGGAAAATGGGGACCTGTGTGGGGCGGTCTGCTCGGTGTGATTCCGCAGTGCGGGTTTTCGGCAGCGGCATCGAGCCTTTTTGCCGGAAGAGTCATTACGGTCGGAACTCTGGTCGCTATCTATTTGTCCACTTCGGATGAGATGCTTCCGATTCTGATTTCGGAGTCGGTGCCGGTAGTGACGATTGCGAAAATTCTTGGCAGTAAGGTGATCATTGCTGTGCTGTCCGGTCTGATTGTGGAACTGGTATATGTGAGACTCTTGAAGAAACAGGAGAAGGAGATGGATATTCATGTCGTGTGTGAGGAGGAGCACTGCCATTGCGAGGATGGGATTGTGGTTTCCGCGCTTAAGCATACGGTAAAGATCTTCTGTTTTATTTTCCTGATTTCACTGGTATTAAACGGTGTGATCGGGTTGATCGGAGAGGAAGCGCTGGCGGGACTGTTTTCCGGACTTCCGGTTGTGGGAGAGCTGATTGCTGCCCTCGTGGGGCTGATCCCGAACTGTGCGTCGTCCGTTGTAATCACACAGTTGTACCTGGATGGAATTATCCGGCCGGGCGCCATGATGGCAGGACTTTTGGTGAATGCCGGTGTGGGATTTCTGGTGCTGTTCCGGCTGAACCGCGACTATAAGCAGAATGCGGCTATCATCGCTACCATGTATGTGCTCGGTGTGCTCTGGGGTGTCATGATCGAAGCATGCGGAATTGTATTTTAGGAGACAGGGATATGGTTTCACAGACTTTTGCCTGAGCGCAAAAATGTGATATAATGTTCGCGAAGGCAAAAGTGAGCATGGAGCAAAGACGGACGCGCATGCTTGCATGCGTCGGGCGGATATGTTCCATGTGAACACGCCCGCGAGTCCGGGAAAACGGAGTTTTTCCGGACTTTTGCCGAAGCGTAGTTGATATATGATATAATGTGCATAAACAATGAGCAGTGCCGGACGTGCACTGCGATACAGGAAGTGGAAAATTCATGGCTGCGAGCCTTGACTTTTGCCGAAGCGTAGTTGATATAATGGAAATAGATGCAGTTGCGGAGGGATGAGATGGCAGGGAGTGGATATGCGACAAACAGCCGCAGAAAGATTCTTGATTTTTTAAAAAGCAACAGTGACCGGACCGTGACGGCGGCGGATATCGATCAATATCTGAAGCGAAACGGCGATGCCGTCAATATCACGACGATTTACCGTTATCTGGATAAGCTTGCCACAGACGGCACCGTCATGAAATATGTGGCGGAGGCGGGAGGAAAGGCAGTGTATCAGTACGTGGAACTGGGACAGCACTGTGAGGAGCATCTTCATCTGAAATGTGTCAAATGTGGATGCATCATTCATCTCGACTGCGGATTTATGGATGAGATTGCAGAGCACATCCAAAAGGACCACGGATTTCAGCTACAGTGCAAAAATTCTATATTATACGGTATCTGTAAAGATTGCAGACGGGAATAGTCTGCAGTCTTTTTTTATATAATGAACAAAACGACCATGACAGTGAGGAATGGAAAACGGAACAGAAAGGAATGGAGAGAAGCAGGCGGATCCGATCGGCCGTGATCCTTGAGGCGGCATTGCTTTTTTTGATGGGAGTAATCCTCTGGGAGAATGGAAAGTTGCCGCAAAAATCAGCCGTGGAAACAACGGCGGACGGCTATATCAAATGGGTAGATTTTAATGTGTCGTATGAGGCATTGTCTAGGGCATACGAGTATGACATAAGCAGTTACGGAGAAAAGCAGCATCTTGACTGGATTGATCTTCTGGCGTACGTCGGGGCAAAGAACGGCGGAGATTTTGGAGCCGGAGCAACGGAGGACATGCGTACCGCTGCTGAAAAAATTCTCTGCGGGGAGGATACGATGGAGCATATGACCGCAGATATGAAGATGTTTTCCTATTACAGGGAGGCATACGGAGCGGTTCTTGGCGGTATGGTCGGTGAATATGAGATCCAGGAAAAGGAGGATGGGTCATATGTAAAAAAGTATGGTCTGAAAGCATTTTCACCGATCGCAAAAGGGTTTGAGTACAGTGATTATGATGATTTCGGGGTGTCAAGAAGCTATGGATATCAGAGACAGCATCTGGGACATGATATGATGGGGCAGGTCGGAACCCCAATCAGAACGAAAAGTAGAAAGACGTTAAAAAGTAACGTCGAGATGATCGCCATCGAAAACACAGGACTTTACGATGGAGCGGATCAGTTCGTTAATTTCGGTATAACTCATGGAGTCCATATTGTCAAGCAGATTGCATATCCGGTGATACACAAATTCTTTTGTCTCGGCGGACACTGCCGCCCGGCGGTTGCGCTGCTCGGCGGTGCGAAGCTTCTTTTCAAGGACAGACTTTTCTTTGTCCAGAGCTTCCAGTTCAGCAATGATATACTTTGCCGCGGCAGAATCGGCGCTGCCGGAGAGCGCATTCATCAGATTCCGGATGGAGTCGGTCGTCTTTTTCAGATCCGCGCGCATTTTGCCGGTATCAACGTAAGAGACGTTTTCCTCAAGTTCAATGCTGTCCGGAGACAGCTTAATCTTTTTTAATTCCTGCAAAAAACGGTCGTCAATGTCATCTACCCGCGTATAGCCGGTATCGCAGGCGGACACTCCCTCACGCGCCATTTTGGGGCAGTAGTAATAGGAAAACAGGCTGCCGTTCTTTTTATATGTACGGATATTCATTTTCACACCGCACTTGCAGCGGAGCGTACCCTTTAGAATCCCGGCTTCGTACTTGGCGTACCGGGTGGATTTGTTCTGGCCAAGGCGCTTCTGGATGGCGATCCAGTCGGCACCGGAGAGAACCGGATCATGAATGCCGATGGCGATCGAGTAGGTATCTTTTCTGACGGTCGTTCCGTTGGACTGCGTGGTGCGACCGTAGCCGATCAGTCCGTGCCTGCCGTCGAAGAGTGCTGGATCAGGAAGCTTGTAGCCTTTTTCCAGAAAGTAATAGTACGCATCCATATCATTAGCACAGTAGACCGGATTGGTAAAGAGGTTATATAGTTTGCTGCAGCTGTAAAAGGCATCCCGCTCCGTGCGGATTCCCTCCGCGCGCAATGTGCGCTCCAGCTTGGTGATGGATGTGCCGGAGAGCATCAGAGAGAAGATATATTTTACCGTCTTGATCCGCTGCTCGTCCACGATGAGATAGGAGTGTGTCTTATCGCCGATCTTCTTACGGACAGAGGTCATACCCGGCGGGAGAGTGCCGCCTGTCCATTTCCCGGCTTCCCCCAGGCTTGCCATATTGTCCGCAACACGCTCTGCGGTGTTCTCGCGTTCCAACTGTGCAAATGCCGAGAGGATGTACATAACGGTCCGTCCCATAGGCGTAGAAGTGTCAAAGGATTCTTTTACCGACAGGAAAGAGACATTGTGTTGCTGCAGCGTCTCATAGATCTCAGAGAAGTCCTTGACGCTTCGGCTGATACGATCCAGCTTGTAGACGATGATGATATCGAGTTCGTCCGCCTTGACATCCGCCATCAGTTCGGTAAAGGAAGGGCGGTGCGTATTCTTACCGGAGAACCCCTCGTCCTTGTCGTAGATTCTGAAATCCAGTTCCTGATCCTTGAACATCAGCCGGGCGTAGTCCTTGCACGCCGTGATCTGCACCTGCACCGAGTCACTGTTGTCCCGGTAGACCGATTTTCGCGGATAGATTCCGATTCTAAGCATAGTATCACTCCTTTGCTCTCATACAGTGTATGTAAAAATAGGTATAAAAATAACAGCCAGCGTGGAACGTGTGTTCCGCTTGCACTTGGCTGCTCCGAATGATACAATATGCTTGTCTAGGGCTCTGGTATCATCTGGAGCAAAACCGTCCTGCTTTAGAGTGGGGCGGTTTTTTTAAAGATCTTCTTTGTATTGGTTCAAAGAGTTAATAATATTTCTGTAAGTGCTGGAAAATTCAAATTCATCATAGTATTCAGATAATCGAAGTATAAATTTGTCAATTCTGTTTTTCTTTCCATCGGCTGTCTTTAATTTATCAATTTCCTTTAATTCCTTGTCATAGGTAGATTGCAAGACTTCGTCAGCACGTCCCTTTAATGACATTACATAATCTGATGTAATAGGCAAATTCATTAAAATGCCAGCAGCTTTTGCCTGTTCGAGTGTCATGATTTTCTGAAGTGCCAATTCATATCTGGAAAAGAATGTATCAAGGTTGGTAGTAGTGCGCAATAAACTTATACAATCGTTTAATATCCTAATGTCCTCCTGGGCTTGCATAGGGGGGTAGGCTGTGCGCATCGAGCGTAATACTTCCTCTGGGTAAGCGATGTTAGCATTTTTAACATTCACTTTTATTGTACTGCCGGATGAAAGTGTTTCATTTAGCTGATTTATAGAGTTGTTTGCCAGTTGTTGTGCAATGTTGATTTGAGTAGTTGAAGTATTGGATGCAGTATAAGGAGCATTTGCCGCAAAGGTGGCAGTTTCCTGTGATTGCTTTTTACACTTTTTTCTCATTAACAGCCATGCAATTACATAAGGAATCAAGATAACAATTACAATAATTAGCCAGTCAAGCAAAGTATAGTGGCTGTAATTCTCGTATACTTTAATACCACAAATTACAGTCCATAATATTATCATAATAGATATAATAAATTCACGCAAATTAGTTCTTTTCATAGATTATCCCCCCCATTATACTAATTCAAGCACCGCAATACTCGGTTCAAAGACAATAACATAATTATCCAGTTTCGTGTATACACCATACTTATTTCTGTAGTAATTAAGGCTATCAATTAAAAACTCCTCGGTTATCTCAAGGTACTCCGCTGATTCTGATATGCTTTGACAGTGGTGCAAGTAGGCATCCACGATGCCGCGCAAGCCGACCAGCTTATTATAGGCTACGATCCTGCCGCGCATTTCCTGTTTGCGGTTTTCTACGGTGGACTGATCGAGTATGTTGCCGGTTGCGGTATAGTGGTGTCCGAGCTCTTCGGCGAGGACGCAGGTCTTTTCTGTTTCGGTCATATCTTTTCTGATAGCGATCCGGTTTCCTTTGAGCCGCCCCTTGCTGACAGGGAGCGGCTTTTCTTTTACGGTAAGGTTATTGTTATCGGCTTCTATTAAAAGTTCTTCGTATGTCAAATATATTCCCCCAATAAGCTAAACACACATTTCTTCGTAAGCGTAACTGTGTTCATACATATATTCCGGCGCACAGTCTATTTCCTCGTCCATCCATGTAAGAGCGCCATGTACGATTTTGAAATTTTCAAATACGGATTCATCTTTCAGCGGTTCAAAAGCAGATCCAGTCAGTATAGTTGCATCAAACACACGCTTCTCCCCGGTAGAAAATGTAAGAAGCATCATCAATCTGTCTGTAACTCTGGCATCTGTAAGCTTCAATGATTCCTTAAATTCATTTGCATATACAATTCCGTTTACTTCAAACATAAAGGCACCTCCTATAATGGATTGATCTTGTCAAAGTGATCGCCTTTGACGGCTTTGTTCCATGCGTCATATACTTCGTCTTCGTATATGGCAAGCCAACCGTTGATAATTTTTAATTGCTTGGCGGGGATAGAGCCAGCTAACAATTCGCCATCGACGGCAATCACGGCTTCATAGTCTCCGTAAAATGCGTGAATGTGTGGCTTATGATGCTGTTGTACATCGTTGAAATACATTTTAATGATGATTCCGTAAAATCTACTTAACTCTGGCATATAAATCCCTCCTGTGAGATATATAATAGCGCATTATGTGTCCAATTCTTTGGACTAGAAGTTTTCGTCATCCATAATATCTTCTTCCAACTTTTTTAGTTCGTCCGGTGCACCCATGTAATCGTCGGCATGTGCGGCATTAACTTCATAATCAGAAGATTCCCGGACTGTCATAGGAACAACATTGTTGGAGTTCTTCTTTTCAGCAATGGAACGCTCATATTCCTCTTTTAAGGTAAAATCGACCATTTTTTTGCCGTGATCGTCGAGGTCGCGGTATTTTTTTATATGTTCATACTCGGATAAAGCTATGTCATTATCCTTTGGAGGAATGTGCATACAATCTTGGAATAGGTAATTTGCATCCACACCAAGAGTTTCCATTAACTTATAAATGACTTGCTCTTTGGGATGACTGGTTTCTTTTTCATAGTTTGTGATTGCAGAGCCTGTTACACCAACTTTCTGCCCTAATTCAGTTTGTGTCAATCCTAACCGTTCTCTAGCTTCTTTTATTCTATATCCAATACCCATGTGATTGATCTCCTTGTAAATCCACTATACATCAGAAATATTCAAATATCAATATAAAAACTCAAGAAAATTTAGAATAATATATTGACAACTAAATAAACTTGAGTTATTCTGAAACAGAACTAAAGAAACTTGAGTAAAGGAAGTGAAAACTTGAATTCTATTGTAGCACCAAATGTAAAAGGAATTATTAAGGACAGGTGCTTAAAGCAAAGCGCAGTGGCAAAGAAAGCCGGATATTCAGAACAGCAGTTCAGTGCAATGATGAACGGTCGGAAGGTTATCAAGGATATTGATATCTTAAGAATTGCTACAGCTTTAAGCGTTGATGCAAACGAATTGTTTAAGAAGGGAGATGAGTAAATTGCAGGTTGGTGGAAAGGAGTATTCAGAAATCCTTATCACAGATGCAGACGGTAGATTGCTTGTCAGCATTACGGATAAGGATGTCATTGAAGAAAAGAACTGCAAGGTTGTGTGTGTGCCAGTTGAAGATTAACCGAGGTTGTTGTTACGGGAACTATCTGGATTGGAAACCGGAGTTTGGACACCGTTAATGTTTCTAACATGATAGTTTTCATAGGTACCATTATTTATTTGACGTACAAATTGAGCGCGGGTCATATCAGCGCCAGTGTAATTGTCGTGGAAGTTGGTATTTCTTCCGGTTGAAGTTTCGCGTGTTACGTTAATTCTTTTTGGCATATACATCATCCTTTCTTTGCTGGGTGGCACACACAGCGAACGATGCAAGAACAAGTGTTCAATTAATAGTGTAACCGGTAGATGTTTGTAAGTCAATATTAAAATATCCATATATTGATATTAAAGTTATTAACAATATCAACATATTGTGGAAAACACATCATCTGTCCAATAATCTGGACAGCAAATAAGAAGGGAGTGAGAAGAATGGAAAAAGTAGATGCACTTATTGAAGCACTGGCGGAGCATATTAGTGATGTAATCGCGTCTGGAAAAGAATGCGAGGGAGAAATTTCAGAAAAAACAAAGGCTCTCGCAGAGCTGATTTCCGCAAGAGCCAATGTGCTTTAGTTACTGATTGTTAGTATTTCCTTCAATAGTATCAATGATTGTATTGAAGAAAGCAGTTACTTCATTTGCAGTCTTTACAGGGTCTGCACAAGGAGTAATTAAGTTGTTCTCAATGGCTAACTCAGTGAATGATTTTGCCAGCGTGATCTTGTCCCTATCGGTAAGGTTCATGTTGATATCTCCTTTCATAATACTCGGACGCGGCAACGTCCTGTAAGGAGATTGTACCACACATGAAGAATAGCATACAAGAATAGTTTGACAACGGAGGAGATGATGCACAAAGCAGGAAAAGGGTACAAGCAGGCTGTCATATGATTTAACGGAGGTGGAAATGTATGGCAAAGAGAAAGAAAAAGGAGATTACCTGCAGCGTAACGATAACCGAGGGAGCATCGGAACGGCTTACCAAGGCATTGGTTAAGATCCATTATCAGCGGAAGCGTGATGAAGAGATGCGCGGGATAACGAAGGATGAAACCGCTTAGGCGGTAGCGGCGGACAAGCCATAAGAAAGGAGTGAGAACGTTGAAAAGGATAGGCAAGATCGTTACGGCGGTCGGCGTGGTCACGGCCCTGCTTGCAGGATGCTGTCTGGATTCGCAGGATGTATACGGCTACCTTGCGGGAGCGTTGTGTATCATCGGTGGCTTCCTGGGCGGCGCGGGCTATGCGATTTGCATGCTGGCGGAGCGGCGGCGCACCGAGGTTGTGATCGAGATGGACAAGCCGGATGTTGTGTGGATTGAGATTGAGGACAAAAAAATAGCACCCTAGTGACTTTGGCGAGCACAGGTGCTATTTACCGTAGGAATACATAAGTATTTCTGCGTTTATTGTAACACGAAAGAGCAGCTTTTGAAAGTGTGATTTTATGATTTTCAGAGAATGTAAGCGCTGCGGTCATCCAATGGACCCGGGAGAGGGCAGAAACGGCATGTGTGATGACTGCGTTACCGGGGAGACGAAACGGCAGCACCGCGAGGAGAAGATGGAGCGGATGATCCGGGCAACGGAATGGACGCAGCTGGAAGTGGAGGATTTTTTGAGTGAAAGCTAGGTTATGTAACAAGGACATGTGCAATCTTGTGGATGTGTTGCGGGAATTGCCGGAAACACTGGAAGGGGTCGGCGTTGCGGGAATTGCCACTATTACCGTTACGGATGACGGGAGCATTAACGGGGTGCTGGCTGTCTCTGGAGAAACAGCAGTGAGACTTAAGATCAGTGACAATGGCGACAAAGGAGAGTGGGAGTATATCGATGATTGAGATCGCGCCGGATGCGCCGGATTGGGACGAATACGAAGCGGAGCAGGCACGGGCACAGCGGCATAGAAAGAAACTGGCAGCAATATACGACCGCGATGAGCGGTTTAGAGAAGAAAAGGAGATAGAAGATGCAGGAAATTAACTTATTAGTAGAGCAGAAAAACGGAAGTATCGAGACCAACTCTGAAGAGATCAAGGCAGCCCTTGCGGCAAAAATGGAGGAGTACAAGGGGATGGTGTTTACCGCAGAATCCCAGCCGGAAGCAAAAAGGACGGTGGCAAGCCTGCGTAAACTGAAAAAGGCCATGAGCGACAGGCGAATTGAGATCAAGAAAACTTTTATGGCGCCGTATACCAATTTTGAAGCGCAGGTCAAGGAACTGGACAAGCTGATCGATGAACCGATCGACTTTATCAGTGGGCAGATCGAGGAGTTTGAGCGTAGGCGCGTGGAAGCAAAGAAAGCGATGATCTGTGAAATCTATACCGGGATTATGGCGGAGCATGGAACCGTGATGGAGTATCTGCCGCTGGATCGCATCTATGACAGCAGATGGGAGAATTCCACGACCGCGCAGAAAGCTATCACAGAAGCCATCACAGCACATGTGGAGCACGTAGAGAAAGATCTGGACACTATCCGGGCGATGGAATCGGAGTTTGAGGATAAGGGTTTGGCGAAGTACAGGGCAACGTTGGAACTGTCAGATGCCATTACAACCATGAACCAGTACCAGAAGCAGAAGGAAGAAATTCTGCGGAGACAGGCAGAGGAAGAGCAGAGAAAGGCAGAAGAGGAGGCACGCAAAGCGGCAGAGGTTGAACTGAAAGCAGATGAAGCGGTACAGGAAGATCCGGTTGCTGTGAAAGAGGAGGAAGTTGTAGAACCGATGCCTTGTGCAGAAACGATCAGATACGAAGTTGTCGCTGATCCGTTCCAGATTGTACAGCTTGAATCTGCTATGCGTGAGTATGGTATTGAGTATCGGAGGATGTAAGGCATGGCAGAGACGGCAAAGAAAATGAACATTTACGAAGCCATTTCCCGGTGCATGGAAGAGATCGGGGCAGTTGGCAAGGATGCGGTAAATAAACAGCAGGGCTTTAAGTATCGCGGCATCGATGCGGTCATGAATGCAATCAATCCGGCGCTGGTAAAGAATCATATTTTTATTGTTCCGGAAGTATTGGAACAGCAGAGACAGGAGCGAACCACAAATAAGGGTGCGGTTCTGATCTATTCCATCTGCCGGATAAAATATACGTTCTATGCAGAGGACGGCTCGTCTATTGAAGCAATCACAGTTGGCGAGGGCATGGACAGTGGAGACAAAGCAACCAACAAGGCAATGGCGATCGCATTTAAATACGCATGCTTTCAGGTATTTTGCATTCCGACCGAGGAGATGAAAGACCCGGACGGCGAGACACCGGAACCAGTTGCACCAGCACCACAGTTTACACCGGCGACAGCAGAGCAGTTACATAAAATCAATGAATTTGTGGATGCCTATGCTGAAATGTGTGAGAACGCAAAGACAGTAGATATCATGAACCGACTTAAGAAAATGTACAATTTTTCCGGTACATCTGATATTTCTACGGAGCTGGCAAACAAGCTGATCGAACAGGTAGAGACCTGGTATAAGAAAAAGAAAGAAGCTGATGCCTGATGGAGACTACCGGAAAGCTGACTGGTGCAAGCCGGACATTTGATGGACAGGGCATCATCCTCACGTTTGAGGTTGACGCTTCGGCTGCCGGTCAAATTGAAAATTTACAGAATCAGGACAAGCTAAAAATAAAAGCTGTCAGATACACGCAGAAACGGAGCCTTGATGCAAATGCTTACTTTCATGTGTTGGTTGGAAAAATTGCTGACGTACTCACGATTTCAAAGGCAAAAGCTAAAAATGCTCTGATCTGTAAATATGGACAGCCCGAATATCTTCCAGATGGAAATATTTTCTACTATCAGTCAAACGCACCAGAAGAATATATGTGGGAACAGGAAGCAATCCACGCAATGCCGGTTCGGTATGATGGAAAACTGACTGTATATAAAATCTATCGCGGGAGTCATACCTATGACACGAAAGAAATGTCGGTTCTAATTGACGGAACGGTAGCGGATGCAAAAGAACTTGGAATAGATACCATTACGCCAGCAGAACTACAGGAAATGAAAGAGCGGTGGGGAATATGAAGCGATTATGGAGCGTATTTACGGATGATATGGAACATTGCTATTTTACAGGCGCGGCGCCGGTTGAACGCCATCATATTTTCCCAGGTAATCCGAACCGGAAGAATAGTGAGAAGTACGGATTTGTCATACCGCTTCGCCCGGATCTGCACCCGAATGGAACACAGGCGGGGAAGAATGCTGCTGAAATGGATCTGAAGCTTAAGCAGATGGCACAGGAATATTTTGAAAGCCATTACGGGAGCAGAGAAGAGTTCCGGCGGATATTCGGGCGGAGCTGGTTATAGGGTTGAAACACCCGCCTGCGGGCGAAAGAAACCGATCATGCGGAGACTTATTATATCACGAACTGTCGAAGCCATGATGATACCTCCGGGGTCGTCCCGGAGGGGAAAGGGGTATATGAAAACGATAAATGATATTCCCTATGGACATGCGCGCCCACTACTGCGGCCGACAAAATCGTATGAAGATAGGGCGCTTAGAAAGAATATAGAAGATGCTAATCGGAACGGGGATTGCATTATCAATGTGGGCGCTGGCTATTACCGCCCCATCCCAGGAGATCCGGTTGATGAAAAGGAATTAAATGAGTATTTGGCACAGGAATTACACCGCGCGAGAGCGATACAGTCGAAGCGCCTTGCCATGAAGCTGGCGTTTGAGAGGAGGAGAGAAGTTGGAGTATTTACTGGTAGTCCCGGGGAGACTGGATAATTTGAACGACTTCATCCGTGCAGATAAATCCAGTAGATATAAAGGCGGAGAACTGAAAGCGAATAACGAAAGAATCGTATCTGCGTATATAGAGCAGTGTTTGCGTGGAGTTAAGATCCAGAAGCCGGTGTATATGGAATATGCATGGTTTGAAAAGAACAAGCGCCGGGATCTCGATAATATATCTTCGTTTGGGCGCAAAGTGATTCAGGATGCACTGGTCAACAAAGGAGTGCTGAAAAATGATGGATGGGAACATATTGTTGGGTTCAGCGATCGGTTTGACGTAGATACTCAAAACCCACGGATAGAGGTATTGATCCGGGAGGTGGGATGATTGGATGGCAACTACATAAAATTGAGCCGGGGGCTGTTGGAATGGGAATGGTACACGGATATCAATACCACCCGGCTGTTCATCCACATGCTGTTGAAAGCCAACTGGAAGGATGGAAATTTTAAAGGGACAACGGTTTCGCGTGGATCATTTGTCTCGTCCATCGGGAAGCTGGCGGGCGAAACTGGACTTACGGAGCGTGAAATTCGGACAGCAATTTCGCATTTGAAAAAGACAGGCGAAGTGACAAGCAAAACGACAAACAAATATACCGTATTTACAGTGGTTAAGTACGATTTATACCAGACGAGTGACAAGCAAAACGACAGTCAAGAGACAAGCAAGCGACATTCTAACGACATTCTAACGCCAACAATAGAAGAAAAGAAAGAAGGAAAGAAGGGAAGAAATACACCCCCTATATCCCCCGTGGAGCGGTTCGTGGAATTTGCTGCAGCCTACCCGAAAAAGTGTACTGGCTATCTGGCAGAATCGGAATACTGCAATGCGGTGATGGCTGGCGTACCGGAGGATGATCTGATACGGGCGGCGCAGAATTATGCGGATGCTTGTCGGCGGGACAGAACGGCGGAGCGGTATATCAAGAAAGCGGAAAACTGGCTTCGTGAGAATGTATTTATGCAGTATCTAAAAGGAGCGGGCAATGGAGCAGATGGAACAAACGCTGGAGAAAATACTACAGCGCATGAAAAATCGATCAATGAGCGGCTCGGAGAACTTGGAGACACCGGAGAATTTGAAGGATTCTGATGTGTGTCCGTTGTGCAATGGTACCGAGTGGATATTGACCGAAAAAGACGGTATCACAACGGCGGTGGAATGTAAGTGCCGGGAGCGGGCGGCGATGTCAAGGCGGTTGCGGTTTGCAGATATACCGGAAGCGTACCGGGAGATGGATTTGAAAACTTTCCGCACGGACGTGTATCGACAGCCGGACAGCAAAAAGACGGTGGCAGATGCCTGCCGGATCATAAAGGCTTACCTGGAAGATTTCGAGCACCAGAGGGATCAGGGCATGGGGCTGTTTATCTGGTCCCGCACAAAGGGCAGCGGAAAAACACGGATCGCCGCAGGTATTGCGAATGAGCTTATGAAAAGCTATGCGGTTAAGTTTGCAGTATCGCTGACCATCCTGCAGGAGATCAAGAATACATGGCGGCGGGATGCCGAATACAGTGAGAGTCGGTTACTGGATGCACTTAACACGGTGGATGTGCTGATTATCGATGATTTCGGCGTGGAATCCCCGGCGGCGTGGATCAACGACAAGATGTACCAGATCATCAACGAGCGGTACATCAACAAGAAAGTGACTATCTTTACGAGCAACGAATCATTGGACAGTCTGCGGTACGATGACCGGATCACGAACCGGATCAAGGAGCGGACATATCAGATTGCTTTTCCGGAGGAATCGGTTCGGGACCATATCGCAGAGCGGAATCAGGAAGAGATGATTGAAAAAGTTATGAGAGGACAGGGCAATGGAGAGAAGAAAAAGAACGAGCATGTATGACCCGTACCGAGAGGATATTGTGGCAGCGCTTGAAGCAGGCAAGACGATCAGACAGATTTACTATGAGATCATATGCCCGGCGCTGAACGGCGGGTGTGAATACAGCGGCTTGGTGTATTACGTGAATAAAAACGGTCTCCGGTACGTCACAGAAAATGACGGTTATGAGCCGGTACATATCTGTGCGGAGTGTGAGCATTGCGGTCAGATCCAGCGGGAGCGGTTTGACCCCATGCGGATTTGCAAGGAAGCGGAGCGGGAGGTTCTGGCGGTGGTTAAAACGTCGCCGAGGTGGTGCCCGTTACGATCGGGAGGGGGAGAGGTAAATGCATAGAGACAGTAAGGAGCGCCGCAGGCGCGTGGCGGAGATCAGCGAGAAGATGACACGTCCGAGCAAGCATGTGAGCGGCGACGCGCTTAAGAGATTCAGAGAGGTGCCGTATCAGCTGCGGTGTGGAAAGGGGCAGGAACATGGTTGAATGCATGAGAACAGTAGCGAGAAAGCCGGGGTTTGGGCAGTGGATTCCGGTAAGTGAGAGACTTCCGAAGAGCGGAGAATACATATTGCTGTCATTTGAAAACTTCTCTTTGCCTGTAGTTGGCAGATATGAGGGAAATAAAGATGAGGGTGGCAACTTCTATGTAGGGGATGACACGGAAACGTGCCTTGAGGAAGAGGTGATAGTGAATGCGTGGATGCCACTGCCAGAACCATATAGAGAGTGAGGAAAAATAATGAGTTGCGAAAAAGAATGCAAACTTGGAAAAACATATTGTTGCATGGAGTGCCCGAGCTACGATATATGCCGGGAAAAGCGCAAGAACAGAAAATCGAGCTTTGAAAAAGCTGTGAAGTGGATTGCCGTTAGCATTGCGGTTATCGCCGGAATCAAGATGACGGGATCGGCGTGGTGCCTGTGGGCCTTTGCTTTGCCGATACTGGCAGATTAGGAGGGATAACATGGAGAGTAGATATTTATATCGCGGAAAGCGGATTGATAATGGCGAATGGGTGGAAGGATATCTGTCATACCCATTTTGCACGAAAAAGGGCAACGAAAGTTATTATTTCTACGCAAAGGATAGTTTGGGTTTCTTCTGTCGTTGTGTTGTAGATGCATCTACTATCTGCTGGTGCACCGGACTTAAGGACAAGCGCGGTAAGCTGATTTGGGAGAATGACATTGTAAATTGCATGGATGCAGAATGCTGTGGCTACATTAGTTGGAATGAAAGCGAAGCAGGTTTTTACTTTGATGTATTGCTTGAAGATGGAAGATTTGAAGAGGAACATATTTACGATTATCAGGATTGTATGGAGGTTATCGGCAATATAATTGACAACCCAGAGCTGTTGGAGGTGTAGCCATGACGGAGAATGAAGCAAAGGTATTTATTCAAAATGCCATGATTCAGTCTAAAAATGTTTTGGCAGAATTATTATTGATTGCGCCAAAAGTGTTTGCTGCAAAGAAAAAGAGTTTAGGAGAGTATTACAGCAACCTCGAAAACTGCAAAAAAGAAATTGAGTCATGCGAGGTGGCGATACGGGCACTGGAAGATGTGCAGAAGTACCGGGAAATCGAAAAAGAGTTAAAAGAGCATTATCATGCGAATGTAGACATTCCTCTTTTAATGCACCACTTTATAGAAACAGTATTTGAAGGAGAGAAACACGAGGGATTTTGCCTTTTGACAAATGAGGACGCTAAAGCATGGGACGAGTACAAATCTATCGGAACCCCAGAAGAATGCCGGGCGGCGATGGAGAAGCAGAAAGAGATGATAGCATATTGTAATGAAAATGATTGTTCTGATTGCTATTGCAATAACGGGAACTGGAAGGAAAACAACAGGTGCATGAATGATTTTATTGCGGAGGAGATTGGACAGGTAGCAGAAATTAAGTGGGGGTGATGAAGAATGAGTGCTGTATGGTTCATAATTTTATTCATTGCATGGGAGAACGGAATAGAGATTGACAATATGTCATTTATGATGATTGCAATTTTTTATGTCGGAGATTGCATTTTAATGCAGAACAGGAGGGCGAACGATGGGAAGACTGATTGATGCTGGGTTGGTTTTAGACAACTTAAGTGGACGTCTTGAAAGCATGAAAGATTATGATGCAGTAAAAGATGTGATTAACAATATGCCGACCGCCTACGACCCGGACAAGGTTGTGGAGCAGTTAGAAGAAAGAAGCAAAGAATATAATGCTGGTGTACGGTTGCATGGAAAGCCGGAAGAAATGCTTACGGATGAAGCAATCGAGATCGTGGAAGGTGGTGGAGTAGATGCGTAATAATATAGATGAACTTTTGAAAGAAGAAGCACGGATACGTCAGCAGGAAGAGGATGAAATTAAAGAAAATCCATTGATTCAGTACAGCACATCACAGCTGAAAGCAGAATTGCGTAGAAGAAAAAAGGAGCGGTGTTAGGTATGGCTAAAGCAGTATTGATTATGGATATGCCGGAGCGGTGCGATAAATGCCTGTTATTACTTACAATTCCGCAGAAGAATGGACTTGCATTATGCCTTGCTAGACCAACGAGCGGACAGGAAGAATATAATCCGAAACACGAAAAATCATGGAGACCGGATTGGTGCCCGCTCCGGGAACTGCCAGAGAAATCAGATCATCCAGAGCATTGTGACAATGGAAGATTCGATGCAGGCTGGAACGGCTGCTTAGATGCCATAGAGGGAGGTGCACATGGGAAAGAGCAGAGCGAGTAAGCTGAACGGCTACCGGAGTGCGGTAAGCCGGCAGAGAAACGATGTGTATAAGTTCAAGACCAAGAGAGCTAAGAAAAAGTAGTGTAAAACGCGATTGCGGATGAGAAACAAGTCTGTACCGAAAAATGACTTTTTTGAAAAAATTTCTGACATATTATCGTTGCCCCAGGAAGGAGGCGATAATATGGCAATTATTGTGACAGACCCACAGTACATTGTGGCAATCGCATTTGCAATCGGAACATTAGTGAAAATGTTACGTAAATAATGGAAAGGAGTAAGCGGTTTGCTGGCCAGCGTTAAAGAGCTCTTTACTCCGTGAATAAAATTGGAATCAGTAAAAGAGAGAATGGAGAGGATCGGTGCATATGAGAAGATTGCTTCATTCATGCAGAAAGAAAAGCAGGATTATGCTTTCAAGCGTAAGTATGCGCAGATCAGGGCAGAAGAGTTTAAATCAGAATGTGATAAACGTGGTTTGAACTGCCATGTATCAGTCGGAGGTCTGGATAGCATCATTTTATACATATTTCTCCATGAGGTATGCGGAATTGATATTCCGGGGGTATCGGCATCCACCTTGGAAGATGCAAGTATTCAGAGAGTACATAAGGCAATTGGAATTATAAATGTGCCGCCGCTCATGCGGGATGATGGAACCAGATGGACGAAACCGAAGGTTATACAAGAGTTTGGATTTCCGGTCATATCCAAGGAGATTGCCGGGAAAATCGAGTTGCTGCAGAATCCGACAGAGAAGAATAAGACGGTCAGGCACGCAATCATAACCGGAGAGACCGGGGAATACGGTGGCTGGCAGAAGAATTCGAAGATGCAGCTTAATCAGCGGTGGTTAAAATTGTTCGGTGGGTACGAAAATGAAGCCGAAGGATGCGACTTCGGAAAACCGGAGTTCTTGGTATCAGCGAAATGTTGCTATTACCTTAAGGAAAAGAATTGTGATGACTGGGGCAAGGAACATAATAGCGTCCCTTATCTTGGATTGATGGCATCCGAGGGCGGCAGACGTGCCAAGAGCCTGCGGATGAATGGATGTAATTACTTTGGGGCATCCACAATACGATCAGCGCCGTTTGCAATCTTTCACCGGCAGGACATTCTTGCACTTGCCTTGGAGATGGATGATCTCTGGAAGAATGGATTAAAAGAAGAGTATCGTGCTGCTGGAATCAAGGATGGGATAATAACAGAAGATTTTCAGATGCCGGAATCTTTGATACCGGAGATTTACGGTACGATTGAGAAAAAGCCAGATGGAACATTGTATACGACAAAGGCACAGCGTACCGGATGCAGTATGTGCGGCTTCGGAATCCACATGGAGAAACGACCGCATCGGTTTGATCTGCTGTATGAGAGTAACCCGAAAGAGTGGGATTATCTGATGTTCCACATGTGTAAGGACAAGGACGGGAATGATTATGGATGGGCGAAAGTGCTGGACTATATCGGTGTCGGATGGGATCCGACAACCATCGGTGGTAATTGCAAGGGGCAGATGAGCCTAGAAGATTTTATGTAAAGGAAGGAGATTACAAATATGGAAACAGGTGCAAGACCAAGAGGAACTGATGGCGCAAGAGTTATTCAGGTGATTGAGACAAAATCACTTAGGGGAAGTGGATTAAATGAGAAGGATAAGTGCAGAGAGGTAAAACAATATTGGAGTTTTGAAGGAGTGCTATTGGCTGAGAATGATCCGTGCACAAAAGAAAAAGAGTAGTTTCCTACTCTGTTTTCTTACGTTCGCTCTGTTTGGATTCATTAGTTGATATGATAGTGCCAAAAAGTTTTTGGCGATCCGCGCGATTGATATACCATTCTTTCATAAGGAGTTCTATTAGTTTGATAAGGGATTCTGCTTCGCTAGGATCAATGTCAACAATAACATTGGTATCCTTTTCCATGTGGGCACCAATGTTTCCAAGCTGACGGAGCGCATCTATAGAGGCCCAAAGATCTGCTGGAATTTTATCTTTTAGAGCGGTGATTTCTTGATTAAGATTCTTCAGTTTAATATCCCAAAAGTCATGAATCATTCCTTGCAGACAACGCCTTGAAAGAGTTGCAGAGGCTTTAGGACTCAAACTAACAATAGCACAGGCCTCTTCGTAGTCTGAACGAATTGCAGATGGAATATAATTTGGAAACTGTTTAGCAAGAGAATGAGGACGAACCTGACAGTTGGTGTCAATAATTGCTTTACCCTTTCCATGTAATTGAATGGTATATTGTCCACAATTTGGACATTTGCAAAATGATATTGAGATGGTAGACTCATCAAATTGAAAAGGTGCCAATGACGGTGGCTTGTCATCAGATCGATCAAATGATGGATATCGAACCTGATACGTGTCTGGAACACATGGAATTATCATAGAACAATAGGGGCATTGAAAACTATTCATAACAAATTCCTCCTTTGTACAAATTGAGTATAAACAGATAGTAGCACAAAATGTAATAAACAACAATCAGAAAGGAGCCGAACCTCCGGCCGGGGTAACGATATATCGGGTTCCTTTTGAAAAATGAAGAATAGTGGATTAAAAGAATATGTAAACAGTTTTCCGGATGATGCACCAGTGAATATTGTCTGTGCGAATCCAAGAAAAAGAAAACTGTACAAGTTGGAAAATGTAATATGGGTGACAGACCAAGGGCAGCCTTTGATCCTTATTGACATTGGAAAAGAATCGGATATGGATGCAGAAATGCTATCCGCTTGCGAAGCTGATGAAAAGTCCACGGATGATCTGGAAGGACAGATGCAGATCGAGGACTTCCCGGAGGTGCTACCATGATTCAGACAGCAGAAGATAAAGTGAAAGAGTGCCGCCGGAACATCAGACAGGAGATAGAGCACTGGAAAGATATCAATCAGAACGGGTGCAGTGATCCGTTCTGGCCGGATGGTTGCAACATGAATCTAACACGGAACCACATTATTTACTATCAGCGACAGCTCCGGGAAATCTGCACAGAGAACCAGTTGCCGCTACCAGAAGAATATTATCTTGCGGTTCCGCCGGAAGTCGATGCGAATTATATGGCAAATCTGAAACAAAGAGAGCGGGTTGCGCGGATATTTTTCGGCGGTTGTGTGCCGGTGCAAAAAAAGTATTTGTATGATGAGATGCAAATATGCTTGTTTTAGAGGATTGGAATTAAGGAGAAAACAGATGGAATTAAAAGAATTTGCAGCAATGTTAAATGGAAGAGAATACGGCTATCCACAGTTTACCCAAGAGGAACTGCGGATAGCAAAAGATAATGGATTTGTTATTGTGAGTGGTGCATCGGATGATTTGGTGGAACTCGAAGGGGCAATTACTGATGAGGGAGATTGTTGGGAAGGTGGAACAATTTCTGTGAAAGCAATCCCTGATGGCGGAATTGTACATAACTGTGAGAGATCCAATACATTCAGTTTTGATGTTAAGTGGTGCAAGGATAAAGACGAGAATGGGAATGTTATTCCGTGGACGTATGATGTACCAATCGAACATGAAGATTTTATGATCTATGACGATGGAGCGCCATACTGCAGGGGCTTTGTGTTCAAAGTGGTAAGTGAGTAGTCGGTTTGTCGAAATGCGTGTACATTGACAATTGAATAGTGAACGGTGGTAATATATAATTAACTTATAGGGAGGGCATGAAATGTACGCATACAGTAATGAAAACGGTACGAATAAAAAATTACTATACGTTTATATTACAGTGATTTTTATAATGCTATTAGCTAATGTTGTTGGTAATATATACATAAGTGTAAAATCAGAGAAAGAAGAAAAGATTATTTTAAAATCCTTAGAAGAGTATGAAAATATGTCTCCAGATGAGGCTGATGAAGTAGCTCAAAGAGAAATTGTTGCAATTAGTAATAATGCAAAGAAATTTCTACATAATGCATGCTTAGAAGCCTCTATTGCAATAATTACCACAATAATAATTGGCTTTTTTGGGTGGCTGGGTAAAGGTATTGTGAAGATTGCAGAGACAGATAGCGGGTATTCAAAATATTCGTCGAGTATTATTGAAATCAGTATGGTAATCGCTATTTTAGAAGTTATGGAAAATGTAAAAGAAATATTTGATAATATAGCTATGTATCGTCATGTTATGGAGTATTATTATAATATATATCGATCTCTATTTGGTATTTTATCTAATATTCAAAATCAAATTATCAAATAAATGAGCTTACCAACCGTCAAATACGATGGTTGGTATTTTTTTGCGCAAAATTGAGAGGAGGGATGCCTGTGGACGAAAAGGAAGTATTTGAAATCTGTAACCAGGTAGACAGCTTCATCGCAGAATACCTGACAGAATCCATCGTGATCGGGACAAGCTACGATATGCTGGAAGCTCACCACGGCGTTCTCCCTATCAGCAGGAGACACTTTTACCGGAAAAAGGAAATTGTGCTGGAAATTATAGAAAAGCGGATGGTGCGGCTGGCGGAGGAAAAGAACGGGCAGTTAAGAATGGAATGGTAGACAAATTATAGTAATCTCTAATATGTAAATATTCCACATGATATGCTATACTCATTGCAATGAGGAGGATGTGAAGGATGAATTTTGACGAATTTTTAAAAGCACATTATGCAGTTGATTTTGCATGGGAGATTTTTAAGGGAGTTTCGCCAACAATTATTGCATTGGTTACTATCTGGATAAACACTCATATATCAAAAAATAAAGCACAGAAGGAATACATGGCAGAACAAGTGAAGGAATTACAAATGATGGTAGCAGAGCTTTCACCATATATTTTAGATACAGGAGCATACTTATTAGAAGCTGTTCAAAGGACAGAGAACAAGAGAGAGTCGGATGAGATGTTTGATAGGTTTTATAAAAGTAATAGTAAAATGTTAAGTGAGGCAAGAAAATTTTTAGCATATGCAAATATACGTTCTGCAACACTTGAAAGAAAAGATATTGAATTTACGGATGAATGTAGCTACATATCAGACTATTCTAATGAGCTAATGGACATTTTAACGTGGTATAACAAAATAGCATCACACACACCTATAGAGCGATTCAATGATTTGTGTGATGAAGTACAGAAAAAGCTTATTGATGCTACGACAAAAATAGAGGGTATTTTATTTGATTATTGCAAACGGATATCTCAAAAGAAATGATATGTTGCAAAAAATAGAGGCATTTCTTTTATTTCCCTCCAACTTGGCACAAATCCACTCCAAACCTATTGTATGATATTATCAGAAACATTGCAGTGATAATACCAGAAAGGGGAGAATACGGTGGGAGTAGATAAGAAAATATTGGAGCAGTATGTAGATGCATGTGAGATGATCCGGGAGACGGAGCAGGACATTAAGAGATTGAAGCGTAAGCGGCAAACGATTGTGACAGGAAGTGTAAAAGGTTCGATGAATGATTTCCCGTATGCAGAAACACATTTCAAGATTGAAGGAACATCGTTCACATACACGGATGATACGCAATTGCGCATGGAAGAGAAACTGCTGGAAGAGAGAAAAGCCCAGTCGGAAGAGATCAAGCTGCAGGTGGAGCAGTGGATGAACGGCATACCGGTACGGATGCAGAGGATCATCCGGTATAAGTTCTTTGAGGGAATGAGCTGGGAACAGGTAGCTGTAAGAATGGGGAGAAAAAGCACCGAGGGAAGCGTTAAGATGGAGTTTCAGAGATTTATGGATGCTGCGTAAAAGTTTGTTACGAATGTTACACATGTTACGAAAAATCAATGTATAGTATAAACTGCAAGAAGTGAATTGAGAGAGCCAAGAGCCATTTGCTTTTTGCAACTCCCCCAACCCAGAGAAGGCGCCCGTTCAATGACGGGTGCTTTTTTTGTATGTAAAGAAAAGGTAGGTGATGGTCCTTGCCAAAGGCAAAAGATGCGAGAGCGGACAAAGCCTTTGAAATGTATAAGCAAGGGCTTAAGCTAATAGAGATTGCAAACCAGCTCGGGATAGCCGAGGGAACAGTTCGGAGTTGGAAGAATCGGTATAAGTGGGAGGATGGTGGTAATGCAACGTTGCAAAAGAAAGAAAAAAAGGAATGCAACGTTGCGAAAGAGAATAAGCAAGCGAAGAGAGCAAAGAAAGAGCCTGTTGCACATGAGGTTGAAGCAGTAATACAGAATACTGAGTTGACCGATAAGCAACAGCTTTTTTGCATTTATTACATCCGATGCTTTAATGCGACCAAGGCATACCAGAAAGCGTATGGATGTGATTACGCAACCGCAGTGGTGGCGGGACCGAGATTGTTAGGAAATGTTCGGATAAAAGAGGAGATTTTTCAGCTGAAGCAGGAACGACTCAACAGAGAGTTCTTGAGTGAGTCAGACATCTTCCAGAAGTATATGGACATTGCATTCGCGGACATGACGGATTTTGTTGATATTCATGGAGGCTTTGCTTCTGTGAGACAGGAAATTGATGGAACAATCGTCAGCGAAGTAAGCAATACCCAGAGCGGTATCAAGATTAAACTTGCCGACCGCATGAAAGCGTTGCAGTGGTTATCCGACCATATGGACCTTGCAACGGATAAGCAGAGGGCTGAAATTGCACTGTTAAAATCCAGAGCGGACGCTGGCAAGGATGACCGGGAGAATAAGCTGGATAAATTCTTTGAGCAGATAGAGGGTGCATTAAAAGATGCTGAGTGATTTATACACACCAAAACAGCTTGATACATTCCGATTTGCTGTAAATAATGATTATTTTATGCTAATCAATCACGGTGCGAAACGTACCGGAAAAACGGTTCTGGACAATGACCTGTTCCTGTATGAATTACGCAGGATTAAAAAAATTGCCGCTGCACAGGGCGTTGAGAATCCGCAATATATATTGGCTGGTGCTGACCTGGGAGCGCTTAACCGAAACGTGTTGATTGAGCTTTCCAACAAATACGGCATTGAGTTTCACTTTGATAAATTTAATCGGTTCAAGCTATTCGGCGTGCAGGTGTGTTGTTTCGGACATTCCAAGATAAACGACCTGGGGCGCATCCGAGGAATGACTGCATATGGGGCTTATATCAATGAAGGAACAATGGCAAAGCAGGAAGTGTTTGACGAGATTAAGTCCAGATGTTCCGGCAATGGTGCGAGGATGCTGATTGATACAAACCCGGACAACCCTGAACATTGGCTTAAGAAAGATTTTATCGATAAAGCCGATGGAAAGACCATTAAGGCAGTGCAATACAGGCTGGATGATAATACGTTCCTGTCAGAGCGATATAAGCAGAATATGAAAGAAACAACACCCTCTGGAATGTTCTATGACCGCAATATTAACGGAATGTGGGTGATGGGCGAGGGTGCCGTATATCGTGATTTTAATGCCAAGGTGCATTATATCAGCAGGGAAGAATTGCAAAAGGTCAATTTTGTCAAATACATAGCCGGGGTTGACTGGGGATATGAGCATTTCGGGGCAATTGTGCTACTGGGAAAGGATGATAAGGGTTGTTACTATCTCATCAGAGAAATTGCCCGCCAGTTCGAGGAAATAGATTTCTGGTTGGAACAGGCGCAGAAAATCAAAACCGAATATGGCAATATTCCATTTTACTGTGACTCTGCCAGACCGGAATACGTCAAAAAATTCAAACAAAATGGTCTGAGGGCAGTTAATGCTAATAAAGCGGTACTAAGTGGTATTGAGCGCGTGGCGCAACTGTATAAACAGAATAAGCTGCGGGTTGTAGATGACGTGGAGCGGTTCCGGGATGAAATTTATATGTATGTCTGGAATGAAAAGACAGGAGAGCCGGTCAAACAGTTTGATGATGTGCAGGATGCTATCCGATACGCAATATATACTGACGAAAATCATGGCGGCATCAGCATTTTGAAATAGAGGTGAGAACATGGAACTTGAGGTCATGAAAAAACTCATAAGAAAATATGAGCCGGAGCATACGGAGTTTGCGCTGCGGACTATGCAGGCGGAGCGGTATTACCGGAATGAAACGGATATTCTGGTAAAAGACAAGCTCACAGACGAAAAAGAGAAAGAGGAACCCGACAATCCGTTACGTAACGCAGATAACCGGATTCCCCGGAACTTCCACGGACTCATCGTAAACCAGAAAGCCGCTTATATGTTCACAGCACCGCCGCTTTTTGATATCGGGAATGAGCATGGAAATGAAATCGTGACAGAAATGCTCGGGGATGAATACCGGAAAAACTGCATGGAGCTGTGCGTCAATGCTGCCAATGCGTCGGTGGGATGGATTCATTACTGGGAGGATGAAGATGGAACATTCCAGTGGGCGGTAGTTGACAGCAAGCAGATTATCCCGATCGAATCCCACAATCTGAAAAAGACACTGCTTGGTGTTCTCCGTATGTACGATGAAATCGACGAAGAGACAGGAGATACCTATGCAATCTATGAATATTGGGATAAGGAAAGCTGTTGGTCATTCCGACGGAAGAGCGGAGATACCTTGGATGATGGGCTGTTCTACTACAATACTTTCATGGCGCCGGATACTGGCGATTTTACCGCAGAATATCGGCATGAATTTGGAGAGGTGCCGTTTATTCCATTCCCGAACAACAACACGAATACAAATGATCTGAAAAACATTAAGCCGCTGATAGACGTATACGACAAGGTCTACAGCGGTTTTGTTAATGATTTGGATGATATTCAGGAACTGATAATTGTCCTGTCCGGGTATGGCGGCACGGACCTCAATACGTTTCTGTCAGATCTGAAAAAATACAAGACTATTAAGGTGGACGGTGATGAGGGCAGCAACCCAGGAGTGAGCACGCTCAACATTGAGATTCCGATTGAAGCCCGCAACAGCGTGTTAGAAGCCACCAGAAAGGCTATTTTTGAACAGGGGCAGGGATTTGACCCACAGCCGGAGAACTTTGGAAATCAGAGTGGAGAAGCGCTTAAATTCATGTACTCGCTGCTTGAAATGAAAGCCGGGCTGACGGAGACGGAGTTCCAGCTTGGGTTCGCCCGTCTGGTAAGAGCGATATGCTGCCATGAGGGAATTGATTGCAAGAAAATCATCCAGACGTGGACCCGCACTTGTGTAAAAAATGACACGGAGCAGGCACAGATTTGCAAGGATTCGGTTGGAATTATTAGCAAAAAGACGATTCTCAAAAATCATCCGCTTGTCGAAGATGCGGATGCGGAGCTGAAGCAGTTGGAGAAAGAGGCAAAGGAAGCACAGGAGAAGGCAGATGCTTACGTCGGTGCTTTTGATGCATCTAAAAATAGCACTGAAACAGATAGCAATGAGAAAGCAGATGCCGAGCAGTGAAATGAGGTGAGTGCATGGGAGAACGGACAAGTGAATACTGGCAGGAGCGCTTCCGGCAGATGGAAGAGTCGCAGCATGATACATCCGTTCAGACCGTGCAGGAGATTGAACAGGAGTTCCGGCGTGCAGAGCAGGCGCTTGATGGAAAGATAAATGCCTGGTATCAGCGTTTTGCTGCCAACAACGGCATTTCAATGGTGGAAGCCAGACGTTTGCTTAATAGTGACGAACTGGAAGAGTTCCGGTGGGATGTGCAGGATTACATTAAATACGGGCGCGAGAATGGCATAAATCAGCAGTGGGCAAAACAGCTTGAGAACGCATCCGCAAAGGTGCATATCAGCAGACTGGAAGCGCTCAAGGTGCAGACACAGCAGGAGATTGAAAAGCTGTACGGAAATTATCATGATTCCATAGATGAACATATCGCAAATCTGTATACATCCGGGTATTACCATGCTGCATACGAAGTGCAGCGAGGTATCGGTGTTGGCTGGCAGATGCAGAGTTTTAATCCGGAAAAGGTCAATGACATCATACATAAGCCCTGGGCGGTGGATGGACGCAACTTTTCAGAGCGCATTTGGACGGATAAAACGAAGCTGATTAACAATATGCACGATTCCTTAACGCGGATGTGCATCACCGGAGAATCGCCGGATCGAGCTATACGGGAAATATCCCAGAACATGAAAGTAAGTAGATCACAGGCGGCGCGAATTGTTCAGACGGAATCAGCCGCTTTTTCTGCAAAGGCACAGGAAACGTGTTTTTCTGACCTTGACGTGGAAGAGTTCGAGGTGGTTGAGACATTGGACAGCCACACTTGCCCCACCTGCGGGGAGATGGACGGGAAGCACTTTCCGATGAAAGACTATAAGATTGGTGTTACCGTGCCACCGTTCCATCCGAATTGCCGGGGATGCACCTGCCCGTATTTCAACGATGAATTTACCACAGGGGAGAGAGTTGCACGCGGAGCAGATGGCAAGAAGTATTATGTGCCGGAGAATACGACGTATGAGGAGTGGAAGAAATCGTTTGCGGATGGTAATACAGAGAAAGGAATTAGCGGCAAGTATTCACAAAAGACGCATGACAATAAGGTTGATGTAGGTTTTGTAAAGAGCACGGAGTATAGAAAGAAGTTTGAGAATCTTGATGAGAATGAAAATACTCAGAAGGCAATATGGCAGAAAGCACGCGACATTTTAGTACATCGAAACGGAACTAATAAAGAAGATATGTATTTAATTAGTGTCATCGATGGAAAGATAAAAGGGAAAAGCGTTGCTGCAAAAGAAGATAATATAGTTGAGTATAATAAAAGCCTGAGAGATGCGGTAGAAATAGAACCAAGAGGAACACTTATAAGTATACATAATCATGGAACAAATATTCCTCCGACTGGAGCAGATTTTGCGTCAGCGGGTTATAGGGGATACAGAAAGGGAATTGTTGTATGTCATAATGGAGATGTATATGTATATGAGGTTGGCGACAAGCCGTTTTCCCAAAGATTATTTGATGAGACTGTTGAAAAATACAGAAAAAGTGGATATAATAAAGGCATAGAAGCAAATATAAAAGCGTTAGAGCAGTTTGAAATGGACTACGGAATAAAGTGGAGAAAATTATAATGAGCAAGAAATATTACGATGGTCCGGTGCAAGATACGGAACGAACTCTTGAAGAACTGGAAAAGGACATTGAAAAGGAAAAAAAACGGTGTGAAAAAATGAATAGTTGGGAAGACGCAGAATAATACCACCAGCCAATAACGGTTAGGTGGTATTTTTATACCCAAAATCAGAAGGAGGAATGATGAATCGAGAAATAATAGAGAACCAGATTATACTGTGCTTGGAGTTGCAGAAAAAGTGCGGAATTGAAAACATAGAAACATTTCTGGCTCTTAGTAAGCGCGTGGTAGAGCTTGATAAAATGCTAAGTAGTACGGAGGAACATCCACCAGATACGAAAACACAGAGCAAAGCAGAAGTATTTTAATAATAACAGGACAACCGGAAATTTATGAACCGAACGGCGTAGAGGTGACGCCAAGTAAGTTCCTCCGGCAGTCCTGTTTTTATATTGTCCGAAAGCCTTATGACGTTTAAACTGCGGCAATTTGCCCTTATGCATGGCATCAAAACTGCATACTGCTTGTGGAGACACCACGCTTAAAAACGGTGCAGGAAAGGAAACTATGGAATTTTTAAAAGACATTTTAGGCGAGGATCTCTATAAGCAGGTGTCAGATACCGTCAATGCCTATAATGGAAAGCCGGAGAATAAGGATAAGCAGGTAAAGCTTGCAGACCTTGGATCTGGTCAGTATGTTGACAAAGGCAAGTATGATACCGCCGTGGCAGAAAAAGAGAATCTTGCCGGTCAGATTAAGACACTCAACACAACTATCGGAGATTTAAAGAAAAATAATGCCGATAACGAGACGTTACAGACCACTATTGCCAATCTGCAGGGTGAACTTAAAAAACAGCAGACTGCAAGCGAGGAGATTGCGAAGACCTATGCGCTGAAAGATTCCCTCACAAAACAGGGCGTACTTGATCCGGATTATCTGATTTACAAAGCGGGTGGACTTGAGAAGTTCAACTTTGATAAGGAAGGTAAGCCGATTGGAGTGGAAGAGGCGGTAAAGCCCTATAAGGAAGATGCAACAATGGCGCACCTGTTTAAGCAGGAACAGCAGAAACCGCCGTACAACCCTAAGAATGGCGGCGCAGGCGGTGTAACGAATCCGTTCGCAAAGGACACTTTTAATCTGACCGAACAGGGACGCATGTTAAAAGAAAACCCGGCGCAGGCAAAAGAACTTGCCGCAGCGGCCGGAGTAACACTGTAAGAAAGAGAGGATGATAATTTATGGCAATTACAAAGATTGCAGACGTAATTGTACCGGAGCTTTTTAACCGGTATGTAATTAACAGAACGATGGAGCTGTCCGCGTTCTTCCAGAGCGGAATCGTGGTAAACAGCCCGGAATTTGATGCACTGGCAAGCGAGGCAGCCAGAACACACAATATGCCGTTCTTCGAGGATTTACAGGGTGAGTCCGAGGCAATCCTTGAGGATGTGAAGATGACCGCAAAGAAGATCGGTTCCAACAAGGACGTATCCACCACGATCTACAGACAGAATATGTGGGGAGCAAGTAATCTTTCTGCGGCGCTGGCTGGAGCTGATCCGATGAAAGCCATCGGTGACCTGGTAGCATCCTACTGGGCAAGAGATATGCAGAAGGAGCTTATCTCAATTCTTGCCGGAGTGTTCGGCACCACTACTGCGGGGGCAGAGGGAACACCGGCGGCGGAAACCAGAATGGCAGATCATATTCTTGATCTTACCACCGGAAAAACGGATGCGGCAAAGCAGATCAGCGCATCTGCGTTTATTGACGCATGCCAGCTGCTCGGCGACGCGCAGGCGCAGTTATCCGGCGTAGCGATGCACTCGGCGACAAAGTCTTATCTGAAAAAGCTGAATCTGATCGAGACAGAGCGTGATTCTACGGATGTTGAGTTTGACACCTATCAGGGTAGACGCGTGACCGTGGATGATGGCTGCCCGGTAACTTCCGGTGGCGTATATACGACATACCTGTTTGGCAATGGTGCGGTAGCTTACGGCAATGGTTCTCCGGTAGGATTTGTCGCTACGGAAGTTGATCGTGACAAGCAGACCGGCGGCGGTATTGATTATCTTATCAACCGTAAGGCGTTCATCCTGCATCCGAGAGGAATTGCGTACACCGGAGCAAAGCGTGAGCATGTGGAGACACCGCTTCGTACAGAGCTTGCAATGGCGGAGAACTGGAAACCGGTATATGAGCCGAAGCAGCTTAGAATTGTAGCAATCAAGCATAAGATCGGTTAGGAGGCGCGGTATGGCAGAGGAAAGCAAGCTGACAGTCGAAAGGCTGTCGGCGCTTCTCGGGATAAGCGACCCGGATGAGACAGTGAAAGTCCACTTGGAGTTTGCGCTTGAAAATGCAGAGGATACGGTAAAAAACTACTGCCATATCGACGAGATTCCGGCAGGACTGGAAACCACGGTACTGCGCATGGCGATGGATATTTACCGGAATGAGCATATGGGGAGCACCAATATACCACAGACGGTTTCTTCGGTGCAGATCGGCGATACAACAACATCTTTTAAGACTTCCGCGGCGGAGTTCTCGGAAAGCCTTATGAAGAATTACAAGCCGGTGCTGAACCGTTACCGGAAGGTGGTGTTTTGATGGATATGGTCAGAATGGCAATTGAAGCCATGTATGAAGATACCTGCACGGTTGTGGAACACCGTAAGACCAAGGAAAAGGGCGTTGTGACATACACGGACACCGTGGTCTTGGAAAATCAGCCGTGCAAGCTGTCGTTTGAGACGATTGCACAGGCAGAAAAGACCGATGCGGCATCTCCGGTAGCGCAGGCGGTAAAGCTGTTTGTTGCGCCGGAGGTGGAAATCAAGAGCGGCTCCAAGATCATCGTGACACACTGTGGCAATTCCACGGAGTACACCAGGAGCGGCGTTCCGGGGATGCACCCGACGCATCAGGAAATTATGCTGGATTTATTTAAGGAGTGGGCTTGATGGGAAATACAAAGGTTGATCTGAAACAATTGGAGGAGTTCCGGGATAGAGTTCAGAAAGCTGCCGATGAGGAACAGCAGAGAGCGTTCATGGAAGCCTGTGCCAAGGAGTTGGCAGCACGATTGCTGGCAAAGGTTATTAAGCGTACTCCGGTAGGGGATTATTCTGGAGAAGCATATGAGTGTAAAGGAAAGGATATGAACTTTACTCATATGGGAAATAAAGTTTCTGGAAAGACAGGCGGAACGCTTAGGCGAGGGTGGACTACGCAGGCAGAAGGAAGTGGTGCGGAAGGATTGGATTCAAAAAGTGCAGTGCAGTTCGTGGACACTTTAAAAGTAAATCATTTCGGTGATACTTATGTGATTGAGGTACGAAACAGCGTAGAGTATGCCAGCTATATTGAGTTTGGGCATAGGAAAGCAAATCATAAGGGCTGGGTGCCTGGACACTACATGCTTACCATGTCCGAGAAAGAAATCCGCGATGCGGCACCAGGGGTTCTTCGGAAAAAGCTCAATAAGTGGTTGAACGAGGTGTTTGCATGATCAACGAAGTTTTAAAGGGCATCACAGATGCCTTATATGCCGCATTTGGCGATGACTATGAAATCCATACAGAAGCATCAATGCAGGACATGGAAGAGCCTGCATTTTTTGTGCGCTGCATCAATCCGGATGTGCCGCGAGGGCTTACCGGCCGCAGAAAAGCAACATTGCTTTTTATCGTGCAGTATTTTCCGGAAAGCGACGAGCCAAAGAAAGAGATCAATACCGTTTACGAACGGTTGAGCGAGTGCCTGGACCTTATAGAGGTAGAAGGTAAAATGGTGCGCGGTACGATCGAATGTAAGGACATATCGGACGATGTGATGTCGGCAACGGCAGAATATACGTTATTCCTGGGGCAGAGCCAGAAAGATGCGTATATGGAAGAATGCGAAGTGAAAGGAGAGGTAAACAGTGGCAGAAGCAGTTAATAAAGTTACTTATACCAAAGAGCAGATCATTGGTTCCAAAAAATATGCGGGCAGGGCGGATCTCCTGTCGACATTACTGGAACCGGGAAAATCTTATACGCTTGAGGAAGTGGATAAGAAAATGGAAAAATACATGAAAGGAGCGGTGCGATAATGTACGGAGGTGGACAGTGGACAACCCAGAATAAGGTTTTGGGTGGTGCTTATATCAATTTTATTTCGGCGGCGCGCGTGACCACGAATCTGTCAGAGCGTGGCGTGGCATCCATGCCTCTTGAACTTGACTGGGGTGCGGATAACGTGATGATGGAGGTGGCGCAGGAAGATTTCATTAAGAATTCGCTCACGCTGTTCGGTTATGCCTATACAGATGATAAGATGCAGCCGTTGCGCGAACTGTTTGCGCATGCGACAAAGGCTTATATCTATAAGCTGACATCGGGCGGTGCAAAGGCGGAAAATACCTATGCGACAGCGAAGTGCTGCGGAATCCGTGGCAATGATCTGAAGGTTGCTATTGCGGCGAATGTGGACGGAGATGGCTTTGACGTGAAGCTGTATCTGGATACGCAGCTTGTGGATTCCCAGACGGTAGCATCTGCGGCAGATCTGAAAGAAAATGCCTGGGTTACATGGAAAGAAACCGCACTTGAAGCAACGGCAGGCGTTCCGCTGGCAGGCGGTACGAATGGGACGGTCAATGGTGAGGTGCACCAGAAATACCTGGATCTCTTGGAATCGTATACCGTGAATACGATCGGCGCGAGTGTGAGTGATGCTACCACGGCGAAACTGTACGCCGCATTTGTAAAGCGTATGAGGGACAAGGTCGGGGCAAAATTCCAGGCAGTCCTGTATAACTGCGCGGCGGATTATGAGGGCGTCATCAATGTGAAGAACAGCCCGGATGTGATTCCGTGGGTTGTGGGTCTGGAGGCGGCGTGCGGGGTTAATGCAACCTGTACCAACGCGATCTATGACGGGGAGCTTGAGATTGACACCGCCTATACGCAGACACAGCTTGAGAATGCTGTGAAAGCCGGTGAATTCGTCCTGCACAGCGTGGGAACGGAAGTGCGTGTCTTGGAGGACATCAATTCTCTTGTGACACTTACGGAGGATAAAAACGAACTCTTCCAGAGCAACCAGACGATCCGTGTGCTGGATCAGATCGCGATGGATATCGCATCGCTGTTCAACACGAAGTATCACGGCAAGGTTCAGAACAATGAATCTGGTCGTGTCAGCTTATGGAATGATATTGCATCGCATCATAAGCAGTTAGAGCAGCTTGGAGCAATCGAGAATTTTTCGGAGGATGATGTTGTGGTCTCCGCCGGAAGCGAGAAGCGCGGCGTATATGTGGAAGATAAGGTGACGATCGTCAATGCAATGTCACAGTTGTATATGACGGTCGTGATTGAGTAGGAGGTAAAGAGATGCTTAACGCTTATATGAATGAACAGGATGTGCCGTCTGCAAAAGAGGCGGAAGCTTTTGTCACGGTTGGCGAACAGCGGTATAATCTGCTGAACGCAAAGAATTTTGAGGGCAAGGCAAACATCAGCACCAAGGAGATCCCGGTGCTGGGAAAGATCATTTCCGGCAGGAAGCCGACCGGAATGGTCGTGCAGGCAAAAATGACGGTCTACAAATGCTCGGAGATGTTTGACCGGATCGTAACAGAGTACAAAAATACCGGTCATCTGCCGGTGTTTGAATTGCAGACAACAAACAATGATGCGGCTACCTGCATGGGGCGCAGTACAAAGGTTTATCACAACTGCGTGATCGACGGAGATGTGCTGCTGTCAATGTTTGATGCCGAGGGTGGATTTGTCGAGCAGGAGATCAATTTCTATGCTGCGGATTATTCCAGCCCGGAATCCTACAAGGAGCCGTCCTACCTGTAACAAGTCAATGGCGGCGGGAGACTGCCGCCAGTTAAGAGAATGAGGAGAAAAACATATGGGAAACTTAAAAGCATTTTTGAAACAGAATAAGAAAGCCAAAAAGACAACGCAGTTTGCTGCCACAAAGTCACTGTGTGATGAGAACGGTGATCCGTTACTCTGGACGATCAGACCTCTGTCCACAAAAGAATCTGCGGCAATCCGGGATGAATGTACGATTGAGGTGCCGGTAACCGGCAAGCCTGGACTGTATCGGCAGAAGGTTAATACGGATGAGCTTCTGAGAAAAATGATTTGCGCCGCGGTTGTGGAGCCGGATCTGCACAATGCAGAACTGCAGGATTCCTATGGCGTTATGAGTGCAGAGGCATTGATTGTGGAAATGGTCGACAACCCGGAAGAGTTCGGTGAGCTTGCCACATTCGTGCAGGAATACAGTGGCATCGATGAGACGCTGCAGGAGAAGGTTGACGAGGCAAAAAACTAATCAATGGCGGCGACGGTGAAGCGGCATATGCGCATTATTGCTTGCAGAAGTTTCACTGGCTGCCGTCATTCTTTTCTGAATTGGATCGGAATGAGAAAGCTTTTGTGATTGCGTCCATAGATCTTCGGGTCGAGGAAGAGAAGCGCAAGGCAAAAGAAATCCAGAAGTAGGAGGTGAGAGGATGTCAAGTATTCAGACTGCGATAGAGTTGTCGGACCGTATGTCTGCGCCGCTCTACAATATCTGTACGGCGGTGAATATGGTGATAAGCAATTTTGAAGCGCTGGAATATGCGTCAAGCACTGCGATTGATACGTCGTCGATGGAAGAAGCGAGGCAGCTGCTTGCCGATGGCATGGTGGGTTTACAGGACATCACAAGTGCCACGGAGAGCGCGCGCCGGAAACAGGAGGAATACAACCAGAAGATACAGGCTGGATCACAGCATACGGATGTTCTCTTGAATAAGGTAAAATCGCTTGTCGGAGCGTATGTTGGCATTTCTACGGTAAAAAACGCACTGGATCTGTCGGATGAACTCACGCAGACCACGGCGCGCCTTGATATGATGGTGTCGCAGTATAATGCTTTGAATGGAACAATGCAGACAACAGATGAACTCTCGCAGATGATCTTCCTGTCGGCGCAGAATTCCAGGGCGTCTTATATGGATACGGCCGCATCGGTGGCGAAACTCGGAAATAATGCCCGGGATGCTTTTGCATCGACCGGCGAGATTGTGCAGTTCGCGGAGCTGGTAAATAAGCAGTTTACGATAGCCGGGGCATCGGCAACAGAATCGTCCAATGCGTTTTTACAGTTGACACAGGCGTTAGGGTCTGGCGTGCTCCGTGGCGATGAGTTGAACAGTATCTTCGAGCAGGCGCCGAACTTGATCCAGACTGTGGCTGATTACATGGATGTTCCAATCGGTAAGATTCGGGAAATGGCATCAGATGGACAGATCACCGCGGATATTGTAAAGAACGCAATGTTTGCGGCGGCAGATGATATAGATGCAAAGTTCAACTCTATGCCGCTGACCTGGGGGCAGTTGTGGACGCAGTATTCCAACCTGGCGTTAAAAACATTTCAACCGGTACTACAGCGGCTGAATGAGATGGCAAACGATCAGCATATGCAAACGGCATTGACCGGAATTATGAATGCCCTGTCCGGGGCGGCAACGATCGCTTTGAATGTGATCGATGTAATGGTAACGGGCGGGGCGTTTATCGTGGATAACTGGTCAATGATCGCACCAGTTATAGGTGGAGTAGCGGCGGAACTGGCAATTTATAACGGCGCTCTTCTGCTTCATAATGCGTATGAAGCTGCGTCAAATGGGTTGAAGATGATCGCTGCAATAAGGTCTGTTGCACATGGAACCGCGACAGCAGCAGAAACAGCGGCTACGACTGGTGCATCTGCCGCGCAGATTGCATTTAATGCTGCGCTATATGCTTGTCCGCTTACATGGGTTGTAGCTGTCCTTATTATTGTGATAGCTGTGCTGTATGCTGTTGTAGCACATATAAATAAGACAAGGGATGAGGCTGTATCAGCTACTGGCTATATCTGTGGAGCTGTTGCCGTTGCAGGAGCATTTATTTTAAATCTTGGAATAGGATTGCTGAATGGGCTCATACAGTCTGCATGGAATATGTTCGTCGAACCATTTTTAGGCATTGTCGAGTGGGTGCTTAATGTTACAAATGGAGGATTTGACAGCTTTGGCGGAGCAGTTGCAAATCTGATCGGAAATATTATTTCATGGTTTTTATCGCTTGGCGAGGTTGTCACCAAGATTATTGATGCGATTTTCGGAACAGATTGGACAGCGGGTCTTAATGCGTTACAGAACAATGTGCTTGCATGGGGAAAAAATGAAAATGCAATCACGCTTGACAGGGAAGCGCCCACAATCGCTTATCGTGCAAGTTACAGTGATGCCTATAACAAGGGATATGATTTCGGGCAGGGCGTAGAGAACAAAGTTTCTGATTTCTTTGGTGGTATCAAGGATCTTGGAAACAGCGGAGACACCGGAGCGTTAGGCAGCTATGGAGCCGCATCTGATATGGCTGCGAATGTTGCCAACATAGCAGGTGATACATCGAACATCTCGGATTCGCTGGATGTTTCAGAAGAGGACCTTAAATATCTGCGTGATATTGCGGAGCAGGAGGCAATCAATCGCTTTACGACGGCGGAAATCAAGGTGGATATGTCCGGTATGAGCAATACCGTGCATAATACCAATGATCTGGACGGTATTGTGGATGGACTGACTACTCGGGTACTGGAGGCGATGGAAGCGGTAAAGGAAGGAGTTTAGAGAAATATAATGACAAATATCGGGCAGTATAGTATAATCGAACTCATAAACAGGAGGGAGGATAAAGTTATGAGTTTGATTAGTTGCCCGGAATGCGGGAAAGAGGTTAGCGATAAGGCACAAAGTTGCCCTAATTGTGGATGCCCTTTGCATGGAACGCAGGAGATGAATGCGGAAATGCACAGAGCTGGGACAGCGGGAATGCCTTTGAACCAACAACAGAGTGCGTCCCAGGTAAAGCCAAAGAAAAAAGGACGTGGATGTTTGATCGCGGTGTTAATAGTTGTTTTTTTCATGATTTGTGGCATTGTAGGCGCTACGGCTTCTAGAGCCAATAAGGAGACTGCAGGTAGCACAAATGCGGAAGTGGTTGAAGACGTTCAGCAGTTTAGTGGAATTTCAGTAGAAGCACTAAAGGAAATCATGGGCGACCCAGTGGCGGAAGAGGAGTGGACAAATTCCACATCAAAGGGAGAATTCCCGGTTACAACATTGCAGTATGAAAAGAACTCAAATCATTATGAATTTATTATTGCAGAGGATGCAGTGGTGAGATTGTCGATTTATTCAAATCAATACTGGAATGGTACAGGTGACTTATTCTCATACTCAGGCGATAAAGAAAACATTTTGAAAATGTTCAATGTTGATGCTGGAGAAAGTGCGCGTATAGAAACTGATAATGGAGTTTCGTATGTATTGGTTTCCGTAAATGATGCGATTGCTGAATTTAATGTTCAAGATATCGATGCGAACGCAGAGAATTTTGGCTTTGTGAAAATCACATATAATGCAAATTATTTTGACTAATTTTTTCCCCGCTTACATAACGTAGGCGGGGATTTTTATACCCATTTTTAGGAAAGGAGGAATGACCGTGGCATACAGATTGTATATGGATGGCATTTTATTTCCCGTTACGCCGTCCAAGATCACCATGAAAATCAACGGCAAAAATGAAACGGTCACACTGATCAATGAGGGGGAAGCCAATATTTTAAAAAGCCCCGGTCTGACGGACGTGGATTTTGAGCTGCTGCTTCCGGCGGTGCAGTACCCGTTTGCGGTATACCCGAGCGGATTCCGTCCGGCAAAATACTATCTGGACAAGCTGGAAGCGCTGATGAGCGCCAAGAGTGCGTTTCAGTATGTGGTCACGCGAACGGATGGAACGAATCAGCGTTTGTTTGATACCAGCATGAAGGTATCCATTGAAAGTTACGACATCGTGGAGGATGCGGGGGAAGGGCTGGATGTAACGGTAAAAGTAAAGCTCCGGCAGTACCGGGAATTCACAACCAAGGCGTGTACGATTGACATTTCGCTTCCGAAGCCGAGAGCTGCAATGCAGGCAGCAAGAGCGGCATCATCCAACGCGCCGTCCGGCGGGTCTTACACGGTGAAAAAGGGGGATTGCTTGTGGAAGATTGCAAAGCAGTATTATGGGAATGGAAGCAAGTGGGGAACGATTTACAATGCCAATAAGTCGGTGATCGGCGGGAATCCGAATCTGATCTATCCGGGGCAGGTACTTGCCATTCCGGCGGCGTAGGAGGGACATATGTACGAGTTATTGATACAGCATGATAGCACGGCGTATATGCCGCCTGTGAAAGAAGAGGTGAAGGTTACGACGGAGCGGCAGATCAGCCCCGGAGTGCTCGAATTCAGCTTTGTGGACACTGGAATCAACATTGGAAATGGTGATCCGGTTCGGTTCAAGGATGCAGATGGAAAAGAAGTGTTCTATGGATTCATTTTTCGCATGAAACGTGACCGCAGCAATATTGTGACAATCACGGCGTATGACCAGATCCGGTATCTGAAGAATAAGGATACGCTCGTATATGAGAATAAGACGGCGGATGGTGTGGTGGCGCTGATCGGTGAGAAGTATGGATTTAACATCGGTACACTTGCCAATACGGTGTGGGTGATCGCGTCGCGGGTGGAAGATAATGTGTCGCTGCTTGATATGATCAGTAATGCCCTGGATCAGACGTTGCAGAATACGGGGGACTTGTACATCCTGCATGACGATTTTGGAAAGCTGAATTTGTCTTTCCTCGGTGATATGTATGTGCCGATCATGATCGATGCGGAAACTGGCCAGAATTATGACTATGAGTCTTCCATCGATGAAAATACCTATAACCGGATCAAACTGGTTTATGACAATGAGGATGCCGGGAAGCGGGAGGTTTATATCGCACAGGATTCATCCAATATCAACAGGTGGGGGATTTTACAGTATTTTGATGCGCTGCAAAAGGGAGAAAACGGGCAGGCAAAGGCGGACGCGTTATTACAGCTTTACAATAAGGAGACGCGGACGCTGACAGTCAAGGATGCAGCCGGAGACTCACGGGTGCGCGGTGGATCGCTCGTCGTGGTGCAGCTTGATCTCGGTGACGTGAAGCTTCAGAATCTCATGTTGGTAGAAAAATGCGTTCACAAGTACGGCGAGAGCAAACACACAATGGATTTGACAGTATCGGGAGGTGATTTTAGTGCATGACGCAAATGATTTTGTCCGGGCGGTGCAGCAGGTGTCGACGAATGCGAATGATGCCGGATATCCGGCAACGGTGATGTCCGGGACGGTAACATCCGCCAGTCCTTTAAAAATTAAAATCGAACAGAGATTTGAGATTAGCGGAAACATGTTGATCCTGCCGGAACATTTGAAAGAGCGTGAAATCAGGGTAACAGTAAAACCGACACATACCGAGGACGGAGGTATGCCGGAGCATAACCATGAATACGGCGGCGAATTAACAGTAACGGTACATAGCGGCTTGAGCGTTGGTGACAGCGTGCAGGTGGTCCGGCAGCAGGGCGGGCAGAAATATCTTGTAATCGGGAAGGTGGTGTAAGCATGATACCGGTATCAAACCAGTTGAAAAATGTTGAAGTGGTAGAACAGCCGTCTCTCTGTCCAAGAATGATTGTGGAAAGTGAGCGGATCATAGGACAGTGCGATGATGTCGAAGCCATTAAGCAGGCAATCTATAACATTCTGAATACCGAGCGGTATCAGTATATTATTTTTTCGTGGGACTATGGTGTGGAGTTTAAGGATCTGTTCGGAAAACCAATTGATTATGTCATGCCGGAGGTAGAGCGGCGCATCACGGAAGCCCTAGTGCAGGATGACAGAATTGATTCCTGCGACAGTTTTGAGTTTGAGAAAAAAGGAAGAAAATTATTGGTTACGTTCGTTGCTCATACGAAATTTGGCAGCGTTTCGGCGCAGAAGGAGGTGGATGTATAAAGTGTACGAGGAGCAGACGTTTGATGCAATTATGCAGAGGATGCTTGAGCGCATCCCGGATACGCTGGATAAGAGAGAGAGCAGTCCTGTATATATGGCGCTTGCACCGGCGGCGGTCGAATTGGCATCATTGTATGTTGGATTTGATTGCATGCTGGCGGAGACATTCGGTGATACAGCATCTCGGGAGTACCTGATCCGGTTATGTGCGGATAGGGGTATCACACCCAAGACAGCTACGTATGCGGTACTGGAATTAGAGACGGATGTGGCGGTGCCGGTCGGAACACGGTTTACCGGCGGAGACCACATTTATAAGGTGACGGCAAGCGGACAGGTAACCTGTGAGCAGCCGGGGGCTGCCGGGAACGAATACCTGGGGGATGTTATCCCGGTGGAGTATGTGATGGGCCTCACGACGGCAAAACTTACGCGTGTGTTGATCTACGGAGAGGACGACGAGGATACCGAAACTCTTAGATTGCGGTATCAGGAATCTTTCAATGAACGGGCTTTTGCCGGGAATGCAAAGGACTATCATGACAAAACACTGGGAATAGCAGGAGTTGGCGCTGTTAAAGTGATCCGGGCATGGAATGGTCCAGGAACGGTCAAGCTTGTGATTTTAGACAGTGTTTTCGGAAAGGCAACGGATGTATTGATTCAGACGGTGCAGAAAGAATTTGACCCGAATAAAGACGGGCATGGCGATGGCCTTGCACCGATCGGGCACGCGGTGACAGTTGACACCGCATCCGAAGTCACTGTTAATATTGCGGCGACGATAACCTATGATAACGGGTATGACCTTAATACCTGCAAGACCCAGATCGAGACAGCCATAGAGGAGTATTTTGCCGGACTTAGAAAGAACTGGGAAAATCAGTCAAAACTGGTTGTGCGGATTGCGTCTATTGATGCAGCGATCATGGGAGTGAAAGGCGTGGTAGATGTGACCGGTACAACGCTTAACGGCGGGGGAAACGTCGAGTTAACAGAATATGAGATCCCGGTACTGGGGGTGGTTACTTATGGCTGATCGTTATATCAATCTTAAGGAACTGCTCCCTTTGTATTTGCAGGCGTATAAGGAACTTGCCGCACCTATGGATGCGGAAACACCGGAGTTCCAGATAATTGAGGCGGAACATAACAGGATCATTGCCAACCGCTATATCGTGACCTGCGATGAGGAGGGCATTGTTCGATATGAGCAACTCATGGGAATCCAGCCCAAGGCAGATGATACGTTGGAAGACCGGATTTTTAGATGCATAACAAAGTGGAATGTGTGTCTGCCGTACAATTATGCTTTCCTTGATCAAAAGTTAAGGGAACTATGCGGAGCTGAATATACGCTGGATCTGGACATTGCCGGCCAGACCGTAACGGTTAAGGTGGGACTTGCGCAGAAGAATCAGTATGATGTGGTCGCGGAAATGCTGGAAGAGATAGTTCCATGCAACTTACAGTTGAATCTTTCTTTACTGTACAATCAGTACCAGGCGCTTAAACCATATCCACATATTATTCTGGCGCAGTTTACACATTGGGAATTGCGGAATTTGAGCATCCCCCGGAATTTAAGTGCTGCGGTAGAGAATATAGCGGCGTATGCAGTGGATGATCTGGCACGCTTCACAGTGGAAGAGGTTGCGGATATAGGAATCAGAAAGAAGGTATGAGATGAAACTTACGGATTTATTCAAATTCAAGCTGTTTGAGAGAAAAGACACTGCAGATCTGGCGGTGGTCAATGAGAACTTCCAGACGGCGGAGAGCGAGATTGACAAGCGGCTGCTCAAAACTGCGGTGCAGAACACGAACACAGTCACAGAAGCGGGATATGCACTGGATGCCAGACAGGCGAATCCGAATGTTAAGGGATCGCTGGCGGAACTGATTGCGGCGTTGAGCGAAATGTTGACAAGTCATAAAAGCTCTGGCGATCATGATAGCAGATATTATACAAAAACAGATATGAATACGATGCTTGCCAGAAAAGCTGATAGCGAGCACAACCATGACAAGGTGTATTATACAAAAGCATTTGTTGATGGTCTGCTTGCGTTGAAAGCAGACCTTACACATTATCACGATAACAGGTACTATACTGAAGCGGAGACGGATGCAAGAATGGCAAAGGCAGCTCGATATGTGGGCTTATATGAACAGGAGATTACGTTGGCAGCGGGCGGGGAATTTTACCAGGCAATTCCAAGTACGTATCAGAATGGGGGATATATTTATTTTATAAACTGCTCGGGTAACTCGTTGAATTTCACGGCCAACATGGAAGGATATAATATGGCTGTGAAGAATAGGGGCGCAAGTACGCTGGCAACTCGAGTGCAGGTGTATTTTTTTAGCATTGGCGTATAAATCAAGAAGAAAGGGAAAAAGTATATGAAGTTGAAAACCTCAAAAGACACTTACGAAATTGTAAGTGCAAACCATGAAAACGGAAAATTGAATATTGTATTTGAAAACCAGTCCTGCGAATCTTTGCAGGATATTTTTTCGGTCAAAAATGATCTGGCACGGCTGGAGATTTATGATCATGATGAGCGGACCAGCATTATCACTGAGTATGTGGTGCTTGAACGTGTGGTGCTTGAGGATAATCATGCGACGGTAGTTCTCGGAAGAGAAAGTGACGACTATTCGCAGCGCGTCACGGATCTGGCATCAAAACTTGCGGAGGCATCGGCAACCGCATCGGAGATGGCGGAAACAGTTACCGCGACAAATAAGACGGTTGATGGAAATACAACCGATATTCAAAAGCTTGCTGCCGATATGGATTATCTGGCTATGCAGATGGAGGTGACATTGGATGAGTAAACATTATGAAAAGGTAAAAGGATATTATGACAAGAAACTTTGGAGCAAAACCCGTGTGTACAATGCGGTAGGAAAGTGGATCACAGCCGGGGAATATGAGGAGATCACCGGGGAGACATATGAGGAACCGGCGAAGAAAAGTGCCGAGGAAGATACAACTATGATGTAGGAGGAGAATCATGAAACAGACGGAGAATTATGGCTTTAACGTGCCGGAGGAACATGAATTTTATGATGTTGCAGCGCAGAACGAGAACTGGGAGAAGTTAGATGCGGCCTTAACACAAATCGAGAGCCGGCTGCAGGAAATTGCAGAAGCAAAACAGTAACAGAACCATAGTCATAGCGCCGAACAATTGATCTTTGTGATCGAACGTCCGGCGCTATTCAGTTGGCACAAACCTGCATAAGCAGTGTTTTATACTTATTATAAGGAAAGAGAGGGAACGATATGGAATCAATCATCACAGCACTTATTACAGGCGGACTGACGCTGATCGGTACGGTAATGACGGTCAGCAGTGGTCAGAAAAAGACGGATCACAAACTTGAGATGGCGCAGGCGGTTACGGACTGCAAGTTGGACGAGCTTACCAGAGAGGTAAGGATGCACAACAACTTCGCGCAGCGTGTGCCGGTCATCGAGGAACAGGTAAAAGTTATCAATCACCGCATTGCGGACTTAGAGGAGGGAAAGTAGTATGTTGAAAAATTGTGTACTCAGAGTATCAGTAGACACGCAGAAATGGGCGAAAGCCGCGGGTATCAGGGCGCTTAAGACGATGGCACAGACTGCGGTTGCAGTAATCGGTACCGGAGCAGTAATCTCGGCAGTAGATTGGAAGATGGTAGTATCATCCGCGATTGTGGCGGGTGTTGTGTCGCTGCTCACGTCTGTTGCAGGAATTCCGGAAGTGGAGGGATAATTTATGGCGAACAAAAGAATTGGACAGGCAGGACTTGCCCTTATCAAGCAGTACGAGGGATGCAGACTGGCAGCATACCGGTGTGCCGCCGGTGTATGGACCATCGGGTACGGTCACACGGCTGGCGTACATAGTGGCATGACGATCACACAGGCGCAGGCGGACGCATATCTGCAGCAGGACATTGCAAAGTTTGAGGGATACGTTAACAATCCCGCATACGTTCCGATCACGGAGCAGCTCAACCAGAATCAGTTTGATGCGCTGGTCAGCTTTGCCTTTAACTTGGGCGCCGGAAACCTCCGGAAGCTTTGCAAGGGCAGAACGGCGGCGCAGATCGCGCTGGCAATGCCAAGTTACAACAAAGCGGCTGGAAAGGTGCTGGCAGGGCTGACGCGGCGTAGAAAAGCAGAGCAGGCATTGTTTAACAGACCGGTAAGTGTGGCAGCACCGGCACAGAATGAGAATACGGAGGATTATAATATGAAGACGATCAAAAAAGGTAGCAAGGGCAATGCAGTAAAGGTATGGCAGGTCATCATTGGCGCGGCGGCGGATGGCAACTTCGGCAGCGGCACGGAGCGCATGACCAAGACCTGGCAGGGCAACCACGGGCTGACGGCGGATGGCATCGTCGGGGCGAAGAGTTGGAAGGCGGGACTGGAAGCACTGTAATAGCATGACCGGTGGGAGAAATCCCGCCGGCTTTTTGACATCCGAAATAAAGAATATACGGGATATTCAGAAGCTTTTAGCATTTGGAGGGTAGAAAATTTGTAAAAAATGCGCATTGAACATCTGTTCGATGAAGTGATATTATAATCACATAAAAATAGCCCGGAACGTTGGGACGAAACCGAGCTACTTGGCTTAATTAAGTTGTATATAGTATAACATATTCCGACAAATTTCTCAAGTTTTTCTTGTAGTTCAGTACTAATGTAGTATAATAAAAGAAAAACGTTGGAGGAACAAATTATGAATAAAAAAGCTTTTTTCTTTTCCGTAGAATTGTATTACAAAGAACAGAATGTAGTGTGTAATTTCAAAAAGATTCCTGATTTGTTAAAAGAAATTATTGACACGAATGGAATAGTAAATGATGGAATTACAACGCTTGATTTGACGGGTGTGGCTGAATCTTTGCATACTATGTTAGATGTATATCGATATAAAGATAACTATTTTTTTGCTAGAGCATCCAAACAAAGACCAACCGGAACTGTTATTGGGAGAGATTATGATACGAAAGTTGCAGAGTCGGTATTGCCTGGATATAGTGAGGATGAAAAAGGTATTGAATTATACACATATATTTATGTAAATTATGAAGCGTGTGTGTTACAAATTATTTCTGCACAAGGGGCACCAAATGAAAATATTGTAGTTGACCTTTTTAAAATGTATAGTGATGAATACAATATAAAACTGATCGCAATACCTAATGCTAATGGTGTGCAGAAATTTTATGGAAAAGAAGGGGCGTCAATTAGTTCAATAACATTAGAACTTCCCAATCCAGATCCTGCAATTTTGGAAAATGTTTTAGGGGAAAATGGTAATAATATTCTTAGGTCAGCAACAAATGACCATATATCCGTATCGTTGGATATTAAATCTAGTATTTCAAGACACTTATTAACAACGGATACTGAAGAGTCGAATGGAATTATTGATGCAATTCAGGATATTATTGCCCGATTTGGAACAACTAGATTTAAAAAGGCAAGCATAAAGGGTAAGGCGCAGAATATAAAAGCTCGAGAATACAATTTTTACGAAGAAAATTATTTT
>ENA-UEQO01000276-UEQO01000276.1-human-gut-metagenome-genome-assembly--contig:-NODE-276-length-59390-cov-5.505184_pt1 | contig 59390 bp, 30 predicted proteins | sample MGYA00242938_ERZ507940 | MGnify/ENA primary metagenome ERZ507940 (study PRJEB26167, sample SAMN06115517) | human gut metagenome | host: Homo sapiens | place: China:Chongqing | collected 2014-12-03... | reverse complement strand
GAGAGGGGGATAGCTATTGTCCTTATGAAAAAAACTATCGAAGTGCAGTATAAAAATATTTTTTCTTAACGTAATGAGTTGTACTTTTTTAAATGTTATTTCTAAAAAAGTTGTGATTGATTTTGAAAAAAATCAGAAAGCTGTTTTTTAACTAAACAGGCGAAATTAATTTAGTATATTTGCATATTGGTGTGAAAAAATAGAATAAGTATGAAGAAAATAGTTCCTTTCCTGGTGTTTGCCTTGGCTTTTTTATTTTGGTACCTGCTTTATCCCAATCATGTGGGGAATCAGGAGTTTTTTTCTATTTTTCAGACAACACCTTCTTTTTTTATGAGTCGTTGTGTGGAACCCGGAGGTTTGGCAGCATGGATTGGAGCCTTTTTTTCTCAATTTTATCGTTGGATAGGAGTGGGAGCCTTTTTGCAGGCATTGTCGGTTGCTGGATTGTATTTATTGCTGCGATATAATAAAGCTTTCTCCCCGTTAAAAGGTGAAGAAGGAGTGCTGGCTCTATTTCCGGTAGTGTGTTTGTTCTTTTTGCAAACAGGGTACGCTTTTTTGATGGGGAGTACTTTGCAGGTGTTGGCGTGGTTTGGATTCTTTTGGGGATATTCACGAATGAAAAGCCAGCCTGCTCGTATATTTTGGGCTTGTCTGGGCAGCTTTTTGTCCTTCCCTTTGTTTGGTGCCCTTCCGGCTATATTATGGCTGGTGACTTTTGTTATTTACGAATTGTCACAGTCCGGAAAATCAAGCGGGTTGGTATGGCCGATCATTATTTGGATAGGGTGTGCTTGGGGATGGCGTACTTATTTTCCGATAAATGATGAAGTTTGGTGTACTTTCTTTCCGGGGGTATTTGAGTTTAATGCGGCCGGTATCGCTTGGATTCTGTATTTGTGGCTGCCTTTGCGCTATATACTAATATGGCTGAAGAAGGTAAGAAAAGAACATAGGCAATCTTTGCGGAGAAGCTGGGGCTGTGTGGTGGGTTGTGTGGTATTACTCGGCTTTTTGTATTGGGGGAAAAAGGAGTTTTATCAACCCCAGTTGGAATATGTGCTTGGCTTACAGCGTTCGGTGGTGAAAGAAAAATGGGATGAAGTATTGAAATCGGCACAGAAGTATTCGGGTAAAACTCCGGCTTATGGATGCAGTATGATCAATCTGGCGTTAGCGAAAAAGGGAGAGTTGGCCGAACGGGCATTGGATTTTCCGCAGATGGGAGGCAAAGGCTTGTTACAGCCTTTAAATAATGATTATTTTTCGTTTTTTTGTAATTCTTATGTTTACGATTTGTTGGGGGTGACCAATGAGGTGTTGCATTGGAATATTGAGTTATCGATTTCTTTGGGGGATAATCCTCCTCCTTATTTATTGAAACGCACGGCAGAGCTGTTAATGAAATTAGGAAAAGAGTCTGCTGCTGCCAAATATCTGAAAATTTTGGTTTCCGTACCATTTTATAAGGATTGGGCACGGGAAAATCTGGCCAGAATATCCAAGGTTGAGTTTCAGCGTAAACTTCAGTTAAATGCACCTTATCAGGCTGATATTTCCGGAAAAACAGTTGTTCAGGAACATTCGGATGATTTTTTTGTCGGTATCCATGGGCTTTTTTATGATCTTTATCAGTTGGCCAAGTTGCGTCCGAAAGATGAGGTTGTCCGCGATTATTTACTTACCGGTTTATTGCTGGAAAAAGATGTCATGGCGTTTTATGAGAATTTTTGTAAGTATTATCCCGAAGGAGTTTTAAATAATTTACCCCGGCTTTATCGTGAGGCTTTGGTGAGTATTCGGTTTTCCAATGTAGATCCGGATGTATTTTTAAAATATGAGGTAAAGGGAAATGAACAGGACAGATTTCGTGTTTATATAAGCCGTTATCAGAGCTTAAACGATAAGCAAACTGCTGCTCAGGTACTTGAAAAGGAGTTTGGAAATACTTATTGGTATTATTTACATTTTAAATAGGATATTGGAAATATGAAAAATATATTCATTTTATTACTATTGTTGGGAGTGGCGGCCTGCCGGCAACCGATGGCCGAAAAGCAGCCCAATGGCCTTCAGGCTCCGGTTTTTCCGGATTATTCCGATTGTGTTGTTCCTGCTAATATTGCCCCGTTGAATTTTGAGGTTATGAAAGGGTGTGATGAGGTTGAGGTGGTTTATCGGGTGGGTGAAAAAGTGCTTTTAACGTACCGGGGAAATCAATATGTGGAACTACCTTTACGAAAATGGAAGAAGATGATGACCGAGGCTGCTAAGGCGGGTAAAGTAAAAATGTCGGTTTCTTATCGTTCGGGTAAGGAGTGGAAAGAATATAATCCGATTTATTTTCAGGTCGCTCCTGAGCCTGTGGATGAATGGATCGCTTATCGTTTGATTTTTCCCGGTTATGAAGGTTGGGCAGGAATGGGAATCTATCAGCGTAATCTAACTAATTTTCAAGAGGAAACGATTCTCGATAATCGGATGACGGGAAAAAATTGTATGAATTGCCATTCTTTTAACCGTCATTCACCGGATCAGTTTATGTTTCATATGCGTGGTTCGATTACAGGGACAGTATTGGTGGAGGGGGACGACTGTAGTTTGGTGAACGGAAAAGTGGGGGAACAATCCGTTCCTTTGGTTTATCCTGCCTGGCATCCTTCGGGGCGTTACATTGCTTTTTCGTCCAATTCGACCAGACAATTTTTTCATGCCCGTCCTGAAAAGCAAGTGGAGGTATATGACGAGTCGTCGGATATTGTGTTGTACGATATAAGAGACAAGCGGATTCAGACCGATAGCGCTTTATTGGCAAGGTCTGAAGCTTTCGAGACTTATCCGGCCTGGTCGCCTTCGGGAGATCGTCTGTATTTTTGTTCTACCGATTCTGTGCTTATGCCTGAAGAATATAAAAAAATACAATACCAGATTTGTTCTGTGGGATTCGATGCAGAAAAAGGGACTTTTACCGGGCCCATAGATACGGTACTGTCTATTCCCGGAAAAAGTGTCGTTTTTCCCCGGATTTCTCCGGATGGCCGTTTTTTATTGGTGACAACTCTCGATTACGGTTGTTTCCCGATATGGCATAAAGAATCCGATTTGGTGATGTGGGATTTGGAAAATAAGCAGTTTATTCCTCATTTAGCCAATAGTTTCGATGCCGACGGCTATCATTCCTGGTCGTCTAATGGGAAATGGGTCATGTTTGGAAGCCGGAGGATCGATGGGTTGTTTACCCGTTTGTGGTTTGCTTATGTACAGGAAGACGGGCGATTGTGTAAACCTTTCCTGTTGCCGCAAAGCGGAGAATTGCTGAGGGATACCCGGAGTAAATCTTATAATGTCCCAGAGTTTATCAGTAAACCTGTTACTGTATCTCCCCGGAAATTATTTAAAACCGTAAAATCATAAAAGAAACGACCGGATACGGAAAGCGAAAATTCGATTCAGTCTTTTTAATGTCCCGGTAAGAAAGGGGCGTGGAATATAAAGAAGGACGGGATTCATTACGAATCCCGTCCTTTATTTAGATCTGTTTTTGGAGACCTCTTAAACATGTTTTCGATATACGAGGTTAGCCGGATGATCACTTAAGTGTTTTTTTATAGCGTGTCAGCGCTTCCAGAAAGTAGTAATCGGCATACGTAAGAGGTGCGTCGATTTCCGATTTGTGGGGCAGGCTCCCTGTGCAATGCATGATTAAGAAATTGGCGTTTGCGCCTAACGGTGCGCGGTAATGTTCCGATGCCAGGCTTTTCAACATCGCAATGGCTTTGTTGGTGTATTTTTTCTTTCCGGTAAATTCTCCCAGTTCGAATAAAGCGGAACATACGATGGCTGTAGCCGATGCGTCACGGGGCTTACCTTCATATACGCAGGCGTACGATTTTCCCTGCGGTGTGTAGCCCGGCTCTCCGGCATTGAAATCCCAGTAAGGAATCAGGTCTTTGGGTAAGTGCTTCAGGTAATAGGCGGTGAAGTTTTCTGCGGCTTTCAAATATTTCGGGTCTTTGGTTTCCCGGTACATCATCGTATAGCCATAGATTGCCCAAGCCTGGCCGCGTGCCCAGGTGGAATTGTCGCTGTATCCCTGGCAGGTCTGGCGATGTAGGACTTTCCCCGTCTTTTGGTCGTAATCCACTACATGGTAGCTACTGTAATCGTCCCGGAATTGATTGGCCAATGTGGTATTGGCATGGTTTATGGCAATGTCGCGGTAGGTGGGGTCTCCTGTCACTTTTGAAGCATAAAACAGTAATTCCAGATTCATCATATTGTCGATAATTACCGGATAAAACCATTTCGATCCGTCCCAGCCTTCCCGATAGTTCCATGATTTGATGGTTTTTGTAATGGGATTATAACGGGTGCAGAGCGATTTGGCACTTTGTACGAGGATATCTTTATACTCCGGTTTGGAAGCCAGGCGTTCGGCTGCCCCATAACTGCAATACATCATAAAACCGATATCGTGGTTTCCTGTAAATGTTTGGATGGGTTTCAAAGGATAAGTCCATTTTTCTGCCTGCTCTTTCCAATCGTTCTCACCGGTCAGCTCGTACAGATACCATAATACGCCGGGAAAGAAGCCCGGAGTCCAGTCGTAAATGGAAGTGGTTGCCAGCTGTCCTTTTGAATTGGTCGTGCGCGGATAGTTTTTCCCAGTGGGTTCTCCTACCGTGTTTAACATGTTTTGGGTCTGTTTCGCCGCATAGGCGATATTGTCTTTCAGAAAATTATCTTTTGCCTTATTTTTGGACGCAGCCATATTTTCGTGTGTGCCTAAAAGCAAAAGGATAAAAAATAAGTACAGTGATTTCTGTTTCATATATACATCGGTATTGATAGATTACTATTACATTTATTTATGGATGCATGTCGTGCTAAAAACGTTTGCAAGATGGTAAATTAATTTTAAATATAAAACTGCCCGAACAAAGTCCGGGCAGTTGTCGTGAATAAACTTATTGAATATCCCTGTTTCTGACAGAGGTGAGGATTATTGTAAGATTCCGACTCCAAATTCTGCAATAGATACAGCTATAGATTGGCGTTCGGCATCACTATACGGATTGCCTGCCAATGGATGCGGAGAAACCAGTTTCAGTTTCAGTTTACTTGTCGTGTAAGTTTGATCCAAATAGATGTACTGCATTTCGGAAGTTGTTCCTAAAGTAAATATTTTGTTGTCATCCACAGCTTCGAATACTCCTTCAGAGGTTTCCACCAACAGTTGGAAACGACGACATTTGTTGTTATTCGTCGGAGTATTCCGATGTTGATAATACAGATAATTGAACGTTGTGGGCGCTTTCATATCGATATCGATGATGTGGGGATATTCTGCCCCTTCTCCCGACCATTTAGAATGCCAGATGGTGGTTGCATCGCCGTCGATCATAAGAGCTGCTTTTCCAATTTTTGCTGATTCTACATGAACATTATCTTCTTCAACACCGCCTACGATACGTTTTGCCTGTACATCCCACTGTGAACGGTCGAGGGTGGTATAGGTCGGACGATTGCCCTTGCTCAAAACCACAGGTGTACGAGTTTCGAAATCCCCGAATTTATGTTCTGCAGATGTCCAGAACGGGGTGGTTATGGCAGGAAACTGTTCCATGTAGTTTGTTGCATAAGATGATAACGTGAATCCCCATGCTTCAAAGAATGGAATTAAGTTTTGGTTCGCATACTCGGTAGCATAAATCGCTATTGCATCATTTTTGTCCTGATCGTGTACGGGAGCTTCATTGTTTCTTACTTCTTTGGTAATATAGGGGAAGATGTTCCAACCATATTGCTGTGCCAGTTGAATAAACATACCTACTTGTTGTGCAGAGGTCAGGTCATAATACCTTTTAGCAGGGTCTGCACTTGACACAAAGCTCTTGATAGCTCCTTCGAATTCTGTATTGGCTGTCGGCCATATCTGGTTTCTATGGAACAACCGATGATAAGGTACATTTAAAAGAGCATCACTGAAATATTTTCCTCCCAATCCTTCAGGCTGGTAGGTTGCGGCAAAACTCCGGCATACTTTCAATATGTTAGGATCTTCTAAAGTTGCAATACGCACTACTGCCGAATCTATACCTTGCAAAATGATTGCAGGATATCCTCCCATTGCATCGCCGCCTGTGGAAGTCTGTACATCGGTACGCAGGCGCCATGGTTGGGGCGATGTTACGCTATAAAATTGGTCGAAATCGGTCGTAAGCATGTCGTTGTAGAAGTTCAAAAGAATTTCCGGATCATCGACTGTTTTGAGGATATTGACAGGAAGTGTCAATACTACTTTAGAAGAACGCAATTCGGCCCAAGGCATAATTGTTGTTGCAATTTCCTGTTTCCAGGCAGCGGCATCGGTTTCTCCTTGGATATAATCGGGAGATTTCACTGCACCCGCAACTTGTAGGGGAGTGGCATTTCCGCTTGTTTCGTAAAAAAAGTAGAGATGTCCTCCGAAATAGCTCATTACTTTGTTTTCTCCAGGCAACAATTCTCCTTCAATGTCCATATTTGTATACCGTTTGAAAGAAGAAGCGTTATCGGGAATGATGTCGGTGAAGCCACCGATCCGATATTTCAAGCCGTTTATTCCGGTAGGAACCGAAATGGTAACAGTGTCTCCCGGTGCTGCATACAGACCGCTACTTTGCCAGCTTTTGGGTTCAAAAGCGGTTCCGGGATTTATTGTTGCTGTTTGTGCGGTAATATTAACCTCTGTTGTCACCCGGGGTAAATCTGCGGGGATGTAGCCAGGGAATTCTATCACCCACCCCCAATAGGGGTTGGGTGATACACTACCGTCTTGTGCCGGTTTATCAGACTGGTCGATAAACGGTTCTTCAATAGCATTATCGGTGGAGCAGGCTATTGCGCTTGTTAGCAAAAGGGCCATTCCGATATTTCTGTATATACGATTCATAATCTTGTTTTTACAGTGAGTGAAACAATTATTCAATTACGTGTAACTGGTCATATTTAATAAACCAGTTGTCTGGGTTCATTAAAAATGCCCGGTAATTTTCTCTTTCGCCTTCCGGGAATTTTTTCACAATCTCATTGGCAAGCATAGCCGGACGGTTGTGGTTTCGAGCCATACGCATTAAAGTAAACCATCTTTTCCCTTCAAAAGCTTGTTCCAAGGCCGATTCTTCTGCGATCAGACTATCCAATACAGCTTGTTTGCGTTCTAATGGAGCATCTTCTGCAACGAAGTCTCTCAGGTAATTAGGAGCAACTCCTGCACGTCCGCGAACACCTAAGCTATTTTTCAAACAGTTGCCATTAGCAGTGAAAGTAGGAATATTGAAAGGCGGCAACAATTTCGATCCGTTCCAAGAGCTTACCAATCCTACGTTCAATAAAGAGTCTGCTGCTGCCAGGTCGCCCAGCGCATTTAACGCTTCGGATAACATCAGGAATAATTCGGCTGTCCGGTAAATATAAATTGATGCATCATGGCTGTAACTGTTTTTACCTAAACTGTAACGATTGATAACGATGTCTTTGCCTGATTCCACATAACTTACATTCTTACCCCGGTAAATGTCGCCTTTTCCTCCGTCTTTCCGGATCGTATTTTCATATTTAGAAATTAACGAATCGGTAGGACGACAGTAGTACACATTTTCTCCTACATTTGAGAACCAGTATTGAAGGTTGTTGGTCTGGTCTTTAGAGAAATCGAAAGGAACAGCCGTATATGCTTCTGAAGAAATCGTAGAGAATGTTCCAGAAAAAATATTTTGCCATTTACTTTTTTCGTAAGTTGGGTCCAAACTGTGTTTCGCTTCGGTTCCATTGTTCTTTTTGATGATACCTAAACCGTTCAAAGTTAAAGCTAGGTGTTTGGCTGCATCTACATAGTTTCCATCCCATAGATAAAGTTCAGAAATAACGGCATCGGAACTGATTGACATTCGGTTCCAGGAATAATCCGTGTTGTTCAGAATCTTTGTCCAGTCTACTTCGTTAAAACCATTTACTCCGGCAACACCTGTATTCAAGAAATAAATCAACTCATCAACCAATTCGTCGAATTTTAACATTTTTTGTTTGCTCAAGTCAATATCCGAGGACAGGGCTACGTCATAGTAAAGGGCTTCTCCGAAGAATTTTCCGATGGTCATATATGCCCATGCCCGATTTGCCATTGCAGAAGAAATCATACCTTTATATACGTTTTCTGCAATCACTTCCGGATATTGTTCGTTGAATTTCACGACATGACGAAGAAAATCGTTGCTTTGCAGCACAATATTATAGAAAACGGTAGGGTCGACAATGTCGTTACCGTTGGTAGCCTGGTATCTCCAGGCTTCCCAGAATTCGGTAGGTGCGTTTTCGGTCGGCTCCATATTATCTCCTAATAATTCTGCCATGATTACATATTTTTCGGATGCTTGCTGAAGGGTTGTGTTAAGCCCCAGAAAGTTCGAATATACTTCGTTCAGGTTCGAATAGCTGTCTTTTTCCAGCAACATATCTCCCGGCTTCACTTCAAAGAAGTTTTCGCAACCTCCAACCAACAGCGCCAGAGATAATGAACCAATTTTTATGATGTTTTTGATATTCATAGATTCAAGTTTTAAATTGTTTGCCTGATTCATTAGAAATTCAGTACCAATCCGACTTTTACAGTTCTTGCTAAAGGCACTTTACCTAAATCTATTCCAGCCATTTCAGGGCTATAAGAATAAGCAAATTCAGGATCAAGGCCAGTGTATTTTGTCCAGGTTAACAGGTTTTCTCCCGAAACATAAGCTTTCAGTCCAGTGAACAATAATACTTTGCGTTTTGTTTCGTAGCTTAATGTAACTTCTTTCAATTTCAGGTATGAACCGTCTTCAATCCAACGGTCAGAGAAGCGGGCATTACCGATCGGATCTCCGAAATTCGCTCTTGGGATGTCGGTGATCTGTCCGTCGGAAGTCCATCTACGTTCTGCCGTACGGGTTTGGTTTTCCCAACCAGACATTGATTCTGAACCACGGCGTACGGCATTGTAAATGTCGTTACCATAGCTATAGGTGAAATTAGCATACAAATTGAAACCTTTATAAGCTACATTGGTATAGAATGCACCATAGAAATCCGGAGTCGGGTTACCGATGACGGTCATGTCCTTATCGTCGATTACATGGTTGTTGTCTCTGTCGGTGAATTTAATATCTCCGGCAGCGAAAGCTCTTCCTCCCTGCGATACCAAACCGGCAGCTTCTGCTTCGGCACGGGATGCAAATACTTTTTCTGTGGTGTAGCCGTAGAATAAGTTCGGAGCTTTTCCAACTTCTGAGCGTAACAGGGTTCCATCGGAGAATTTGACCATACGGGTTTTAGCTTCACCTAAGCTAAGCACTTCCGAGCGATAGGTTGCGATGTTACCACCGATCGTCCAGCGAACAGCCTTTTTAGCGAATAAGTTTACTGCAAAATCAACCTCAACACCCTGAGTTTTTATTTCTCCGGCATTGTCATACATGGTGCTGTATCCGTACACTGCAGGCATTCTCTTATCGAGTAACATGTCTTTTGTACGTTCTTCATAGAAGCTTACTCCCAAATCAACCAGATTACCAACCAACGACAGGTCTGCCCCTACGGTAGCTGTGATATTTTTTTCCGGTTTCAGTTGTAAGTTCGGAAGTCCTGCCCGAACCATTCCGGCAACGTCACGCAGAGCAGCACTGGTGTAATAATAGCGGCTGTATTTAGATGAATAACGACTGTTTCCGTTCATTCCGTATTCTCCACGGATCACCAGATTGCTGATCAGTTCGTTGTCGCGTAAGAACGGAGCGTTTTTCACTTTCCAGGCTGCGTTCACCGTAGGCATCACAAAAGCACGTCCACTATTTGTTCCGTAAGATGAAGAAGCATCTATCGTAGCAGAAGCTCCGATGTAATATTGGTTGTTGAAACCGTAATTAGCGATCAGGTAAGCGTTCATCCAGTTCCATTTGTCAATGTAACCCGTGATATCCCGTTTGTAGGCAGTTGTTACATTTCCCAGGCTCTGATAGAAGTCTGAAGCCGTATTAATACCGCTACCGCAGTCGAGCTCCCGTCTGGAAGACAACAGTTGATAACCGATGCTTGCCGATATATCGTGTTTGTTGTTGAACATCCGGCTATACCGGGCGCTACCTTTGATATAATAGTTCATGCCTTCACCCGTACCACTTCTTACCGTGTTGTCTGCCAATCCGTTTAATAACGGTGCAATGGCTTTGGAACTTTTTCCCGGAATGAACATATCTTCTTTGGTATAGTTGTAGTACATACCGCCCTGTGCCTGGAAATCCAAATAGGGGTTAAGCTGATAGTTTAATCCGAGGGTTACGATTACGTCATAAGCTTTACTTTTAGCATTGATATCCGAAACTACGGCTTTGGGATTACTGATCCCGAATTGCTGAACCGGATTGTAGTTCGGCAGATTTTCTTTAAAGCGGTTTTGTTCGTAAATGCTAAGTAAAGGTGCCTGATACAAAGCTGTCAGAATGGGATTGGTTTCTTTTACCATTCCTTGTTCCATCAGGTCGTGGGTACTGTAATTGAAACCTACAGTAGCAAACATTTTTATCCGTTTGGTAATGTTGATGTCCGAGTTCAAACGAGTGTAATATTTTTGCTGTTTGGTATTTTCAATTACACCTTTGTTCAGTAAATAACCTACGGATAGGGCATAGTTGGCAACGGCGTCACCCCCTTTTACTTTCAGGATGTTCTCTGCACTTACAGCAGGGGTATAAATCTCATCCTGCCAGTTGGTGTTATTGTCGTATTTGTATTTGTAATTGTCATCCGGATCATCTTTCAGGAACGGAAATTCTTCCATCAATTGGTTTAAGTCCGAATATTTGGTCTCTCCAACATCTGCGATGTAGTTTTTGAAAGCTTCCGCTTCCATTAACGGGATTCTTTTGTTCATAAATCCTACGCCTTCTACGGTCTGGAACTGAACTTTCGTTTCCAGGTCGGTAGCTTTTTCCGTTTCAATCAAAAGTACTCCATTGCTTCCCAGCGAACCGAAAGCTGCTGCTTCAGTGCCTTTTAGCAAGGTGATGCTTTCGATATCTTTCAAGTTGGTCGGAGCAAAGATGTTTTTAGAAAAACCGTTGATTACTGCCGAATTTTCCAGATCGGGTAAATAGGGCAGTCCGTCCACTACAATCAATGGGGTATTTTCTGCCACCAATGAACGTATTCCGCGCAAGTTTACCACTGTACCTTCGCCCGGCATTCCGCTTTTATTTTGTACGCGCAAACCGCTGATCTTACCGATCAATCCTTCATCGGTTGCAGAATACCCTTGATTCAGGTCTTTTTTATTAATCGAAACTGCAGTACCGATGTTATTGATCGTCTTACGCGAACCTTCATTAGATTGGTATGTACCGGTGTACATTACCGTGTTGGTGGGGAGCAGGTAGATGTTTATCTGAGTACGGTTCAGTAGAGCGACTTCGTTGTCGAAATATTGGTCTGCTTTTACCGTCAGGGTAGCTTTACCATCATACACCTGTATAGTGAACGTACCATCTTCTTCCGTATAGGCCGTTGCCTTGGCATCGAAAGACGATACCTGGGCATTGGCTATAGGCTGTTTTTTGTCTGCACTGAAGACCTTTCCCTTAACGGTAATCAGTTCTTGTGCCGATAAGGCCGACGACAGCAATAACAGCAGAATGCCGGCGCATATATGTTTCGTAATATTTATCATATTCTTAATCTTTTCTGATTAATAATTTTCATCTGTCGGTATAAATTCAATATATTCCAGCATCAAACGTCCTTTTAGACCTACGTCTTCCTGCTTCACGCGGATCATATTGAATCCCCACTCTTCCTTCACTTCATAGCTCTTCAGTACCTCTCCCGATTTATAGTTGTATTTGGTTTGGTTACAGTTAAAGGTTATCACTTCTTCACCATTGAAAGACAAACGTACGTTACCACACAACCAGGTTCGATAAGATGCGTTTACAGTATAGAATCCCGGACTGACTTTTCCATCGATCAAATTACCATCTTGGTCTTTCGTCAGCGTTTTGAACTCATACCAGGCTACAGGTTCACTCTTATTTCCTAATACCTGTACGATGGTGTGTCCGTCATAGGGCTGTTTTAAATTATAACTGGTCACATTTCCCATTGTCAGATAATCGTCAATCTTGTCTTCCGGTAATTCTGAAAGATAGGTAGCATAGCATCTCATACTGGTCAGATACATGAATTTCGGAATATGGATTTTCGATACTTCATATACATAACCGTTACTGAAGCTTTGGTATGAACCGGAAGCAACCAGCTGTTTATCCGTACGCCATTCATATCCGTAAGGAGAAGTGAATGTTCCTGCGTAGGTTTCGATTTTACCCTGGTGGATAATAGAACGTAATAACCAGCCGAAGAATTTGACAGTATCTTTATTCGTCATATATGAACCACTACTTGTAAAATAGTCCTCCATTTCTTCATACATCTCATGAATACTTCGGTCTGTCGGTAAAAACATGGTAAAATTCTCGTCTTCCGAGCGGATATCGCTTTTGTATTCCAGCAATGAATTTTCAATCACGAATACAGAGTCGTAAATAGTATTACCCAATTCATCAACTCCCAACGGGAAACTTAAGCCCGGTTTGAACACCGTGTCGCAGCGTGCCAGTAAAGAGTCGCGGATAATCGAGTATTCCGGTCCTGCCGACAGGATGTATTCGAAAATATTCTTCCGCGGCATTAACCAACCGGAGATTTCATGAATTACTCCATTTGTACATTTCTGGTTTAGCTTGATTACTTCCTGACCGTCGAAAGAGAAACGATCCGTTCCGTTTTCCTTTACGATTAAGTTCTTTCCTGCCAAAGTTTTAATCACTTTGCCATCGGACAGTTTCGTGTTGTATAAAGCCACATAATTAATGTGATTTTTACACAAGGTCATTTTGTCCTCGTCACTCATCGTGGCAATTTCCGCCGGCATGGTTGCATTGGTCGGAGCCCATACGGTAAGCACCTGATTACGGGTAAGTTCTTCCGAAACTTTGGTTTCTTCCAGCAACTTTACGAATTCCGAGTATTCAGGAATGCTTTTCAGTTGTTCCAGCAGATTCTCCGTTGCAGACGAAGCATCTGTTTCGCCGCCTGCCGAATCCTTATAATAATCACTCCAGTCATCTTGGCATCCGGTGAACAGGAGCAATAGGACAAATAATCTTGATATTATTTTTTTCATAACTTACTTAGTTTACAGGTTCAAAAGTTAACTGATCCACTTCCGTATCTCCGGCTTTGAGAGAAACCATTTTTACCCAATGGCGTCCGTTTTCCGGGAAGGTTTTATTACCTAATACTACATTTTCACCACCTCCACCGGAGAAGTTCAATACCGGACCGATTTTTTCGTCGTCGATGTATAACTGAGTTTTTCCACGGGTTCCCCATTGGAATTTCCGGATTGTGATTTTATAGGTTCCTTTCACGATAACCGGGGTTCTTACTTTAACCCAGCCAACGTTACCCAAACTTACCCATAACAGGTCGTCGTTAGTCCAACTCACTCTTCGGTTGTATTGTACTGCAGTAGGTTTGTCGGGCACTGTAAACCATTCGATGTCCACAGCATTTTCACGGTCGATTGCATACTTGGTTTGGTCGGCAACCGGTTTTCTGTATTCTGCTAAAATCCGGCAGTCTTCGATATCCGTAAATTCCCAGATTAATTTAGCCGGGCGTGGGGTTGCTATGGGCATAATATCGTCTACTTCGTGGAGATAGCCGTTGTTTGCTTGTTGGTCGTATCTGTCGGGCACGAGCAGAACACTGTCGGCATACCGGTTTATAACGAGTTTTTTGTTTAAGTCTTCCACAGAAAGCAACTGGTTGGTTGCCATAGTTTCGTAGTTTTTAGTTTTTACCGTAGCATCTTTATCGAATTCTGCCAACTGGGCGAAGTCAGAATAAGAGTTGATGATATGGTACATGAGAAATTGACGGAGGTCAGAGTCCTCGCTGGTGTAATCTTGGCTTGGGAAACGGTTTTTCAGGTCTTCCAGAGAGTTGATACCTGCAGCCTGAAAGGTTTCGTTCGATACGATAAAGATTGTTTTATAATCCCTTATAGATATTTCATTCACCGTTTTGTTTCGGGTTTTCAGCCATTCTTCCAATCCGCAAAGCTGAAGAGCTTCCTGGAAAATAGAATAGCGGTCGTTCTGCTGAGCGATCAAATCCCATACCGATTCGGTGATCGGGTCTAAAAGTTTGTCGATCTTGTGGATATAACCGTTAAGGGCTTGAATGTCTTTGCGAATAATCAAAGAAACATCATTCACATACATGGCATTGATACCACCGTCCCGATATTTCACGGTCAGGTAGTCGCCGGAAGCCGTGGTGTCGAGAATTTGCCCAGAGAAAGAAGAGTGGGCATAAGCATTTCCCGGGATGATATGGTAGCGCACCAGGTAGATGGCGTCTGCTAAAGGAATATCATCTACGGTAGCATAACCTTTTTCTTGCAGGTATGCCTGTATGGCTTCATTGTCCGCAACAAAACAGGTAAATTTGGTAGCACTGATGTTCAATGCGTTGAAAAGATTGGTTCTTCTCAATAATTTCACCCATTCGGAATATTCCGGTTGTCCGTCCAGATAAATTCCCACGGGTTGTTCTGTCGCCGTAGCAAAGGTAGAATCTTCCAAAGAGTCTTTACAACTCACCATCCAAAGAGATAGGAGCAGTAGGCCTGATAATAGAAGTATCTTTTTCATATATTGAATTTTAATATTTACTTAATCAATGTCTTTATAGTATGGGTTTTGTTCCAAAACTCCTTTACTATTGTCGATTTCCGATTTATAAATCGGCAGATAATAGCTGTTTACATCCGACAATTTAGAGGCCCACACGGCATAATCTTTTGCCGATACGTTTTCCAGCAATACGTCCATCAGGTATTGTTTGTATTGGAAATTGTTACGTTTGGCAACCCGGAGAATATCGAACCAACGTTTCCCTTCACCGATAAATTCCCGCTGACGTTCTTTCATCACCATCATCAAACCGTCGTATTCGGTTGCCGGCAGGTCGATAGCCATGTTATATCCGGCTCTTGAGCGGATTTCATCCTGCACGATGTCTTTAGCTCCTTGTAGATCACCCTGCATAACCAATGCTTCGGCTTTCATCAGGCGGATATCGGCATAGCGGTAGAAAATCCAATTGTTATCCTGGTAGGTGCGAAGCGCTCCACCTATGTTTTGATAATCGGTCCCTCCGAATTTCCAGATTTTTCCGGTGGCATCTAAATAAGAACCGTTATTTCCACGATAATCTTTCTCGATCGTTTCTGTGAACAATTCTTTGCTTTGGTCGGAAATGATATAAGTGGAAAGTGGTGAAGCATCTTTGCCGTTCATATACCAAGTGTAGAATTTACTACTACTGTTATCTACCGAATTACTCCATTGAAGTTCGAAGATATTTTCATCGCTGTTGCCCGGATAGAAATTTTTAAACCAATCTTCCCGAGGCATCAATCTGAATTTTTTGGATTTTTCCAATTCATCGCAATGGAAGATACAACGTCCATAGTTTCCTTGCCATAAATAGATATCGGCTAACAGAGCGTGGTAAGCCCAACGGGTTGCCCGTCCCCGGTTTTGCCATGGGTTGGGCTGATCCGATTCGTATCCGGTTTTACATTTACTCAGATTGTTTTCGAGATCGTTGACGATACGTGCAAGCACATCTGCTTCTGAAGAAGCGGGAATAGCATATTCCTGTGAGTCGTCTACATAAGGTTCAGTAACCAAAGGTACGTTATTAAATGTGCGTACCAAGTAGAAATAGCAGAGCGACCGGATGAATATGGCTTCGGCTGCATATGAGTTCATCAATTCCTGTGAAAAGGTGGGGTCTTTTTCCAGTACGGTGGGACCGTAGCTTAATACGGAATTAGCGTAACCGATAGCTGTATAAAAGGCACTCCATTGAGAAACGCTATTATCTGTTAAAATGTCTAAGTTTTTGATTTTAGCGGCAGCACTGGTTGCACTGGTCAGAGCAATACCATCACCTCTCAACTCACCCCAAAGAACATACCTTTCCTGGCAAGCATCGGCGCGGAGTTGTTTGTAGGCAGAAGCTAAAACCGCCTCAACTTCTTCTTTCGATTCCCAGTAACGGTCGGTTGTCTGGTCGTTAGTCGGCAACAGGTCCAGCCAGGAGTTACATCCTGTCGGAACATACAGCATTAGTAATGTTGCCGAATATAATATAATATTTCTGATTGTTTTTTTCATAACCTGTTGTATTTAAAAATCGATAGTCAAACCTAATGCTAATCTGAAAGGACGCGGTGTATAACTGTTGTCGGTTGCTAATTGGTAGATACCTTTCGAACCTCCAATACCCACTTCCGGATCCTGTCCTTTGTAGTTGGTCCAGGTGAATACATCATAAGCAGTGAGGTAACATGTGAAGTTTTGAATACCTAATTTCTTCACAGCTTTTTTCGGCAGAGTATAACCTAAATATAAGTCTTTCAAACGCAAGAAAGAAGCTTTTTCTACGAATCGATCGGAACCGAGGTAATTGTATCCGGTGTTATACAAAGCTCTTGGAATATCGGTATCGTCGCCTTCATATCTCCAGCGTTTCAATACAGAAGTACTCTGGTTATTTGCGTTAAACATAGCTTCCGAGTTCATACGGGCTTTGTTGATTACGCTTTGTCCGATACGGGTCTGGAACGATCCTCTCAAACGGAAATTTCTCCATTTGAAATTCAGGGTTGCACCTCCGGTTAAGATAGGCATTGAGTTACCCAAATAAACGATATCGTATTTGTCGATAATACCGTCGTGGTTGATATCGGCATAGTGAGCGTCTCCCGCCTTTACTTCCCAGTTGTTGATGGTGGTAACAACTTGTTCCCCGCGGATGTTTTCAATGATATTTCCTTGCGGGTCGCGTGCCAGGGTTTCATTGTGGTTCTGGTACACGCCGTTGTATTTGTAACCGTAGAAAGATCCGATCGGGTTGCCGATTACAACGTTCTGAGCATAGTTCCCGTTACCGAATGTATAGCTTTCAAATTTCATGTTCGACGGAAGTTCCAATACCCGGTTCCGGTTCCGCGATAAGTTCAAGTTGGTGATTCCGAAAGTGAAATCTCCTACTTTCACGATGTCTCGCAGGTCGATCATAATTTCCCATCCTTTGTTTTCTACTTTTCCGGAATTGAAATAACCGATAGAAGAGAATCCTGAAGTACTCTGGATAGGTACACTGGTCTGTAACAGGTCGTCGGTTGTCTTTTTATAGTATTCCAATACGATCCCTAATTTTCCATCGAATAAGTTGATGTCCAAACCTCCGTTCAACTGCGTAACGGTTTCCCATTTCAGGTTATTCAACTGGATAGATTCCGGTTTGATGGCACTCATGTCCATGTAGTTTCCATTACTGCTGAATTTACCGATGTAAGTGTAGTTACCGGAAGGTGAGGTTCCACTTTTACCCCAGCTACCACGTAATTTGATTTCATCGATCCATTCTTTTTCAAGCAGGAAGCGTTCGTTGCTGATACGCCACGCCAAACTTACACTTGGGAAAGCACCCCAACGGGAGTTTTTACCCATTTTTGAGTTTCCGTCGTAACGGACACCGGCTGTAATCATATAGCGGTCTGCATAGTTATAGTGACCGTTGGCCAGGAAGCCTACACTACGGTTTTGAGATGTTCCGGAATTCAAACTTGTGATTTTACCGCCTGCTGTCGGGTCGGCTACTTCAGAAGAACCGAAACCGCTCATGGCGCTGGAGTAGCTGGCATAGTTATAATCTTTGGTCTGTGCCATACCCGTAAACACCACTTTGTGAAGTTCATTGAATGTTTTGGTGAAAATCAATTTGGTATTGGTGTTTACTGTAATATTATCCGACATATTATCGGCACCATTGTTGTAGTCTCCACTTGTCCATTGCACACCGATAGCTGAATTCGGCAAGAATTTTTTAGTTTTCGTAGATCCCAGGTCGAAAGCGATGTCTTCGGTCAGAAGCAAACTACTCAAAATTTGATATCTCAGGTTGAAAGATACACGCATACTCCGGCTGATGGTGTTATTAATAGATTCTTTAGCCATAGCTACCGGGTTAAATTGTTTTCCATTCGCCCATGTTCCCTGTAAACAAGGATTGGTGATCGGGTTGGTGAAATACTCATCGGTAGGATTTCCGTTTTCGTCGAGAACATACGGACTCATGTTCGGCATTTTATTGCGGGCGTGAGATCTGACATCGTCCCGATAGTTGGCATCTTTGTTACTTTCAGCATACGAGAAAGCAGCAGATACTCTTAATTTTTTCGAGAAATTGTAGTCTACATTTAAACGGGTAGTAACACGCTTCAAGCCTGTACCGATAGTTGTACCTCCTTCAGACAGGTAGCCGGCAGAAAAACGATAGGTTGCACGGTCACCACCTCCCGACATAGAGAAGTTGGTTTCACTGGTAAAAGCATTTTTGGTTACCAAGCCTAACCAGTCGGTGTCTTGGTTGAACTCGTTATACCATTCGTAAGTGGGGTCGAAACGAATATCCGGATATTTATCCAGGTATTGTGCATAGTCACCGGCGTGGCTGAAATTATGGTCACGCACCATATTCCAGATACCGTCTTGCATTAAGGTTACGTATTGCTCTGCATTCAGCATAGGAATACCTTTCGGTTCTTTTTTGAAATTGAATTTCTGTGTAATAGAGAACCGGGGTTTCCCTTTCGTTCCTTTTTTAGTGGTGATCAAAAGTACACCGCCTGCAGCTCTCGATCCCCAGATTGCAGTAGCAGCGGCATCTTTTAATACAGTGATAGAAGCAATATCGCTGGGGGCGATGTTAACCAAAGCACCCAAATCTTCATCGGTAGCCGTACCCCACTCGAAATCTTCGTTGATTTCAGTTTCGTAGGGGATATCGTCGATTACGATCAAAGGTTCGTTACTGGCATTCAAAGAACTGGTACCACGAATACGGATGGAACTCCGGGATCCGGGGTCTCCTGATGAAGAAACGATATCCACGTTTGCCAATTTTCCCTGCAACATATCTTCTACAGAAGTAACCGGCATATCTTGGAACTCCTCCAGATCGATTTTTTGTTGGGCAATACCGAGGTCTTTGGTTGCGATACCCATATTGTTCCTCTCGATTGCTTTGGTGGAAACAACAACTTCATCCAAAGCTGTAGCTGTTTCCTGAAGGGTGATATTCAATACTTTCTGTTGTCTGTAAGCAACTCTTTGTGAGTTATAACCGATAAATGAAAATTCGATTTGAATATCTTTTACGTCAGGAACAGGGAGGTTATATTCCCCGTTTTCATTAGTTACGACACCGCTAAGCACACGTCCGTCGTTGTTTACAATACATACGGTTGCCCCGATTAGTGAGCCTGTATTGTCTTTTACTACTCCCCGCAAAACATTTTGCGCACTGGCCCCTATAGGTAGCAGTGTCAGGCAAAGAAGTAATATTTTAAAATACATTATCTTCATATTCAGATATTTATATTGTTATTTGGGTTGAATTACATCCGTAATGCAATAGATCAATCCGTCTGTTGCAAAGAAAGGTATTTCTCCGTTGGTTAGTATAGATTGAGTACCGGCCTGGTTGGTCAGTTTCAAACTGTTACCGGAAAATTTGATATCCATTTCTGAAAATACTTTCTGATAAGGAGTTGTCAATTCTTCGTCGGTTCTTAGTGTTTTCACTTTCATTTCATTACTACCGTCGTAGTTAGGAAGAATATAATCGCTCAATACGTTGGCATTCAATGTTACGATGAAATATCTCAGGTACTGGGCCAGTTCTTCTTTAGGTAAGGCATTCAGTGTTGTAACGTCTAATGTACCATCCTGCGGAGCGAAAATTATGGCTCTTTCTCCTTCGGACACTTCAACGAATTGGTTATTGGAACCGATAATTCCGGCTGTTTTCAGTAAGGTGAAAAATTCCTGATAATTGTTTCTTAACATTGTACTCATGTTCACGTCGTTTTTCGCAAACATTTCGTTGATCTGATAAGTCGGTCCGTTGGTTGTTTCCCATGAGTTCAGGATTTCTATGATGGCTCCGTTTTCTCCGTGAAGTACTCCGTTGTCGGTATATACATAGGTGAAAGGAGTTTTTGTTGCATAGAATGCCCGTTTGTTGAAATCCCGGATAGCTCCGTTTATAATGTGAGATTCAACCATCGTTTGCATCGTTGCGGCATCGAGCACCGTGTTGTCGAGTTTTACTTTTTCGTCGTTATCGTTGAAATAGTTGCTACCGTAATCGAGGTTCATGTTATAATGATTGACTAAAGTAGTATCTGCCTGGATAAACAAGGTAAACCGATCGGGTGTCGGGTCTACCAGGGTTACAAATTCCCCGGCTTTGAAGAACATATTCGCCGTGATGGAAAAGTCCGGCGTAGAGAATAAAGGTTTCGTGATAATTTCGAACATCGTGGGAGTAAATACCTTATCGATACCGTATAATAAACCATTGGTACAAAATTCATGGTTCACTATATTGCTGCGGGTAAGTTCCCAACTTTCGCCGAATTCACCTTTAACTCCGTTTGTTTCGAAGTTTTCCGGCATTAAAATGGTTTGTTGTTCTCTGACATGTGCTTTCAGCAAATAATATAAGGTCAGCTGAGGAATGTCGTCGATACTGTTAAAACCGGTAAAATACCTTTGGAAGAAATCCTGGAAAGCACCATTGGTCGGAGCAAAGCAATTGTAAGTGTAATACATATACAACTCATAGTACGGACGCGCCCCGTTGAGCTCTCCGTGGTATGCCCATTCGCTGGCCAGGTTAGGAAGCTGGTCGCCTATTTGTACACCGCTTTTGCTTGCCATACGATAGTGGTTGTAATGGTAAAGCGTATCTCCGTCGGTGGTAGAGGCAATTGATACTTCTGCAAAACGATTGTACAATTTCAAGAAATCGGAGAAATCGTTCTTAGCCGGTTGTGCTGCCGCTTGATAAATGGTACGCAACGGCTCTGCTACTTTATCCAGGATATAAACATATCCGTTGTCGGTAGGAACAGCGGCTTCGATAACGGCGGCTTCACCGACATACAATTTTTCTTCATCTCCCTGCCAATTTACATTGGGGTAGAAAAATTTGTAATTAGAGGCGTAGTCTGTACATTTTAAAGCCTTAAACATACGGGTAGAAACCACCGATAAATATCTCTGGCGGCTTCCCATATTAATCTGCTGACCGGAATAAGGTTCAACCATCATCCTTGGAGGGGGAGTACAAAATGTTTTGAATTTGTACGCTAACCCGTTTCCTTTAGTCCCTGCTTCGGAATTTTGGTGGAAACCTAACATATAGTCTTCTTCATAAGCATTTTGTACCATTAAAGAAGTTACAAGAGTTGTCAGGTCTGCCAGAGGAACATCACTCAACGAACTGTAGTTGTGTTTTTGCAACCATTGTTCGAAGGCTTCGTCCGTAGGAGCCATTACCGTACATAGTCCTCGTCCATTGAGGATATTTGTGTATCCCACCAGTTCTGCAGCCTGGAGAAAATACTTGAAATTTCCTCTGCCTACCATAAATTCGTAAGCATTCCCTTTTAGGTAATCGGGACGGTCATAATACTTATCAATCTCTTTCTCGCACGCCGTGCATGTGAGAAGAGTTAAAAGCATAATCCAAATCTTTTTTGTTAGAATTCTCATAGACACCGTTTTTTGTGGTTTTGTGTAATTATTGATTTTGATATTTACATTAAAAGGATAGAATTAGATGTGAAACATCCATTCCCGTTAGTTTTCCCGTATAATTATGTTTGTTGAAAAGTTCATTTAATCCATTAAAAACGTTCGTTTTTTTTTGTTAAAAACCAGGTAAAACAACGCAAAAACAGAAAAACGGGGATAAACCTCCCCCCCTCTCATTCTATAAAAATCGAAAAAAGTGTTAATAAAAAAGTGATTTTATGCGAAAAGTATCTAATTTTTTAATCGTATGCATGGCCCTAATCTCCTTTGTGGGGTGTCGAGGAGATATTGATGCCTACGACGAAGCACCGGATTGGTTGCGCGGAAACGCTTACCAATACATGAAATCTGAAGGAAATTTTACTTTATTTCTGGAAGCAATCGATTTAACAGGATATGAAAGTATGGTTAACGGTAAAGGACTATGTACCGTTTTTGCTCCGGATGACGAAGCTTTCAGAGCCTGGATGTCGGAAAACGGTTATGCTTCACTTACCGAGGTTAATCCTACGGAATTAAAAATCTTAGTCGGTTATCATTTGGTGCAACAAGCATTTAGCCGGTCGCAACTACTCAATTTCCAAATGTCGCAGGAAGCTTCGGCAGGAAGTTCTACCGCCGATGCCGGTTTGGCTTATAAATACAAAACCTACGCCAAAGCCGACCCGGTCGAAATGTTTAATCCGGCCCTACAACAAAACGTAAAGGTATATCAACGGGAAAAATATTTACCCGTGATCTCTACAAAAATGTTTGAAACCCAGAAATGTACCAACTACGAACAAACCTATAAATACTTTTTCCCTGATGTAAACTGGCAGGGAGACAACGAAAAATTATATGTGGCCAATGCCTCTATTAAAGAAGTAGGAATCCCGACCGACAACGGCTACATTTATGTGATAGACAAGGTAGTGACACCTCGCCAGACGATATACGAAGCACTGCAAACGGCTGAGCAGGCAAATTTCTCTACCTTCCTTTCATTTTTCGACCGTTTCCAGAATTTTGTATATGATAAAACCTTATCGGAAAAATATGCAGGAGCGGGAGAGAAATACTACTTATTTTACCACAATGCTGCCCCGAAAACCGAGGTGGATTTACCGGAAATCGCCAGTGAATGGTCTTACCACGGAGAAGAAGACAATAAACGTCCTTCATACATCCGTTATCTGAGTGACTGTTATAACTGTTTCGCTTTCGACAACAAGACCTTCCAAACCTTTTTCGAAGAGTTTTTCACCGGGTATGAAAATGTAAACGATCTGCCCGATATTGCCCTCTATTACCTGTTGAAAGCTCATGCCGACGATCACCAAAAAATCATGCTACCCGATAAAATCGAGCAAAAAGGTATTGCCGGAATGTTCGGAGAAGAATGGAAAATCAATATAAAAGACAATATCACCTACCGGGAATTTTGTGCCAACGGCTTGTTATACGGAATAAATCAAATACTGCGTCCGGCTGTTTTCGACGTAATTACCAAACCTTTATTCCAATTCCCGAACTATTCCGTTATGACCTACATGTTCAACATCACGAACGAATTCGTAACCGTTGTTGACCGGGAAAAAGACCACTATACCCTATTCATCCAGTCCGACGAAACATTGAATGAAAAATATGGAATCCGGGTAAATTATAAAGACCTGAACGTCTTCGGAGACGAAAAGATCGGCTATAAGGACGATGCCGGCAAAACGGTTGAAGACAAAAACGGTAATCCGTTCGCTGTGGAATTTGTACAAACACACATCATCTACGGAGCCATCAAAGATTTCAGCCAACGTGCTTTTTATGGGACAAAATCCCCGTTCCATTACATCTACGTGGATAAAGACACGGTATATGGAGAAAACGGAGCCGCAGTCAATGTTATCGGAGAGGGCTGGGAAACGGAAAATGGAATGGTTTACGAAATAGACAGCCGGTTCGAACTCAGCGAAGAAAGCACGATACAGGCCATCACGGAACGCCCGCAATACACAGATTTCTTTAAAGCCCTGCAAACAGCGGAATTAGCTATTTACGACGACAAAAATACGAAATGGACAATCCCGTTCCTTGACGCCGACGAACGTTACATGGTGTTTGCCCCGCAAAACGGAACATTGAACAATGCCCCCACAAACAAAGAAGAATTGGCGGCATACTTGCGTTATTTCTTTATTCCGGTAACCATGAATAAAATGTCCGATTACATTCTGCCCAATTTAGGAGAACCCGGAACTCTGACTACTTTCCAGGAAAATCCGGAACTCTCTACACCCGCCCGGAAAGTATATAACACGATAACCGTTAATTTCCACGACAACAACAGCGTGGAACTGGTGAACAAAGCCGGAACCCAAAGGATTCTGACAAACGGTAGTGTTCCTTTGTTCCTGACCGACGGTTTAATCTATAATATCGACGAAACGATTACAGTTGAGTAATTTATAAAATATTGAAGATATGAAATTTATTTACGTAAAAATACTTTTCCTATGTCTCGCAATTTTACCGTTGGAGGTACTTGCACAAGAGACATTAAGAGGAATTGTCCGCGACCAGGACGGTATTCTGATAGGGGCCACCGTGTTCTGGCAAAATAAAGAAAATCGTGTTATCTCCGGGGTTGTAACCAATGAAAACGGGGAATACTTCTTACCGATTCCACCCAATGCTAAAGAATTGAATGTAATGTTTTCTTTTATTGGATTGAAAACCCAACAGGTTAAATATACCGGACAGAAGGTTTTGAACATTACCCTGGAACCGGAAGCCTCTAACCTCGACGAAGTAGTTGTTTCTGCAAAAGCCGTACAAAGGGATAACATGGGGCTTATTTCAGAGGACTTGGGAGTGGCCCGCCAAAAGATAGACCTGGACGAATTTCAGGACATGGCGGTGACCTCTGTCGAAGATATGTTGCAGGGAAAACTGACCAATGTAGATATCGTTGCCGGTTCGGGAGACCCCGGTGTGAAATCATCCATTCGTATCCGTGGAACAAGTTCCTTGAATGCCAGTAACGAACCGTTGATTGTAATCGACGGAACCCCGTCCGACACGGATATCGACGACGATTTTGATTTCGGAACGGCAGATGTAGAAGACTTCGGGTCATTGATCAATATTTCCCCGAACGATATTCAATCTATTGAAGTTTTAAAAGATGCCGCCGCAACCGCATTATGGGGCTCGCAGGCAGCTAACGGAGTATTGTTGATCACCACCAAACGGGGGCAGCGAGGAAAGCCCAGTTTCTCTATTTCACAGAAATTTTCGACAAGCTGGGAACCAAAAGCAATCCAGATGCTGAATGCAAACGAATATGTAACCTTAATGCAAGATGCTCTTTGGAATAAGGCACAGTTCAGCGGTTTCAAACAGGCCGACGTAAAAGCTTTTCAAGAAGATTATAAAGAAATCCGGTTCGACCCGGCTTATGAATATTTTGATGAATTCAATCAGGAAACCGATTGGCTGTCTTTAGTAGTACAAAATCCGTTCAATAGCGAAACCGACTTTTCAATGTCCGGCGGTGGTGACCGGGCTACCTATCGTTTTTCCGTAGGTTATCTGACAGAACAAGGAACCACGATCGGAACAGACTTCAAACGTATTACTGCTCGTCTGAATCTGGATTATTATTTATCGAAAAGACTGAAAGTTTCGTCTTCTTTCTCTTATGCCGAAGGAAACCGAAACCAACCTTATAGCTCTCCGCGTAACGACGCCATGACTAAAATGCCGAACATGAGCCCCTGGGTTCTGGATGACAACGGTGATCCGACCGATGAATACTTCACCGCTCCCAAAGGAACACTGCAAGGCAAACAGGGAAATCCTTTAGCCATGGCTAACGACTCTAAAAACAATACTCGTAGCCGGACAATGGATGCCAAATTCAACCTGAACTATAACATTCTGGCAGGCTTGAGACTTACTGCCAACATTGCCTTTACTTTAACTACGAATAAAAATAAATTATTCTATCCGGCACAGGCTTCAGGACTCGACTGGTTTGAAACAAGCTTTAATCAAGCCGTGGATGGAAATAGTAATGGTGTATCGGTATATACCAACACCAATTTAAACTATAATAAAGCCATCCAGAAACACCATTTCACATTATCGGCAACACTTCAAACCACAGAAAATAACAGTTCCAGCCATAAAAGTTCGGTTTCTGCCATTGGTTCAGCAGAACTGGCCGACCCATCGGGTAATGGCAAAGTTACTCAGATGAGCTCTTCCGATTCCCAAAACCGGAAAATCGGTATCAACGGTTCTTTCCAGTATAACTATGGAGATCGTTACATTGTCACGGCTCAAGTTCGTTCCGATGCCAACTCCAACACAGGCCGGAATTCCCGCTGGGGAACTTTCCCTTCCCTGTCTGCCCAGTGGCACCTCAGCAACGAATCTTTTATTAAATCGGCAGCGTGGATCAGCGATATCCGTATCAAAGGTAGCTGGGGAAAATCAGGTAATGCCCCTAAAGGTTCGTTCACCTATGTAGGAACCCTTACCCCTGAAAATTCTTATATGGACCAGGCTGCCATCAAACCCAACTCCATGCAATTAAATAAATTGAAATGGGAAACGACCACTTCCTACAATTTCGGAGTAGTTGCAGGTTTCTTAAATGACAAAATTACCGTAGATTTCGACTACTATCGTAAATGGACAGACGACCTTCTACAATCAAATATGGGTATTGTTAGTAGTACCGGATATTCTTCCGTAGGCTGGTATAATTCCGGAAAGACAGAAAACCAGGGATTTGAACTTGCTATCAACTTGAATAAAATCGTCGATGTAAATGGTTTCACCTTCAGTGTCAGCAACCTGAACATTGCCCGGAACCGGAATAAAATCCTGGAACTACCGGACAATAAAGAAGAAGAAGCATATAGTGAAGCAAACGGAACTTATGCCAACAAGCAAATCGAAGGCCGGCCTCTCGGAGCTTTCTTCGGTTATAACTGCTTAGGTGTCTATCAGAACACAAACGAAACCTATGCCCGCGACCAGGAAGGGAACGTCATGCGGGATGTGTACGGTCAGGAAGTCATCACCTCGATTTTCGGGAAACAACAGGTATATCCAGGTGATGCACGCTATGCCGACCACAATTACGACGGAATTATCAATAAATACGACATGGTTTACCTGGGTAACTCTATGCCGTTCATCACCGGAGGTGGTGCCTTCAGATTCGGTTACAGAGGCTTGAGTCTGCGTGCTTCTTTCCACTTCCGTTTAGGACAAAAAGTGATCAACCAGGCCCGTATGGATATGGAAAACATGCGTGGAGCCAGCAATCAGCGCCGTTCCGTATTGAAACGCTGGAGATACGAAGGCGACGATACCGATATCCCAAGAGCTTTATACGGTGCCGGATATAACTATTTGGGATCCGACCGCTTTGTGGAAAACAACTCATTCCTGAAATGTAAGGATATCACACTCTCTTACAGCCTGCCGAAAAGAATCGTGCAAAAATGGGGGCTGTCACGTTGTAATGTCTATGTAACGACCTATAACATTTTCACTCTAACCAAATACAAAGGACAGGATCCGGAAACTTCGATCCCGAGCGGATTCTCCCAATTGGCTAAAGACAACAGCCTTACGCCCCGTGCCCGTAAAGTTGCTTTAGGTATTACAGTTGACTTTTAATTGACAGAAAAATGAAAATATATAGTATCATTAAAAAAAGTTGTGCAGCAATCGTATTGCTGGCAATGTCGGGATGTAACTCCTGGATGGATATATACCCGGAAAATCAACAGTCTTCCGACCAATATTGGCAGTCAAAAGAAGAAGTTTATGCTGTATTGATGGGAGCTTATACAAACTTACGGAATAGTTACCAAACTTATATCCAGTGGGGAGAACTACGGGGCGACGGTATCGACCTGCTCAGTACCAGTGGCGATGCCTACAAAATTAAAAATCTGGATATCAACATCAGTAACTCTATTTGCAAATACAGTTCACTTTATACAACGATTGCCCGGGCAAATGCCGTTATAAAATACAGTCCCGGAGTTATTGAAAAAGATATCACCTTTACCGAAGGTCTATCCAATTCGTATATTGCGGAAGCTATCTTTATCCGTACCCTTTGTTATTTCTATCTGGTCCGCACTTTCGACCGCGTGCCGCTGGTACTCGAACCTTATGTGGACGATTCCCAGGGATTCAATGTCCAGGTTGCCGAACGCAATGTCATCCTCAACCAGTTGATCAGCGACCTCAAGAAATATGCACCCATGTGCAAACCGGGTTATGAAGTGGACTGGCAAAACAAAGGAAGGGCAACCAGTTGGGCTTGCTACGCCCTACTGGCAGACATCTGTCTCTGGAAAGGCGACTACGATCAGGCTATCCAAGCTTGCAACAAAGTGATCAGTTCTCAACGCTATTCGCTTGTTTCCAATGAAGAATGGTACACCCTTTACTATCCCGGCAATTCCATTGAAAGTATTTTTGAACTGCAATGGTCGAACGAATTCGAACAAACCAACTCATTATATACTCTATTTTATAATGAAACCAACAACGCCACTTATAAGGTAAGCGGAGCTACCAGAGCGTTATTTGAAGACGAATCTATCCGGGAAGTGGATGTACGGGGAAAAGCGGGTTCTTATCTGGCAGATGCAACCTACGACAGTAAAATTTGGAAATATGCGGGAACCGGTATCTACGGAGCAGACGGGGAAAAACGCGGGACTTCTGAGCGGGATGCCAATTGGATCGTTTACCGGTATGCCGATATTCTATTGATCAAAGCGGAAGCTTTAGTTATGAAAGGCCAGGAAAACTACCAGGAAGCATTCGATCTGGTAAAAGAAATCCGGACACGTGCCGGCCATACCATCGACTTGGATTTTCCGGTTTCGGAACAGGAAGCTTTAAATATGGTGATCAACGAGCGCCAAAGGGAATTTGTTGCCGAAGGCAAACGCTGGTTCGACATTCTGCGTGTAGCCAGCCGGAATAGTTTTACCACTTATAAAAGTTACCTGACGGATGTTTTATTGGAAAACGTAGCTGCAAAAGACCGGCCACAATGGGAAGCCAAACTGTCGGATACGAATAGTTATTTCCTGCCTATCCATAAAAACGAAATCACCAATAGCGGCGGTACTCTTTTACAAAACCCCTACTATGCCAACCAGGAATAATAAAAACAGCTAAATCGTAATACAATGAGAAAGATATTCATATTAATTACCACTGTTATCATTGGATTGTCTATGGTGAAGTGTGACGATCCATTTGAAAACCAGGTTTTTTCCGCTTATGAAGATCAGCCCATATCGCTATGGCTGAATTCCCGACCGGAATATTCTATGTGGGTGCAGCTACTCAAAAAAGCCGACCTTTATAATGCGTTAAACATTGGAACCCAATTCACCTGTTTTATCGCAGACAACAACGCCGTAGCCGCTTATTTAAACAGTAACGGTTACCAGTCGGTAGAAGAAATGAACGACGAGGATGCACGTTATTTGATGCAATTCCATATCATTGCGGATGTCGCTTACCAAAGCGTATCCTTTCTGGGAAAACTGGAAGATAAAACCCTTTCGGGCGATAATCTGACCATCAAGGCAGAAGAAGGAGGCATCAATGCCTATTATATCAACAATTATGCCCGCATCATTATAAAAGACCAGGAAGCGATCAACGGAACCCTTCATAAAATCGACAAAGTGCTGAACCCGGTTGTTGAAACGGTATGGGATTTAATCAATAACGACCGTTATTCCATTTTCCGGGATGCGATCAAAGAATGTGGTTTACAAGAAAGGTTAAACCAGAAAGAACGTTATTTCGGCGAAATTGCCATCCGCGATTATAAAACCGTTTTTGTGGTATCGGATAGTATTTTCGCCGAAAACGATATTCACACCCTGGAGCAATTGAAAGCCATTTACCCGGATGTAAAAACAGGGAGCGACTCTTCGGCTTTTTACAAATACATCGCTTACCATGTCATCCCGAGCTTTTCCGACTTTACGGACTTGGGAACCATCAATAAAGATGCGGTAGATAAAGTGAAAAATGTTCCCACTTTCGCCCCCAACGAGTTAATCTCGATTGCCGACGTCAAAGGAACATTAATATTCAACCGCACCGCCGACAAACCGGTACATTTATTGACAGGGAAATACGACATGCTGGCCAACAACGGTTTCGTACACGAAATCGACGGACTGTTGCCTGTAAGCCCGGCAGAAGCGGCAAGTGTATTTTGGGAACTAACTGATTACGATGCCTTTAAAATTTTGCCCGATTACAAAAAATGGAGCAGCAAATTAGACGGAAACAAATATTCCATCGACCGGGAAAACGTCGTTGGAATCCGTTGGAAAACCGTTCCGGACGACGACAACGCCGTGCGCTATTATTTACGGTCCTTACAAGGGTTCCAGGACGACGATGCCGTAACCATGGCACTGGGAAATGTAGGCTGGGCAGAATTCGATATGCCTGTCATAGCCAAAGGAAAATATAAAGTAAGCATAAAATACCTGGGTTACAATGCTCGTGGAACAGGCCGTTTCTATTTCGACGGTATGCCTTTCGGCGGGGATTTTGCCTTTACCTCCAATTATACCAAAGATTTAGGTGAAATTACTTTCCCGGAACAAACCTCCCATGTATTTAAAATCGTGGTAGTGAAGAAAGGGGATATGGAGATCGACCAGTTTATTTTTAAACCTGTAAAATAATCCGATTATGAATAAAAATATATGGATTGGAATCTGTTTATTACTGCTCGGCATGTGCAGTTGTAACAGCAAATGGGACGATTATTTCTCTGAAAATTCAGAGATGGGAGAAGAAACCGTCGTTTCTAACCTGAACTTGTTAGATTACCTTAAAAGCCAGGAAAATTATTCCGCTTTTGTAACACTTCTGGAGGAAACGGGGTATGATGCCGAACTTTCGCGGAACCAGATTCTCACGGTATGGGTTCCCGGTAATGAAATTTTAACGGCAGTTACCGCCAATATGGACCTGAAAAATAAAAAACGTCTGGTGAAAAACCACATTAACAATGTTGCCCTCTATAATTCAAAACTCAATCGTAAAGTGGGAAGTGAAATTCAATCCCTGGAAGGCAAATTATTGATGATCGACAAACAGGACGGAGTATTTAGCATCGATGGAAAATCTGTCATCAAAGCGAATCAGGTTTGTCAAAACGGAGTAGTACATGAAATCGAAGGCGCAATGATCCCGCGCCAGAATATTTATGAATACTTGTTGGAGTGTGGAGACAATTACTCTATCTTCCGGGATTCCCTCCTCTATTTTAACGACACCATTTTCCGTCCCGACTTAAGTTTTCCGAAAGGGGTCGACGAAATCGGTAACACGATTTACGATTCTGTTTTCGTTATCGAAAATAAATATTTCTGTAATTCATCCATCGACATCCAGAACGAGAAATCGGAATATACCCTATTCCTGCCGGATAACGGTTCGATGAAAAACATGCTGACTTATATGCACGACTATTTTCAGCAAATCGGACGGGAATTTTCCCAAAAAGACACCATTGGCGTGATGGACTGGCTGCGTAGAGCCGTTCTTCATAAAGGATTGATAACAAACTATGAAGGAAGTAAAAACCGCTATTCGGTATATTCTAAACTATGGCGTACGGATAAACAATTAGTGGAAACCAATTATCAAACTTGCAGCAACGGTCTGGTTTACCGGGCTACATACGTTCATATACCGAGCTCCATGTATATGGAAAAAATAGCCATCTACCCGCACTACATTTTCTATCTCCCGGCAGAGCGGCAGAATGCCTATTATTCACTGGAAGATTGTTTGAGTGTCAATAAAACAATATGGACAGGCGATAAAAGCCGGGAAACAGCCTATGTACAGATATGTAGCGACAAGGTTGCACAGGCCAATCGTAACCCTTTAGCAGCCTTTTCTTTCAAATCAGTAACCCGCGACATTTACGGAACGATCGACTCAACCAAAGTCATGCCGGGAGTTTATAAGCTAAGCGCTTCTTACCGGGGTTATGCCAACAACAAAGTAAAAATATATATCAACGGAGAATTAATCACCGAATTCAATCCGGCAGAAAACGTCAGCGGTGGAGAACCCCGGAAAGGGAAATACGAATATATTCCGATCGAAGATGCCGGAAAAGAAGATTTATACCGGAATGGACTGGTCGCCGACAGTGTGGTCATCAAAGCCGAATACGGATACCATGCACTGGATATCAAATTGGAAAATTCAGGAAAAGGATACCGTATGACTCCGGAATATTTTGTTTTGGAACCCACGGATGCAAACTATTAAAATTCAGTTAAAATGAAGATAAGATCAATCAATAAATGGATGGCGGCAAGCTTGTTTTTTATATTGTTTGCCCTCAATGCATCCGCCCAGGAACTGATTACGGTGAAAGGAACCGTATATAGCGCAGATGCCAAAAAGATTTTGCCTAACGTACAGATTTACTCCATGCACGCCAAAAAAACGGTAATTTCCGATAGTACGGGAGCTTTCACGATCCAACTGGACGACCGCAATGCCCGGTTAAGATTTACGCTTCCCGGTTATCAGGTGGAAGAAATACCGCTAAACGGACGTACTGAAATTAAAATTTTTCTTTTGCCGGAAAAAAGTTTCATGTACAGCAGTCAATATTATTCTCCCGAAGGAAAACAAAATACCCAGGGTAAACCGGGAACGGCACAATCTTTGGAACAAAAAGACTTCAGCAGCGGCTTCGCCACTCCGGATGATGCAATCAACGGCAGATACGCCGGTTTACGAGTGATCAACAAAAGCGGCATGCCGGGTGAAGGAGCATTGGTTCAATTAAGAGGCCTTCGTTCTTTGACGGCAGAAAACACTCCTCTCATCGTTGTAGATGGAGTCCCCTACCTGCCGGACTTAAAATCGTCGGGCGTGATAGACGGATTCTCCCGCAGTATGTTCATGCCGGTCAATATGAAAGATGTTTCCAACGTTACTTTACTGAAAGGAGCCGATGCCGCTGCATACGGTTCGCTGGGAAGTAACGGGGTGCTGATGATCGAAACCGAACGTTCACAGGCAACGGCAACCGAAGTGCAGATTCATACAACGGAAGGAGTAGGTTTTATGAAACGCCGTTTTCCGGTGATGAATGCCACGGATTTTAAAAGCTATATGTCCGACCTGGGAGAAACCTATTACTCTGACCTGAATGAATTGACGACGGCTTTTCCGTTCCTGAAAGACGATCCTACTTATGCTGGAAACTACAAATACGCACACAACACCGATTGGCAGGAAGAAATCTATCAACCTTCCATCACTTCCGAAAATACATTAAAGGTAATGGGAGGTGATGCTATCGCAAAATATGCCTTGTCGGTAGGTTATCTTTACAACCGGGGGGTTATCGAAGGAACAAGCCAGTCGAAATATAACACCCGGCTGAATGCCGACATCAACGTCAGCAAAAACTTCGACATTCTGGCCAATGCCGTATTCAATTACGGAGAATACAAATTACAGGAACAGGGAATCCTGAAAAAGACCTCCCCTCTGATTACAGCCCTGAGCCAGGCTCCGGTATTAAGCGTTTACGAACAAGACCGGGATTTCAACAATCTCCCCCACCTTAATAAAACGGTGGAACTGTTCGGGATCAGTAATCCGAAAGCCGTGGTCGATGATATAGAAGGTAAAAACAAATCGTACGACGTTTTGGTCGATTTAGGTTTTAAATACCGCATGCTTCCTCAGTTGTCTTTATCGGCATTTTTCGGACTATACTACAATTATTCCAAAGAGAGTATGTTCGTGCCGGGTAACACATCGGGAGCCTTAGCATTCCTGGAAGACGGTTTCGAGGGAAATACCATCCGAAGCGGTGTGGGGGAAGGTCTGAACTATTACCTGAAAGGAAGTGCCGACTATCGGCAGACCTTCCGCAATATCCATGAAATTTCTGCGACATTGGGCTATCAGTTGATTTCTTCCCGGAGGGAATACGACAAGGCACAAGGATTGAGCGTTCAGTCGGACTTCTATAAAACCTTATCTTATGCTTCCGGATCGACTTCAATCTTCGGAGCCAAAACCGGAGGTTATATCGACAAATGGAATTGGATGAACGCCTATTTAACCGCCAAATACGGTTTTAAAAGCCAATTATATGCCACTTTTAACATCGGTATCGACGCAGCATCGCCTTACGGAAAAAGTAACGGCAGGGTTGCCGTATTACCCTCGGCACAAATCGCCTGGAATATGAAAAATGCACCTTTCCTTATCAATTCCGAATCGGTAAGTGCCCTCACTCTGCGTGGAGAATACGGTATGCTTGCCAATAGCCGGTTCTCGGCCAAATACGGCAGTTATTATTATCACACAGTACCCTACCGGGATGTTGCAGGAACCATGCGGGAAGGATTGCCCAATTCCTGGATCGGCCCGGAAAAAATCCTGAGCAGTAATATCGGGGTAGATTTCGCATTATTAGGCAATCGGGTTAATTTAAGTGCAGATTTATATGAAGAACGCACCAAAGACCTGTTACTCGACCGGGACAAAGCGGCAGCTTACGGACATGCGTTTATGTACGAAAACAACGGAGAACTGAAAACCCGGGGAGCAGAACTGACCTTAAATGTCAATATTCTCCAAACCGGAAAATTCAAATGGACTGTCGGCGGTAACATCGCTCACTATAAAACGGAAGTCGTTAGCCTGGGAGGAATGGAAGAAAAGCTCTATACCTCGGAAGACGGAACGACCTTAATTTCCAGAGTGGGTGAAACCCCGTTCTCTTTCTACGGCCACCAAATGGAAAAAATATTCTGTTCTCAAAGCGAAATAAACAACAACAAATATGTATCCCATTCCGGCCGCGCCTTCGAAGTTGGGGATGTTAAATTCAGCGATTTAAACGGTGACCGGATTATCAACGACGACGACCGTTTGATTCTCGGCAACCCGAACCCCGATTTTTATGGAGGTTTTTACAGCAATATGAGCTACCGGGGATTCAACCTGTTTGTAAATTTCGCTTATAGCTATGGCAATGAAATTTATAATGCCGTACGCCGGAACAGCGAATCGATGTCTGAATTCTCCAATCAATTCTCGACCGTCGTAAACCGTTGGATGGTGGAAGGGCAGCAAACCGATATGCCTCGTGCCACTTACGGAGACCCGTTAGGTAATAGCCGGTTTTCTTCCCGCTGGATCGAAGACGGATCGTATTTACGGATGAAAGAAATCACGCTAAGCTATGAAACCGCGAAAAAAGTATGGTTCTTCGATCGCCTAAAAGTATATATCACCGGAGAAAACCTCTTTACCTGGACAAAATACATCGGTTTAGACCCTGAATTCAGCTATTCATACGATCCGATGCTTTTCGGTGTTGACCTCGGTAAAGTGCCTTTGGCAAAAAGCGCGAAAGTGGGCTTAATCCTGAACTTCTAAAAAAGATACAAGATGAGAAAGATAAAAATAAATATATTGACGATTGGCACCCTGCTCCTGACTTTGGTTTGTAGCTCGTGTGACAACTTTTTCGATATCGATACGGACGAAATCGCTCCGGAAGATAAAAATTACACGGCAAGAAATGAAGTATATTCGGGCCTGATCGGAGTTGCTGCCTCTTTCCAACAGGCAGCCGACCACTACATTGTAGTATCGGAATTATTAGGAGACCTGATCGAGCCGACTTCACAAGCTCCCGTTGAATTTTGGGATGTATATCGCTACCGGGCCACGAACGGCAATTCGCTCGTCAGCCCCGAACCGTTCTATAACATCATCGTGAACAGCAATGATTTTATCCGGCATGCCGTAAAATTCCACAAGGAAGTTCCCCGTGCTATCCCCGACAGTATTTATACAGGAATGATTTCAACAGCTATCACTTACCGGACCTGGGCCTACCTGACCATCGGCAAACTGTATGGGGAAGCCGTATATTACGATCTGGCCTTAGCAGACGATACCGACCTGAGTAAACAAAGAATATTGTCCTTCGACGCTCTGATCGACGAATTAATCTATTTCATGAAAAACGGAGTGGACGGTATCGACGGTTTTCACTCGCTCAATTGGTCTAAAATATTCGATGAAAACGTAACGGACTGGGCCTATATCGGAATAAACCCCGATGTACTGATGTGTGAACTGTATTTATGGGACGGTAATAATGTCGAAGCCGCACAATCGGGATTAGGAGCTATTGTTGCAGGAACAAAAGACGATGGTACGGAAAGTACGGATAAATATAAACTCTCCGGCTCCTATAAAGGTGCTTCGTGGAAAAATATGTTTTCAGGAAGTTTCAGCACTCTGACCAACGAAGCTTTTACCGTTGTACCTTTCGACTACTCAAAAAATCAGACCAATAAACTGCAATATTATTTTTCGAACATTGCTCCTAACGTTTACTACCTGAAACCACATACTCAATTGATAAACCGTTACCGTAAACAATCGAAAATTTCGGGAAACGGGAGTGATTATCGAGGAGAAGATGCCAGTTATATAAAAGAAGGCGACAATTACGTATTTAGCCGATATCACCTGAAAAAAGAAAACTACAAACACGATAACCACATTTTTATTTACCGGGCAGCGGATGTCTGGTTGATGGTGGCAGAAGCATTGAGTAACTTAGGCGACATCGCACAAGCCGATTCTATCCTGAATGTCGGATTGAAAACTTCTCAGGACGGTTCTAAATTCAAAGCACCTTTCGACTATCCCATTTACAACTGGAATCTTCGTGAATGTGTCGGAGTAAGGGGACGTGCCGGAGTGAAACCCGATTATCTGTGTGAACATGTAATAGACTCGCTTTTCACGGATGAAACGCTGCTGGCAGAACGTAAAAAATTCGTTCTCGACAGTTTGATTGCAGAAGAAGTGGCTCTGGAATCGGCAGGAGAAGGGAAACGCTGGTTTACTCTGATGCGTATGGCACGCAATGCCGGCAAACCGGAAATTCTGGCCGATCCCATTTCAGCCAAATTCAGCAGTGCCGAACGCCAACTGTACCGGATATGGCTGATGAATCCAGAAAACTGGTACATCAAGTATGACCAGGTGACAGACAAATAAAATAATACATAAAATTCAAGACGATGAATAAATATAGAAATATAGGTTTAGCGTTATTGACATTGCTGGCGACAGCCTGCGCTGAAGATCAGATAAAAGAGGACGGGTTATTGAATCCTGCTCCGGAAGGAGAAGAGAATATCTCTGCCACAAACCCTTACTGGTCATGGGTAGGTTCTTTTCCGGGATGGATTAGTTCCTATGAAAAACGCTATGAATTAACTTCCGTAGAAATCAATGGAGTATATGAAAAAACGAATGTAAACAATCGCATCGGATTTCAGCAAACACCCTGGATCAGCACCGGATTTTACGCAGCCCCGGGAGAACCCGTCACCATTGTAAAACCTGCCGGACTGTCCGGAAAAATCAAATGGAGAATCGGCGCCTGGAATTGTATCCTGCCCGAAACCGCTACATTGAAACGTTACAACAAAGTGTATGAAGAAGGAGAAATCACCGGAGATACGACCAAAGCCATGAGTTATTTCGGTGGAAACCTTTACATCATCCCGGAAGATCCGTTTACAAAACCCGAAACATTCCAGATCGGAGGAGCGGTAAAATCACCGGACTTCATTTCCGGAGAAACCGACGTGACCGCATGGAAAGAGGCCATCAAAAATACCAAAGTTCCTTTTGCAGAACTCATCGGTAAAAGATCTATCTGGACAATGCCTGTAACGACTTTAGCTAAGATAAATAGTCCGCAGGAATTATTAGACTTGTACGACGACGTGATCGCGAACGATTTTAATGCTTTGCACGGATTAAGCGATAATGTAACCGGGTCTCTCGGGAAAGCTCCTTCATTCCCTGTGCGAATCGTGGAAGACCTTCAACTATGTACCGGGACAAGCCATACCGGTTATCCGGTAACATTCGATATGAGCAATGCGAATATCGGAACAGATGTCGATGACATGCGCTCGACAAATGTTGCTCTGAATTTTTACAAAGAAGTGGGACATAATTATCAAACCTGGTGTTGGTCATGGGCCGGAGTGAAAGATGTCGTAAACCTTCTCCCCTATTACTATTCACGCAGCCGCCTGCTCAAGGCATGGCCGACTTCTGAAACGACCGACTGGGACTTGGTTATCAATGAATTCGTAAAGAAAACCTCTTCCGATAAGGATTTTGAAATGGGAAGTAACGGAATTGGCGAATACATTAACAAAAATAATGCACGTGTAATGCCATTTATCCAATTGGCACAGAAATACGGCTGGAAACTTTATGCATATCTGGGTAAATGTTCCCGTGAACTATCGGATGAAAACGCAAAAATTCTGAAAATATTAAGTTCAGGAGCACGCCGGGAATTTTTCTGTAAAAGAGTGTGCGAATATGCCAATGCCGATTTACGCCCGTTTTTCGATGCCTGGGGAATTAAATACGGTCCTTATGCAGAAGCGGATATGAAAAAATTACCCACCTATACGGGAGAAAAATTCTGGGAAAAATGGGATAACACCCTTATTCCGGATTTCGACAATGAACAAACACCTTCGTCTATAAAACTTCCGGATGATAATTACAATAATGTATCTGCCCAGCTCGACGAAACGATATGGACGCTCGACAGTGCTTATAATGGTCCCGGAACTCAGGAAAACGGTCCTCAATGTCTGATCGACGGACGTCAGGAAAAAGGCTTGAATACCTCATCCAACGGTAGCCACTGGGGAACTCCCAATAAAATGAAACGACCGATCTACAACCCGCGTCCGTGGGCAAGCTTCGATATGGGAAAAGCATATAATATTACCCGGGTGCATATCTGGTTACGTAACCACACTTCTTTGCATCTACACCCACAGATTTTCGAAGTATTCGCGCGTCTCAGTCCGGAAGACGAATGGGCCTCTGTCGGGATATTCAATATGCCTGAAAAATGGAACAATAACCTGCTGAAAAAATGGCATAACTTTGATGTGCAAACCGTTTTACCGGCACGCTATGTTATGATATCTTTAATTCAAGCTTATCCGAAGAGTGGTAAAGATCCAGCCTCCTACTCCGAAGAAGGAAACGCTTCACTGGAAGAATTCACAGTCAGCGGAACCATCTATACGGATGCAGAAGAGGAAGGATCATCCGGAACAGATCCCGATTTCCCTGTTTGGAATTAATAAAAACAAAAGGTAACCCATCTGCTTCATGAAAAAAGGCTTTAAAAGTCCGGCATCGGAAAAACAGTCGGGTTACCTTGAAGATCGAAATCAGTAAATATTAACTATTATGAAAAAAAGAGTATATTACATATTGTTGCTTACCGCCTTTACAAGCCTGTTTTGCGCTTGTGAAGACGATACGATCGACAACACCATCACTCCGGAAGAAGCAGCCCCTTTCGTGGGTGTTTATAAAGGTAAAATGACACCGAATGTCGATGGAGTAGATGTCCGGGAAATGTGGCAACAGGTAAAAGTGACCAATGAAAACGGGATACTCCAGATGCGGATGGAAGCTTTCCGGGTAAACGACATCGAGTTTGGCAATATTACCCTTGAAAACATCGAAGGTTCTCAGGAAAATGGGGAAACGATGGAATTCACGGCAAAAGCAAACCAATCTTTAAATAACATCAGTAATGCCAACATTTTAGCGAAAGGAAACATCGACGGCAAAACGATGACGATCGATTTCACGATCCAAAGCGTAAGTACCCCTACGGTAAACGCTTCTATGGTCGCCGAAAAACGGGACAGAGTGGAAAACGACACGGCACGGATCCTGAGCATGTGGTTCGATGATGAAAGAATCGTAATGCAGCCGGATGTCAATGCATATAGCACTACGATCAATTTTTATGTCACCGATACTCTGGCAGACTCCGTACAAGTCGTTCTCTATCCGAAATTCGAACTGACACCGGGATCGACCGTATTTCCTGCAGCAGGAGATTCTGTAAACTTTTCCAATGGCAGAGTTAAATTCACCGTATGGGCAGAGGATTCAATCCACCGTACCATATACTACGTTTATTCCGACAAAGCCCAGGCTCTGAGATACGATATGGAGTTATGGCAAACCTGGCCTAAAGGCGAAACCAACAACGATCTCACCTACCTCACACCACAGGAAGAAACCTGGCAAACCGGTAACGAAGCATTACGCTATTGGAAAAAACAGGGAGTTTATGGAATGCAATCCCCCTACTCCGTGGAAAAAGAAACCCAGTTTGTAAACTCCGGTGAAGCCGCAGTAAAAATCAGTACACGATATGTAAACGGAGCGACCCCGGCTTTACAGGCAGGAGTATTCTATACGGGTGAAGAGTTCGAAGTAAATCCGGACGAACCCCTGAAAAGTGTGCGGTTCGGAACAGTATTCGAAACCAAACCTTTAAAAATAAAAGGCTCGTATTCCTATACACCGGGCACACAATATTATCAAAATAACGTACTCGCCCCCGAAATGGCCGACACCTGCCGCATCAGCGCCATCCTGTATGAAATCAACGATGTCAACGAAACCCTGGATAGCCTAGATATCTACAAAGACCAAAAGATTGTCGCTATCGGTACGTTTGAAAGCGGAGCCACAAGTGCCACGGAATATACTCCTTTTGAAGTGCACATGAGTTATATCAAGAGTTACTTCTTTACCAAAAAGTATAAGCTGGCCATCATCGCCACACCGAGCCGGAATGGAGCGACATTTGAAGGAGCCGACGGCAGTACCCTGTGGATAGACGATATTGAAATCATTTCACAGGATAAAAAATAAACTTATGAAGACGAATCTTTTATGTTTATTCTTAATCATCGGTTGTTTTTTGTCGTGTAGCAGTTCTAACGACGAAATTACTCCCGACGAGCCGGAAACTCCGGTGACACCGGAAGAACCGGGCGGAGAAGAAACTCCGGGCGAGCCGGATGTTCCGGCACAGGATACGGTCTATCACATCCGTTTTGCAGAGAATTACAAAAACTATCTTCCCGATGCGGAACGCTGGCCGGGATTGGTGGGCGATTCTCTGAGGGAAAAAAGACTGGCCAACGTGAAAGTTACGATCGATGCCCGCTACAATACCCGCCACCCGAACGACCGTTTGGGTGGCATCGGCAACACTCCCTGGTTTAGCACCGGGTTGTATGCAGCTCCCGGTGAAATCATCACGGTGATACGTCCCAAGGCCTTGAGCGGTAAAAACATCAGTATCCGGATCAATGCATCGAATTGCGATCTAAAAAATTACAATGGAACTAAAAACCGCGCCGATAAAATCTGGGTACAGGAAACCATGATCGGCGATACGATGGATATTGTAAACTATTATGGCGGGAATATTTATATCATCCCGGACGGACCACTCGATGCAAAAGCGACATTCACGATCACCGGAGCGGTCAAATCTCCTGATTTTGTTTCAGGCGTAACCGATCCCGAAGCCTGGCGGACAGCGATTCAAAAAACCACCGTCCCGATGGCAGAAATCGAAGGGAAACGGATGATCTTTACTTTTCCCACCAAATATCTGAAAAACCTGACGAACCCCAAGGAACTGATGGATTTTTACGATGATGCGGTAATCAATACGTTCAATCGCTTCAATGGCTTGACAGACGATGCAACCGATCCTCTCCACCGTTCTCCGAGTTTCAAACACAGAGGAGTAGCCGACATCAACACTTGCGCGGGAGCCGCCCACGCCGGCTATCCGCTTATGTTCGGCGAAGGGATGAACTATGCCGCGCGTTTCATTCAGCTCGAATTGATGAAAAACGAAGGAGGAGCCTGGGGGTATTTTCACGAATTGGGACACAATTATCAAACCTGGGTATGGAAATGGGACGACGGCCCCGGCAGCATCGGTGAAGTTTCGAACAACCTATACATCATGTACGATCGCAACCGGAGAGGGACATGGCCGGAACAAACGGCAAACTGGGGAGATATGATCGAAAATTTCGTAAAGAAAGACGATCCCGATAAAAATTTCGACGAAGGCCAGGAAGGCAGTATGATCCCCAGCGGCAAAGGCTCCCGGATCGTTCCTTTCGCTCAATTGGCACAGAAGTTCGGCTGGAAAATTTTCACCTATCTCTGTAACAGGGCCCGGGAAATGAACAACACCGATGCCAACAGCCTTAGCAAAGATATGGGACGCCGCGAATTTTTCTGCAAACGGGTTTGCGAATTTGCACAGGCAGATATGCGTCCCTTCTTCGATGCCTGGGGAATCAAATATGGCCCGGTAGCCAATGCGGAAATGTCGTCCATGCCCCCTTACACAGGCGAGGCTTTCTGGCTGGAATGGAACCCGGCCATCATCGGATCGGTTGAAAACCTCAGTCAGGCTGATTTCGACCGGATCAAGAAAAAACTGCCGGACAACACCTATAACGACATTTTAGGTGAAATCTCACGGGATTCCTGGAGTATTAGCGCAGAAGGGGGAATCTGGGAATACGACAAGCTGGGAGGCCATCCTTCCAAAGTCATCGACAACGATCTCAGTTCCTGTATCATGTGGGTAAAACCCGGTAAAACCTATTCTTCTAAAATAGACGGCGTCACCCAATCGGTAAAAGGAACAGATCCAATGACCATGACCATAGACATGAAAAAACAGGAAACATTCAACTATTTCTACCTCCGTCATCGTTCCGACGGTTTAGCCAATCCCGGTTTCAATGTGGTGGAAGCAACCCTTTACGGTAGCAACGATGGCACGACATTTGAAGAAATAGAAATAGTTCCTATTGAATTTACCGACGGTGGCGACAAGATTACGCTAAAGAAAACCAGCAACTACCGCTATGTGAAATTCAAAGTCAGCAAATGGAACCAAAATCCGAACTATACGGTATGTATTGCCGATTTTAAACTGGGATTCGAAGAACAGAATTAAAGAAAAGAAAGAATGTTTAGTAGTTCAATTAACATAGATCACCGTTAAAGAATAGCTTAAAGCTATTCATAATTGAAACAGCTTTTATCAAATTCTGCATCCCAAGTAAGAGGAGGGCTTTGTGGTCCCTCCTCTTTTTCTATCGGGGGCAATTGCAGTCCGTATTATAAACGGATACTTACTCAAACGATCCTATCCTCTTTATTGTCCTGCCCGGTAGAAAATCGATCCCGGAACAAGATTTCCAAAAGATCGAAAAGCAAACTTCACATTCGCTTTAGATAAACGCCATATTAAGCCCTTTCAGCCACGATTATCTTTCGGACGATAAATTATCAACGAACAGAAATTTAGCGTTTATACCCTATATTTACAGCATTCTCCACAAAAAATAACGCCTCCATATCACTATCAGCAATACGAAGGCGTTACCACTTACAATCAATCACTCACTAAATCTAAAATCCGAAATGTACTTTATCACTATTCAAAACTTCAGCTTCTCCTGCTTTCATTTCTTTCGTAAAGTTCCATTCGATCGTATCTTCAAAGGTTTTTCCGTCTTTTTCAGCCACCGCTTTTAAAACATTTTTCCCCTGCTGCAATTCAACGTTCTCAAAAATGTAATGAATATCGGTATATCCTTTCTTCACCCCGGTCAGTTTTTTATCATTCAAATAAACCGTAGGCTCTCCAATATTCGAATATACCGTCACCGACGTCACCTTCTTCTCTCTTTCCTTCAGGCGGCGCTGGGTAATATACACCACAGGCTCCTTACTCCAATTCGCCTTATAGAAGAAATAAGAATCTTTCTTGATCTTCCGGTCGATTGTCATCAATCCCTTCATATTCCGGGCAGGAACGCCTCCCCGATAAGAGGCAGGAACGCCGAAATCAAACATATTCCACAGATAAGAAGCAATAATATACGGATGTTTTGAAATCACACTCCATTGATACTCGTGCAACTTAGTTTGGAAAGTTTCCGGATAATAAGGTTTGCCCCAATTCAACGACTCACCCAGATACTCTGTCTGGTGGCCGATATTAGCATCTGCCCCGTATTCGGTCAGCATAAACTTATAAGTAGGATACTGGGTTTCCAAATTCTCGATCCAGGGCTTTATATCCTGTATTTTCTTCTCATACCAGCCGAAATAGCGATTCATTCCCTGTACTTCCGCATTCAGATTCACCGGATGCTCCATGTGTCCGTATCCGTTCACCGACACCGTATAACGATCCGGATCTTCCGTCTTAGCCACATCGTTCAGCTCTTTCGTCAGCGTAGAGGTATATTCTGTCGGGCTATACACCTCATTATGCAATCCCCAGATATAGATAGACGGGTGATTGAAACTCTGACGGATCAATTCCACCAACTGCTGTTTGGCATTGGGGCCCTCCTGTGTGCTGACACGGTTTACAAAAGGAATTTCAGCCCAAATAATCAAGCCTAAGCTATCGCACTTCGAATAAATATAATCGGATTGCTGATAATGTGCAAAACGTACGGTCGTGGCACCGATATCCATAATCATCGACAAATCGAAATCGTGATTTTCTTTTTTCAAAGCCGAACCGATCCCCCACCAGTCCTGATGGCGGCACACTCCATACATCGGGTATTTCTCACCGTTCAGATAAAAACCGTCTCCGGCGACAATCTCATATTTCCGCAAACCCAAAGGCTGCACCACTTCGTCCAGCACCTCGCCTCCGGCCTTCACCTGTGTAACCACTTTATACAAATAAGGGTCTTTTCGGCCATGCCACAAATGTGGTTTCCGTACCACAAAATCCGTTTCAAAACTCTGCACACTTTGCGGAGTCACCGTGATATTGGCACTCTTTTTCAAACAAAGCTTTCCTGCACCGTCGTAAATCGCATTTTCCAACACCACCTGCTGGGGTGTTTTATGCTTATTTTCCAGCTTTACTTTCACCTTTACATCGGCACTCTTGGGCGATACGTTCTTCTGTGTAATATACACTCCGGGAGAAGCATGATCCGTCACCGCGATATTCACTTTCTCGGTCACGATCAGCCACACCGGACGGTAAATACCGCCATACACACCGAACAACACATGGTTCACCGGGATAACATCGGGACGGGAAGCGTTGTTTACCCGCACCAGAATCTCGTTATCCTTACCATATTTCAACAGTTTCGAAAGATCGAAAGCAAACGCCGAATACCCGCCTTTATGCTCACCTGCAAACTCACCGTTCACATACAGGGTTGCCACCTGGCCTACCCCTTCGAAACGGATAAACACTCTTTTGTCCTTCAATGCCTCGTCGGCAAAAAAAGTCTTCCGGTAATATGCATCTCCGGCATAAAACTCGTTATACTTCAATTGCATATCCTTGGCATTCCAGGTGTGGGGAATCTCCACATCACTCCATTTTCCTTCGAAAATACTTTTATACTTCACAGGATCCTGCGTAAAAGGCCCCCGTTTAAATTGCCAGCCTTCATTGAAAGGCTTCACTTCCCGGCCATTTGCCATAACTTGCCATGACAACAGCACACCCAGAATAAATAAAATTGTCTTCCTTGTCATCATATAATTAAATATTAATATCTCGCTTCATTTAACGGTATAGCGAAAGGGTTACCTTCGACTTTCCTTTCACATTTTTCCCGTTTCGCCGGATTTGCCAGCCTATCTCTTTCATTTTATAAGCCGGATCGGACAACAGAACTTCCGGCTTCTCTCCGCTCCATCCTTTAACAATGATGGCACACGGATGCTCCACCGTCAGCACAACTCCTTTATATTGAAGTTCTCCGGCACGATAGAACACAGCCTGTAACCGATCTTCCGCACGATTATACACGGCTTGCCGATCCGCCCGATTCTCCACAATCTCGATCTCTCCTCCTCCGAAACTTTCCGGATCGGTTATCCCCGGTGCCACGACATAAGCATAAGTTCCGTTCCGGACACCGGCACCGTGATCGAGCCACAGCTTAAAAACACCTTTTTCCAGCCGCTCGGCCGAATTATTATAATTGATCTGATTCCAGTTCCCGCTTTGCAGCCCCGCATAAACCCACACATCCGCCGGTTGTGGAAAATAATACAGCACACTGTCGTGCAACACCCACTTCAATTTTCTTTTCCGGCCTGAACCGTCCGTTTCATCGGCTTCCTCTTCAATTCCGGCACTTGTCTGCACCTTCCCTTTCAGTAGGCACTGATTCAGGCAAGTAGTCACCCGGTTGCCCGAACCGGAAGTAATTCCGGCACCCAGACACACCACCTCCCGGTCAAAAAAGAACCACGATTTAGAAGCTTTCACGCCCCGGTCGTCCAGCAAAAAAGCCATCACTCCGCTATGTCCGTCGGATACTCCTCCTGAAAATACCGACTTTCCCATCTCTCCCCAACTGGTAGCGATCTCGGTCGAAACTTCCGGAGCCGTCACTCCCGGCACTTTATTCCAGTCCCAGACCGGAAAAATATTATAATATTCATCTCCATTGCGACGAATACAAGTCGCTCCGTCCGACAAAAATGCACCACAAAGATTCTCCCCGTTTCCGCTTTCGGTTTTCCGGGTACGGACAGAAGCCGTACGGACGGAGAAATCATATCCTTGCCGGTTATGCAATGCGTAATCGGAACGCCAATAAACGGTAGTCTTTCCGCTACGCCCGTAACCACTGTGACCCGGCTGCGAAAAACGAACAATCGCCTCTGCATATTCCCCTGCATGTTCCGGGTCAAGACGTTCCAGCTTTTTCAGCATTCCCACCGTTCCGCGCCCGTCGAGGGCATTCACCCGGCTAATCCCCCGGCCTGTTACGCTAAAATCGATATACCCGCCCCGGAACACATTCAGATAAGTATTCCGGATAAAATCACTGAATAAATGTAATTGCCTTCCCTGCAATGCATAAGGCGTACCCTCAAGCCAATCCGCCACCTCCGTTACCCCTTCTGCAAAAACAGTCCCGTAACCTCCTACATACAACTGGTTCCCATGTTGCTGGTAGGAAAGGTCGGGTTGTATCCCTTCGGCGGTTGTGATACGAACCGGATAAAAAATCTGCTGAACGGCGACATTCACAATACTATCGTTTTGCAAAAGGCATCCCCGCTGCAAATGGTGAAGCGCAATATCCAGCTTGTTGGCTCCGGTCCATTTTCGCGGATCGGGCCAGGACATCATTCCATACAGCCGATTCTGTAACTCTTCAGGCAAAACTTCCTTCCCCCGATCCATCAACACCAAAATATTCCCTAAATTCTGAGGCCCTGCAATCTGGTTATACCACCAATTATGGCATTTAGGTGCTTTTTTCGCCCAGAACGCCAAAGCATCCCGGATGGCAGCAAATAAGGTATCGTTCCCACAGAAATTTCCTTTGGCATCTACATAAGAATGCACCAAAGTCCGCACTCTCCCTAAATGCCGGACAGGCTCCCAATTGGTACGAAAATAACAATCGTAATCAATATCCGGCCATCGTCCGTCCCTCCGGAGAGTGGCTATATATCCAAGCGTCAAGGAATCGTTTCGGGAGGTAGAAATCTTATCCGTCAAATCCGCCTGCATCTTTCCTAAGATCTTTGCAAAAACACCTTTTGTCCGGCTGTCTTTTACGATCTTGTCTCCGGAAATTTCCAATCGATATTCCGGGCTAAAGCTCTCCCCCTTCCTCTCTACACGCCCCGATACATACAAATTATGCACTCCGCGATGCGTACCGAAATTCACGGAATTAGTATATACTTCGGCTACTTTGGTAAACTTTTTCTCTGCGCGCCCCTGAGGATGGTAACTCACCCGGATACAGGCTTTTTCTCCGGGTTTCACTTCATTCTTCGGCCATTCGGACGAAGTGCAGCCGCAACTCACAACCACCGACTGAATACGCAAAGGCTTATCGCCCGTATTCATAAAGTAAAAGTCATGATACACCGTTTCCGACTCATTCCGGATCACACCGAAATCATACTCCTTCTCTCCGAAAGTGATCTCCTGTGCAGTTACTCCGCCACAAAGCAGCAATAGAAAAAGAATACCGATTATTTTCATTTCGACATTTTATAAATTTCATTCCCGGCAAGCAAGAACGCACCCACACCATAGACCTCCGTCATATCACGGGTAACATGGCGCGGATCTGCGCCGATCGGTTGCACATATCCCAATTTTCCATCGTCTTCCACAGCACTTACCAAAGCTTTCCAACCTTTTTCAACAGCCGGAAGGAACTTTTCAGCCGGAAGGATTCCTGCATTCACCCCATAAGCGAAAGCATACACAATAAATCCGGTAGAACTGGTTTCAGGCGAAGGGTAACTTTCTGGATCGAGCATACTGGCGCGCCAGAATCCATCCGCTTGTTGGCATTTCAATACACTATTGGAAAGCTCCACAAACAAATCCTCATAAAATTTACGATATTTATCCTTTGCCGGTAACTCTTTCAAGATTTCACTCAATCCACCTAACACCCAGCCATTTCCACGTCCCCAGAAAACCTTTTTACCGTTTTTCTCTTTTTGGGTGAAATAACGCCAATCCCGGTAAAACAACTGTTCGTCCCGATCATACAAATAATTATAGGTATCTTTAAACTCTTTGTCGGCGAACTTCATATATTTTTTATCCCCGGTCAAAGTGTACAGCTTGACATATACGGCAGGTGCCATAAATAAAGCATCGCACCATGTCCATTTCTCGAGTCCTTTTCCTGTACTGTAATCCAGCTTCATATTAGCGTCGGGCGGATTGGCCATCACCCATTGCGTACGGGCAAAAGTGGGATTCAGCATTTCACGACGGTTATAACGGCGATACAGATCGACATAAATCTGCGAAATACAAATATCGTCGGCATGATACATCCGCTTAGCAGGCTGCCAGCCTCCCTTACTACCGATGTTATATATAAATTTGTAATACTTCCCGTCTTTATCCTCCTTTTCCGCCAACTCTGCCCAATCCAGCATGCCCATATACATCGCTGCATTTTCCCAACCTAACGGCTGATGCTTAACCTCCTTTTGATGAGCAATTTGCCAATCGGCAACACTGCGCATGACTTTCTTAACATCCGCTTTATTAAAAGCCGCACTAAAATCCTGTGCATTCACAACCAATCCCGTTGCCAAAATGCATGCAGATACGATCCATTTCTTCATAAATCTATTTCTAATTATTTAATGTGTACAAACGATTGCTCAAAAATATCAAATGATTTATTTAGTATCGCAACGAATCCAATCCCAGAAAACAAATTCGGATGATTCTGATACAAAATGAGATATTTTTTATAATCCAATCTCTTTTTTCGGGAATAAGCCCAAATCTTCCCAAAAGAGAAAGCATATTTTTCGCCGAATAAAAAAATCCGATAATTTTTCAATAAAATCCACCCGTACAGGCTCTAAAGATAATTACTTTTTTATTCGGTACAAAATTTCCCCCTGTCCGGCAATAAAAAAAGGTAAAAAAGTCTTTTCACAACTTCTTCACCTTAATAAACCTATATCGGAAACGCTATCCTTCAATCTTTCTTCTTTCAACCGTCTCACCCCCGGCCTGATCGCTGCGGCTTTGATCCGCTCTCACTCTTTCGTATTCTGAAATTCTTTGGGAGAGATTCCGTAAAGAGCCTTAAAGCAACTGCCAAAATACGAATTACTGCTGAAACCGACCTGAATGGCAATTTCCGAAATAGTCAATTTCGTTTCACGCAACAGCCGGGCGGCACTTTCAAGGCGTATATTCCTCACCATTTCTGCCGGAGAAAGATCGGTAATCGTCTTCAACTTCTTGTAAAAATTTGCACGGCTCATTCCCATTTCCTGGCAAATCATATCCACATCTAACCTGGGATTGGTAAAATTCTTCTTTACGATCTCCACATAACGGTCCATAAAAGTCTGGTCGGCCGACTCCACCTCGATGCCTAAACTTTCCAAAGAAAATTTCTTACTGAAAATCTCTTTCATTTGCTCCCGGTTGGCAAAGAGATTATGAATACGGATTTTTAACAGCGAAATGCTAAAAGGCTTGGCAATATAATCGTCGGCTCCGGCGCTGTATCCTTCCTCGATATGTAAAGTCATCGACTTAGCAGTCAGCAGAATCACCGGAATATGGCATAAACGAATATCTCCCTTGATCCGGGAACACAATTCCACCCCGTCCATTTCAGGCATCATCACATCGCTGATCACCATGTCGGGCAACTCCTGTTCCGTCAGTTCCAAAGCTTCCTTCCCGTTCTTGGCGGTCAATATAACATATTCCCCCGACAACTGATTTTGTAAATACTCTAAAACTTCGGCGTTATCCTCTACAAGCAGCACCTTATAATCCGAGCGGAAAGCTGTTTTCAAAGTATCGGTCGTCCCGCATTTTTTCCGGTTAGCGAGTTCCGTTTCTTTTTCCTCGTTAAGCACGTAATTCTCTTCAATGGAAAGGTCGGGAGCATAACGATAAGGAAGCAACACGCACATTTCCGTGCCCTGTTTCAACGGACGGGCAAAAATGATCCCCTCATGCTGTTCTACTATCGCCTTCGACAAACTCAATCCGATACCGCTCCCCATAATCTGTCCGTGCACATCTTCTCCCGATTGATAGAAAGGTTCGAATATCTTATCGGCTTTTTGGGGGTCGATCCCAATTCCGTTATCTTCTACCCCCACATACAACCATTTTTCAGCATTGACGGGCAAAGTTTTCCCCTCCGCTTCATCGATAGCCGCCGCCTCATCCAATAAGCAAACCCTCACTCTCACCTCTCCCTGGGCAGGCGTAAACTTAAAGGCATTCGACAGTAAATTGAAAAACACCTGTTCCAGCTTTTCCCGGTCGTATCTCACCGGAATGAAATCCACGCCGACCTCCACTTTAAAATGAATCGTCCTGCTCTCTGCCACCGACTGAAACGAATGAGCGCCTTCCCGGATAAAATTAGCAAAATCAAAATTCGTAAGCACCAGGGCCGCTTTACCCGATTGCTGCTTCTCGATATCCATAAGGCTGTTCACCAACGACAACAGACGCTGTGCATTCCGCCGGATCAGCAACAACGAATCCTTCACTCCCGCAATATGCACATATTTTTGTAACAACTCGTCCAGCGGATTGATAATCAAAGTTAAAGGAGTGCGAAATTCATGCGTCACATGCGTAAAAAAACGGGTACGCTCCTGGCCCAATTCCTCCAGTTTCTCCTGCTCCAATTGCTTCAGTCTCAACGAACGTTCCAACTCGTGCTTCCGATGACGGTAAGCAACGATCTGATAAACCACGAAAATCACCAGCAAAGTATAAATCAACCATGCCCACCAACGTAACCAAAGCGGGGACAAAACAACGATCTGCAACTTCGCGCCGGTCTCATTCCAAATCCCGTCGTTATTCGAAGCCACAACCTGAAACGTATATTCACCCGGCTTTAAATTACTGTAAAAAGCCTCCCGGCGATTTCCCACATAATTCCACCGGTCGTCCACTCCGCTCATTTTATAAGCATACTGATTCTGTTCCGGATAAATATAATTCAATGCGGTATAACCGATCGTCAGATTCGTCTGATTATGTTTCAGCACCAATTTTTTTTCCAACTGCAATTTCCGGCTCAGCAAAGACTGCTTCTCTCCCGGCTTTACAACCTCGTTGTTCAGGCTCAGAGTAGTGAGCAATACCGGTGGCTTTTCCGTATTCATGGTCAGGGAGGTCGGATCAAAAGTCAAAAAGCCTTTCGTTCCAGAAAGATATAATTTCCCATTCCGGGCAAGCAATCCTGCCGACAGGCTAAACTCCTCCGGTATGATACCGTTCTTCGAATAAAATCGATGTATTTCATCTGTCTTCACATTCAACAGATAAAGTTCCCGGGATGTCATCAGCCAAAGCTCATCCCCTTTGCCCATAATGCAATACACCCGTTCGTCCAACAGTCCGTTACCTTTATAATAACGCTTTTTCAGCTTCATATCCCGGTCGAAACGGAAAAGCCCCGCCCCGTTTGTCGCCACCCAGACATCCCCCTGCTCATCCCGGAACATCGAAGTAACCCAAATATAAATATCATTCAAACCGAAATCGACCTCGGAAACATCCCGTATATTCTCTCCCTCCAAATTCACGATAAACACCCCTCTTTGCACCGATCCCAGCAAAAAACAATCTTTCTTAAGCTCCATAATCGTTGAAATAGAGCCGATAGAAGGATACTTATTTTTTGCATTCAAACCCCTGAACCTCTCATCTCCCCGCACAACCACCAATCCCGATGCGGTGTTCGTAGGAATCCACAACCGCCCCACAGAATCGATATACAAAGTATAGATATCGTTATATTTAAAATCGTAAAGCAAACGGAAAGACTTATTTTCAAGCGAAAACTCATAAACTTCCCCACCGTGTGTGGCACAAAAAATAGAACGGCCGTTTCTCAAAACCGATTTAATGATATTCCGGTTATAAGTTTTATCTCCCGGATCGTGCACCAGATAATTATGTTGTTCATGAGTTTTAGGATTATAAGACATCAGCCCCCGTCCCTCCGTCGCAAACCACACACAACCTTCCTCATCCTCTGTCGCCATGCCGATTACTCCGGAGAATTCCTGGGTCGTGACATAGTTAAAGCGGTAATTATGCCGGTTATAATAATTTACACCTCCGGAATAAGTTCCCACCCATAAATCCTGCTGCTTATCTTTATACAGGCACAACACCGAATAATGGCTCAATCCTCCCTGTTCCCCGATATTCATATTGATAGGCGTAGCTTCCAAAGTCCGTTTATCCAGCAAAATCAAACCATGAAACGTACCTGCCAGCAAATGATTGTCATCCCACTCCACGATTTGCCGTACATTCTTAATATCGTCCAGACGGACAACCCTGTTTTCCCGTGAATTATAGTAGCTCAGCACCTTGTCCTCCGTCACGATCCATAACACTCCGTCGGACATTACCACCAAAAAAGAAACATAACCGTTCGGCAGGGAATTGGGATCGGCAGAACTATATTTAAGCCTTTGTTTCAGCTGAAAGTCCCGGTCGCATATAAAAATTCCGTTTGAAGAAGTTCCGAAATAAATATTTCCTAACCGGTCTCCGGTGACAGAAGTCACATTTTTCAGCCTTTCCGATGTAGCCAGCTGAAACAAACGAAAAGTATCCTGCTCCCGGTCGTAAATATAAGCATCTCCCCGGGTAAATACCAGCAAATGATTATCATCCGTACACCATAAGGTATTGACATAAGAATTATCCGCGCCGTTATCGCCCAGGCTATAACGGTAAATCTCTTCCGTTTCATAATCGAGGCGGCTCAATCCCTGCTGAGTTCCCACCCATAGATCACGGGAATAATCCTGAATCACGTCCATAATATGATTACCGGACAAAGAATGAACGTTATCGTAATCTTTGCGATAAACCATAAAGCCATAACCGTCGTAACGGTTTAAGCCGCTACGCGTGCCGAACCACATATAGCCGTCGGAATCCTGAAAGATCGCAGTCACAGTCTGCTGTGACAATCCGTCCTTTACATCCAGATCGGTAAAAAAGAAACGTTCTACCTCTGCCCGGACGGACAGAGATACACCTATAAATAAAAATAAAAAAAAAATCCGGTACAATTTCATTTCAAATTCTTCCGTTTACGCACTGGAGCATTCACTTTCTTTCGTACATAAATATGCTTGATCGTTTTCCCATCCACCGAACGCTCGTCTATTTCAAAAAAATCCCTCAAAGATTTGACCAGCGGAGTCAATTTATCGAAACCGTAATTACGGGGATCGAAATCCGGTTTCCGTCGCATAAGCTGGCTACCCACCTCTCCCAAATAAGCCCAGCCGTTCTCGTCGGCCAGGTCGTTAATCGTAAGGGTCAGCATCGAAATCAACCCCTTATCCACCACATCCACATTCTTTTTAACGCCCGAAGGATCTGCTTCAGATAAGGAATGATTCAGAATTTCAATATATATAAACTTGTCACACGCCACAATAAAAGGCTGGGGAGTCTTTTTTTCGCCGATCCCGATCACCATCTTGCCGGACTCTCTTAACCGGGTTACCAGTCTGGTGAAATCGCTATCGCTCGACACGATACAAAAACCGTCCACTTTTTCCTTATGCAAAATATCCATCGCATCGATAATCAAAGCCGAATCGGTAGAATTTTTCCCGGTGGTATAAGCATACTGCTGTATGGGGGTTATCGCATTTTCCAACAAAACAGCTTTCCAACTGTTGAGCTGCGAACTGGTGAAATCACCGTAAATCCGCTTGATTGTCGGATTTCCACTCTTGGTTATTTCTTCAAGAATCCCCTTAATATTAGAAGATGCTACATTGTCAGCATCGATCAGTACCGCAAAATTTTGAATCTCTGTCATAGCCATTCATTTTGGCAAAGATAAAATTTATTTTAAAACACCCCAAAACAGAACACGAAAGTAAATACTCTTCTTTCAGGTATATTCGCTTTTTGTATTTCCTCTGTTCCATTGTCAGGATATTCTTTTCTAATTTTAGGTAACTTCTTTTCTAAAAACTCGTTCTATTACTTTTTTTTATTTTCTTTGCACTACTTTAAACACAATCTTTATGAAAATAGCAATCTTTATTCTCACATTTTTAGGACTATTGGGCAATTCCTTCTCAGCGAGTTCCGCCCAACCGAAATCCCACACCTTTCGGCTGGGAGAAAATCAATTCTGGTTGGATAACAAGCCTTTTCAGATCATTTCCGGCGAGATACACCCTTCCCGGATCCCGGTAGAATACTGGCGACATCGCATACAGATGATAAAAGCCATGGGTTGTAATACGGTAGCATGCTACATCATGTGGAACTATCATGAAAGCGAGCCCGGAAAATTCGACTTCCAAACCGGAAATAAAAATCTGGAAAAATTCATTCAGACCGTGCAGGAAGAAGGCATGTACCTTTTGTTCCGTCCCGGCCCTTATGTATGTGGAGAATGGGATTTCGGAGGACTTCCGGCCTATCTGCTGGCTATACCGGACATTAAAATTCGCTGTATGGACCCCCGTTACACCGCTGCGGTAGAACGTTACTGCTCCGCCCTTACTCCTATCATTCAGAAATATCAGATCACCCAGGGAGGCCCGATCATCATGGTGCAGGTAGAAAACGAATACGGCAGTTATGGAAACGACCGCACTTACATGAAATGGATGCACGACCTGTGGCGCGACAAAGGCATTGAAGTCCCTTTTTACACCGCCGACGGAGCAACTCCCCACATGCTGGAAGCCGGAAGCTTACCCGGCGTAGCTATCGGGCTCGATCCGGCCTCCTCACAAGCCGAATTCGACGAGGCACTGAAAGTGCATCCCGATGCCAGCGTATTCTGCTCGGAACTTTATCCGGGATGGCTCACTCACTGGCGCGAGAAATGGCAACGTCCTTCTGTTGAAAGCATTGTCAATAAAGTGAAATGGTTGATGGATAACAAAAAATCGTTCAACTACTACGTGATTCACGGAGGTACGAATTTTGGATTCTGGGCAGGGGCGAACTCCCCGAAAGAAGGAATTTACCAACCGGACGTAACCAGTTACGATTATGACGCTCCGATCAACGAAATGGGGCAAGCTACACCGAAATACATGGCTTTAAGAGAATTGGCTCAAAAATACAGCAAAAAGAAATTGCCTAAAATTCCCGAAGCTCCGATGCCGGTAATCACGTTCCCGGAAACTCAGGCCACTCCGTTCGCCTCGATCTGGGACAACCTGCCTGCGGCGAAACATCTGGTGCAGCCCGTACCCATGGAAATGCTGGGACAATACGAAGGCTTGATCCTGTATCGTACCGAACTGATAGGACACAAAAAAGGACAACTTACCATTTATAATCTGAACGACTATGCAACGGTATTTCTCAACGGTAAATACATCGGTTCTATCGACAGGACACTGAAACAAAACACCATTGAAATCCCGGCTTCCGATGTAGAGAACCCGGTTCTTGAAATTTTGGTGGAAAATATGGGACATATTAACTTTGCAGCCCAGATGATCGACCGCAAAGGTATTACCGACCGTGTGCTATTGAACGGCATGACATTGATGAACTGGGATGTTTTCAACCTTCCGATGACCACGGAATATGTAAACAACCTCAAATCAGGCAATAACGATCGACCGGGAACGTTTTTCAAGGCCACCCTGCAAATCGATAAGCCCGGCGATTGCTACATAGATATGAAAAACTTCGAAAAAGGCATACTTTACGTAAACGGGCATAATTTAGGGCGTTTCTGGAACGTAGGCCCCCAATTCCGGTTATATTGCCCCGGAGTTTGGCTCAAACCCGGAGCTAACGAAGTAGTTATATTCGATTTGCATAAAACCACTCCGGGCACGATAAAAGGAGAAACAGGCCTGTACTGATTTCCGGCAGAATACTCTGCATGCCCCCGAAATACAATACCTCCAAAAGCCGGATAAGCTTTTGGAGGTATTTTTATAGAGAAAAAGAATATCGTTCTCAAAGAGAAACAGCACCCATAAAATTAAGAATAATCACAGCCTCTCTCTCATCCCCTTCCGATATTCGACAGAATCAAAGTAATTTCTTATACAGCACATGCTTATACAATACATGAGCGGGATCCACTAAAGGATGCCCGAATTCACCGGCAAAAGACATCCCGATTTTCTGCATCACTCTTTCCGACCTCTTATTGAGCAAGGAAGTAAAAGAATACACTTCTTTCAATCCCAAAACATCCCGTCCGTACTCCAGGCAGGCAGCAGCAGCCTCGGTTGCCAGCCCTTTCCCCCAGCTTTCCTTTCTCAAGCGCCAGCCGATTTCAATTCCGGGAGCAAAATCAACTTCAAAGCCAATGCGGTGAAACCCGACATAACCGATAAAACTCCGGTCGGCCTTATCCTCCACAGCATACAATCCCCAGCCGCAATCAGCGAATTCGTCCACGATACGGCGGTAAAAAGCACGTGTTTCCTCTTCGTCCAGCTTCTTCAAAAAATACTCCATAACCTGTTCATCCGAATTTATCCGGGCAAAAGGCACCACATCTTCTTCCCGCCAGTCCCTCAAAATCAGGCGGGGCGTTTCTATATACCGTTTCATGTTTCCTTTATTAAAATAGCCCGGCAAAAGTACAAATACCCGGCTATTTTCCAACATACCGGCACAATTAATCTAAAACTCCCCTGATCCGGTCTTCAAAAGCGGAAAGAGCAGCTTTAGCCCCCTCGCCCATCGAAATAATGATCTGCTTATAAGGTACATCGGACACATCGCCCGCCGCATAAATTCCCGGAACATTCGTCCGGCAATGAGCATCGATCACAATTTCACCCGGACGGTTCGTATCGACAATTCCCTGAAAAACCCCGCTATTGGCAGCCAGGCCGATCTGTACAAACACCCCGTCCAGCTCGATCACCCGCTCTGCCTCCGTTTTCCGGTCTTTCACCTTCAAACCCGTTACCTTACTGCCGTCCCCCAATACCTCTACTGTCTGGGAATGAAGGAATATTTCCACATTGGCCAACTGTTTGGCCTTATCCTGCAACACCCGGTCGGCTTTCAATTCATCCAAAAATTCCAAAACCGTCACTTTCGAACAAATCCCGGCAAGATCGATAGCAGCCTCGATTCCGGAATTACCGCCTCCCACGACGACCACATGCTTCCCTTTATAAAAAGGCCCGTCACAATGCGGACAAAAAGCCACCCCTTTACCGATATATTCAGATTCTCCCGGCACATTCAACTGCCGCCAGCTGGCACCGGTAGCCGCAATCAGAACGGGAGCAGAAAACCTTTCCCCTCCGGTTACCGTCACCACCTTGCTTTTCCCGTCCAACCCGATCCGCTCTATCTTCCGGTGTTCCAAAAGATCGATCGGGTAACGCTGCATGTGTTGGCGCAAATCGTTCGCTAAACGCTCGCCCGTGGTTTCCGGCACAGAGATCACATTTTCGATACCAACCGTTTCTTTCACCTGTCCCCCGATACGTTCTGCCACTACAGCCACTTTCAAACCTTTACGGGCCGAATAAATCGCTGCGGAAGCCCCGGCCGGACCGCCTCCCGCCACAATCACATCGTAAGGCTTCACCTCTTTCGTTCCCCCCGTTTCCTCTATACCGTACAAGGATTCCAGTTTCCCAAGCAACTCACCTAAATCACCGCGCCCCACATGAATCAATTTTCCGTCGGCAAACACCGAAGGAACTCCTTGTATTTTCATTCTTTCGGCTTCTTCCTGATTGATCGCTCCATCCACTATTTCGTGCCGGATCCGGCTGTTCAACACAGCCATAGCATTCAACGCCTGCACCACATCGGGACAATTCGTACAAGTCAGAGAAACATAAGTTTTCAACTCGACATCTCCCTTCAAACCTTTAATCCGGTTCCGGATGGCCTCATCCGGAATATTCTTACCCTTTCCGTCACTGTTCAGAATTGCCAGCAACAAAGATGAAAATTCATGCCCATTGGGTACGGCACGGAATTTAATCCCGGTTTCCTGCCCGTTCTTCTGTAAAGTAAACTCTAAATCTTCACCTTCTGAAATACGGCAGGAAATCCGGTCGGAACACCCGGCCACCTCTTCTAATAATCCCAATAACTCATTACGGCTTTCATGTCCCGGAGACACCCGGATATCTAAAACATATTCCGACTCCAGTCCGGCAAAGATTTCCTGTAATTGCTTTTTTAAAGCTGTTTCTAACATACTCATAATATAAACGTAATCATTTTATAAACAAAACGCCGGCAGGTTTGCCGGCGCTTCACAATACGATCAGATTTTACCGACCAGATCGATACTCGGCTTCAAAGTAGCTTCGCCCTTCTTCCATTTGGCGGGGCAAACCTCTCCATCATGAGTAGCCACAAACTGGGCAGCTTCCACTTTTCTCAACAATTCATCTGCGTTACGGCCTATCCCGTTATCATGAATTTCAGCAATTTTAATCTGTCCTTCCGGATTAATGAGAAAAGTACCACGGAAAGCCATTCCTTCTTTCTCGATCAACACCCCGAAAGCACGGCTCAATGCACCCGTAGGATCGGCAAGCATCGGATATTTTATCTTACGGATACTCTCAGACGCATCATGCCAAGCCTTATGCACAAAATGAGAATCGGTGCTTACCGAATAAATCTCTACTCCCATAGACTGGAATTGCTCGTATTTTTCTGCCATATCTACCAGCTCGGTAGGACATACAAATGTGAAATCGGCGGGATAGAAAAAGAAAATCGCCCATTTGCCCTTTACATCCCGATCGGTCACCGTTTGAAAAGATCCGTTTTGAAAAGCCTGAACACTGAATTCAGGTAATTGAGAATTAATGATTGGTTCCATTGTTTTTGTATTTAAATGATTATTGATATTTCTTATTTGCCTTACAAAAATATATCAATTTTATTGATATAAACAATATTTTCTATCGAATGATTTTATCCACATATAGAAAAATCATATATCCATTCATTATGAATGGTTTAACGAATCTCTCTAACCCAACATTTTTATA
>ENA-UEQO01000263-UEQO01000263.1-human-gut-metagenome-genome-assembly--contig:-NODE-263-length-61798-cov-9.848868_pt1 | contig 61798 bp, 56 predicted proteins | sample MGYA00242938_ERZ507940 | MGnify/ENA primary metagenome ERZ507940 (study PRJEB26167, sample SAMN06115517) | human gut metagenome | host: Homo sapiens | place: China:Chongqing | collected 2014-12-03... | reverse complement strand
ACGAGCCTATAGGCTCAGCCCGGGTCATGCCCCAAGGGGGCTAGTGCAAACCACCGGCACGGCCGGTGGTTATGATTCTAATGATGCTGATATTTTGAAATGATGGGCGGATGAGGAATTCAACCTTTGATCAAAAACATATATGGGTAGATCAAAAATAGCGCAAAACCATTTCCGGCTGTCCGTTTGGGCAGCTGGTTTTTTACATGCCGCGGGCTTTGGAGGCGGCTCCTGCCTGCAATTTTTTTGTCCTGCTTTTGTGCGGTGGGCCGCTCCGGCCTGCGAAATTTGGTAAATCCCGAAAATGCGCCCCAATATCTGGACATATTTTCGGCAAAACGGAGAAAAAGGAAAACCGGAACAAAATTTCTTTTCATCCACCCAGGCACGTGATATACTCGGAATATCAAGAGAAAAAAGGAGGAAGCCGGGATTGAGTGAATTGCTGCGCATGGAGCACATCAGCAAACGGTTCGGCAACTTTTACGCCAATCAGGACATCAATTTCTCCGTCGCCAAGGGCGAGGTACATACGCTCCTCGGAGAGAACGGCGCGGGGAAATCGACGCTCATGAATATCCTCATCGGCCTCTACCAGCCCACTGAGGGCAAGATCTTTCTGAACGGGCAGGAGGTCCGCATCGAATCGCCGAGCCAGGCGGTCAAGCTTGGCATCGGCATGGTGCATCAGCACTTCATGCTCGTCGAGGCGATGACCGTCTTTGACAACATCATCCTCGGCGACAAACACGCCAAGGGCCTATTTATCGACCGCGCGGCCCGCAGAAAGGAGATCGAGGCGCTTTCGGAAAAATACGGCCTCGACGTCCAGCTCGACAAGCTCATCACGGAAATCTCCGTCGGCGAACAGCAGCGCACCGAGATCCTCAAGGCCCTCTACCACGGGGCCGAGTTGCTGATCCTTGACGAGCCCTCCGCCGCCCTGACCGACATCGAGGTCGAGGGACTGTTCGCCATCATGCAGAAGCTTGTCGGCGAGGGCAAATCCATCATCTTCATCAGTCATAAAATGCGCGAGGTGCTCCGCATCTCCGACCGCATCACCATTCTCCGCCTCGGCAAGGTCGTCGGCACGGTCGACCGCGCCGAGACCGACGGCCAGAAGCTCGCCGGCATGATGATTGGCAAAGAGCTGACCGAGTCACACTATGAAAAGGTCGACGCCTCCGGCCATGAGATCGTCGCGGAGCTCGACCATGTGGACTATAACAAGGAGAGCAAGCACAGCGGCCTCGCCGATCTGTCGCTCCGCATCCACGCCGGAGAGATCGTCGGCGTCGCGGGTGTCGACGGCAACGGCCAGACCCAGCTGGCCCAGCTCATCACCGGCGTCATCGCCCCGGAGAGCGGCACGGTCCAGCTCAAGGGTGACCGCGTCGCCGTCTTCGACCCGAACGGCTTCATCGAGCACGGCGTCAGCCATGTCCCCGAGGACCGCAACCTGCAGGGCCTGATCGGCGATATGTCGATCGCGGAAAATCTTGTCCTCAAGGACACCGACGATCCGCGCTTCAGCCACGGTCATGGTTTGCGCCTGAACAAGCGCGCCATCCACGCCTACGCGCAGTCCATGATGGAAAAATATGATGTCCGCGCCACCTCTGACAGCCAGAGCGTGCGCGAGCTGTCCGGCGGCAACCAGCAGAAGGTCATCATCGCCCGCGAGCTCGAGAGCGGCCCGTCCGTCCTCGTCATGGCGCATCCTACGCGCGGCCTCGACATCGGCGCGACCAGCTTTGTCCACGACCAGATGATCGCCGCCCGCGCCCGCGGCGTCGGCATTCTGCTCATCAGCGCCGACTTTGACGAGATCCTCGAGATGTCCGACCGGATCGTCGTCTGCTTCGAAGGCCGCATCATGGGCGAATTCTCCGGCAGCAAGCCGCCGATCAACGAGATCAGCCTGGCCATGACCGGTAAGTGAGGGGGAGAGGTATGGGAAAAGTGAAAAAAGCGTTTGGCGCGTTCCTTGTGCCGCTGCTGTCCGTTCTGCTCGCGTTCCTGATCGGTGGTATCATCATGGCTGCCCTCGGCGCGAACCCGTTCCTTGCCGTGAAGTTCCTGTTCCAGGGCGCGTTCGGCTCCAAGGCCGGCATCGGTACCACGCTCACCAAGGCCACGCCCCTGATCTTCACGGCCCTCTGCGCCTGCTTCGCGTATAAGTGCGGCGTGTTCAACCTCGGCGGCGAGGGGCAGTTCCTGATGGGCTCCATCGCCGCGTTCCTGACCTGCTATTTCACCGGCCTGACCGGCTTTGCCGGCGTGCTGCTCGCGCTGCTGGCCGGCGCGGTGGCCGGCGGCTTCTGGGGCATGATTCCCGGTGTGCTGAAAATCGGCCGCGGGCAGAACGAGATGATCATCTCCATCATGCTCAACTATGTCGCCACGCTCTTCATGGGCGTCATCTACACCAGCTGGATCCGCGATGCCTCCGTCCCGCAGACACCCGCCATTGCCGATGAGGTGCATCTTCCGCGCATCATCACCGGGATGCGCTTCACTTGGGGCTTTGTGATCGCGGTCGCGGTCGGCCTGATCCTCTATTACGTCCTGTTCTGGACGAGCGCGGGCTTCCGCCTGCGCGCCGTCGGCTGCAACCTCACGGCCAGCCGCTTCAACGGCATTCCCGTCAAGCGCTTTATGCTCGCCAGCTTCATTGTCTCCGGCGCGATTGCCGGTCTCGGCGGCGGCGCGGAGCTGCTCGGTACGCAGTTCCGCCTCATCAACGGCTACGGCGCGGGTTACGGCTTCGACGGCGTGGCGATGGCCCTCATCGGCCAGCTGCACCCGATCGCGACGATGGTCGTCGCGCTGTTTTTCGCGGTGCTCCGCGTCGGCTCCACCACCATGCAGGCCGCTACCGGCGTGCCTACCAGCGTGTCCGACATCATTCAGGCGCTTGTCATCGTCTTCTCCGTCGCTGGCATGGCGCTGACCAAGCTCCCGGAATTCCAGGCGTGGCGCAGCCGCGTCTTCCACGGCAGAAAGGCGGGTGAAGCGTAATGGATTGGATCTCGAGCCTCCTTCTTGCAACGGTCCGTCTCGCCATCCCCGTGCTGCTCATCTCCCTGGCTGAGCTCTACGGCCAGCGCGCGGGCATGGTCAACATCGGCCTCGAGGGCCTCGCCTCCATCGGCGCGCTCGTCGGCTTTCTCGTCTGCTATGTCACGGGATCGAACTGGCTGGGCCTGCTCTGCGGCGCGCTTGCGGGCGTGATCGTCAACATGATCTACGCGTTCTCCACGGTCACGCTCTGCGCCGACCATACCGTCTACGGCATGGCCCTCAACATCTTCGCCCCGGCGCTCGCGTCCTTCATCTACCGCGTCTACTTCGGCACCGGGTCCGACCTCAAGCAGATCACCACCATGTCCTCCGTCGCCATCCCCGGCCTGAAGGACATCCCGGTGCTCGGGCCGCTGCTCTTCGACCAGAGCCCGATGGTCTATCTCACATTCCTGCTCGTCCTCTTCACGGCCATCTTCTTCGGCAAGACCCGCGCGGGCCTGAGCTATAAGGCCGTCGGCGAGCATCCGCAGGCCGCCGCCACGCTCGGCATCCCGGTCGTCGGCGTGAAGTACCTCGCCTGCGTGATCTGCGGCGCCCTGTCCGGCATCGGCGGCGCGTACCTCACCACCTGCTATTCCAGCACCTATACCGATGGTATCGTCGCCGGGCGCGGCTTCATCGCGCTGGCCGCCGTCATCTTCGGCCGCTGGAACGCGGGCGGCATCCTGCTGGCCTGCCTGTTCTTCGGCTTCTGCGACGCGCTCCAGATCCGCCTCCAGGTCTCCGGCATCGCCATCCCGTATCAGTTCTTCCAGATGATCCCCTACGTGGCGACGGTCGTCGTCCTCACGCTCATCGGCGCCCGCCAGGCCGGACCCAAGGCCAACGGCAAGCCCTACCGCCGTGAACAGCGGTAAACCGGTAATAACGCTTCGGCGTTGTTATAAACTTATGGCAGCACCGCATTGTGCGCTGCTGCCGAATCCTAATATTCTATGGAGGACAAAAATGAAAAAGATCATTGCAATGCTTCTGGCGCTTGTCATGCTCCTGTCGCTGGCGGCGTGTGCCGGTACTGCGAAGACCGACACCGCGGCTCCTGCGGACGACACCAGCAAGACCGACACGACCGACACCGCCGCCGAACCGGCTGACACCACCGAGCCCGCCGACACGACCGCTGAACCCGTTGTCACGGAAGAGCCCACCGCTGCCACCAAGGCTGACGACTCTGCCTATAAGGTCGCCATGATCTGCGACTCCAGCATCAACGACGGCGGCTGGGGCGCGGCCTGCTACAACGCCATGATCGCCGCGGCCGAAAAGATGGGCTGGGAGACCGAGGTCACCGACTCCATCTCGCAGGACGCCTACTATGATTCCATCGTCGCCTACTGCACCCTCGGCTACGACATGATCTACGCCCCCGGCAACCAGTACACCGACGCCGTCCTGCAGGCGGCTGAGGAATATCCCGACGTGGCCTTCGCCCTGCTGAACGGTGCGGAAGATACCCCCGCCAAGGCCGTCAACGGCAACGTCTCCTCCCTGCTCCCGAACGCGCAGCAGATCGGCTGGATCGCGGGCGCCCTCGCCGGCCTCATGACCGAGAGCGGCAAGCTCGGCTTCATCGGCGGCATGGAGCTCGACACCACCAAGGGCAAGATCGCGGGCTTTGAAGAGGCGGCCAAGTACGTCGCCGAGCAGGAAGGCAAGACCGTCGAGCTGCTCAACGTCCCCTATGCCAACTCCTTCTCCGACGCCCCGAAGGGCAAGGAATTTGCCACTGAGCTGATCGCCCAGGGCGCTGACGTCTTCTTCGGCGACGCTTCCGCCGTCGACTCCGGCGCGCGCGAGGCCATCGACGCGGCCAACGCCGCCGCGGGCGAAGTCAAGATCTACGACATCGGCCAGCCTGCCGACATCCTCGGCCAGAACGAGTGCATCATCTGCTCTCAGGTCACCGACAACTCCGCCATGATCGTCGCCTCCATGCAGGCTGTCATCGACGGCACCTTCGGCGGCGCGACGCTCTACGGCACGCTGCAGAACAACACCCTCTCCGCCGGCGCGCTGAGCGATCTTGTTCCCGCCGACGTGCAGGAGAAGTACCTCGCCTACATCGACCAGATGATCGCGGGCACGTTTATGCAGTAATCTCTTGCGGAACGCCCAAAGCGCCCGGCGGACCCTGTGTCCGCCGGGCACTTTCCCGTTTTCGGGCATTCTCGCCGGGAAATGCGGCTGCCGACCGGGGAAAACTGTCGATTTCTCCGGTTGACTCTTTTCCGATGTGTGTTATAATGTGGGCTGTCTGAAACAATATAAAATTGTAGCGCCAAGGTGTCCACCGCAAGGCGGGTGAAAAGGGAATCCGGTGAGAATCCGGAGCGATGCAGTCACTGTGTACGGGAGCGGACCTGCAAAGGAAGCGTCGGACCGGCCAGATGGCCGGTGTGTGCGTCCTTACCACTGGGAAACCGGGAAGGGCAGAGCCGCGAAGAACGAAGTCAGGAGACCTGCCTTGGCGTGGAATCTCAGATCCGCTGTCTACGGGTCGGCCTTCCTGCAAGTTTGTATGGTCTTCCGCTTTGGAAGACGACATTCGATACGGCTAGGGAGAACGGCTGCGCCAGCGCAGCCGTTTTTATATTTTTCAGAACATTTTAGAAAAGAGGTAGACCTCACATGAAAAAGACCCTCGCGCTTGTGCTCGCAGCCGTGATGCTGCTGAGCCTCCTCTCCGCCTGCAAGAGCAGCGCGGACGAGACCCCCACCGTAGACCCCGCAGAAACCGAACAGACCACTACCCCCGAAGAGACCACGCCCGCCGAGGAGCAGACTCCGGAAGAGCCGCAGCCCTCTCAGGAAGAGCTGGATCAGGCAGCCGCCGACAATGTCGCCGCCCTGATCGACGCGATCTATGTCCAGTCCCGCACCGATGAGACCGACGCCCAGTGCGAAGCGGCCAAGGCCGCCTGGGACGCCCTGACCGATGCGCAGAAGGAGCTCGTCGAAGGCGACGAGGCCAGCCCCGATTACTTCGGCCTCGATACCGGCGACGCTTCGCTCGACGATGCGCGCAATCAGGATGAGATCGGCGAGAACGAGCTGCTCGTTGTCTCCTTCGGCACGTCCTACAATGACAGCCGTGTTGCCGACATCAAGGGCATTGAAGACGCCCTGCAGGCCGCGTATCCCGACTGGTCCGTCCGCCGCGCCTTCACCGCGCAGATCATCATCAACCACGTGCAGGCCCGCGATGGCGAGAAGATCGACAACATGGATCAGGCGCTCGATCGTGCCGTCGCCAACGGCGTCAAGAACCTCGTTGTCCAGCCGACGCACCTGATGCATGGCGCAGAGTATGACGAGATGTGCGAAGCCATCGAGCAGTATAAGGACAAGTTTGAATCCGTCTCCATTGCCGAGCCGCTGCTTGGCGAAGTCGGCTCCGACGCTACCGTCATCAATGCCGACAAGGAAGCTGTTGCCAAGGCCATCACCGCTGCGGCTGTTGCCGATTCCGGCTTCGAGAGCCTTGATGCCGCCAAGGACGCCGGTACCGCGTTCGTGTTCATGGGTCACGGCACCGCACACGTTGCCAAGGTGACGTACAGCCAGATGCAGACCCAGATGCAGAACCTCGGCTATGAGAACGTCTTCATCGGCACCGTCGAGGGTGAGCCGGAAGAGACCGCCTGCGAGGCTGTCATCGAGGCCGTCAAGGCTGCGGGCTATACCAATGTCGTGCTGCGCCCGCTGATGGTCGTCGCCGGCGACCATGCCAACAACGATATGGCTGGTTCCGAGGAAGATTCCTGGAAGACCATGTTCGAAGCCGCTGGCTTCACCGTCGACTGCCAGATCCACGGCCTCGGCGAGATCGCCGATGTGCAGGCGCTCTATGTCGCCCACACCAAGGCTGCGATCGACTCGCTGAACGCCTAATTTGACTTAAACTGAGCTCCGGGGTGGGGAAGACCTGCCCCGGAGCCAAGCGCCATTCAGGAGGAACCATCATGAAAAAGACCATCGCCCTTGCGCTCGCTGCGCTGATGCTGCTCGCGCTGCTGACCGCCTGCGCGGCCAAGCCCGCAGAGACCGAACCTGCAGAGCTGGAACAGACCGTGCAGACCGAACAGCCCGCCGAACCCGAAACCGACGAGACTGCGGAGGATGCGGATGCGTCCGCCGAAGAAGAGACGCCCGCCGAACCGGCCCTGCCCGACGGCGTCTATACTGCCGACTTCAACACCGACAGCTCCATGTTCCATGCCAATGAGGCCTGCGACGGCAAGGGCACGCTCACCGTCGAAAACGGCGAGATGACTATCCACGTCAGCCTTGCGGGCACCAGCATCCTCAACCTCTTCCCCGGCGTCAAGGAAGACGCGGAAAAGGAAGGGGCCGAGCTGCTCCAGCCCACCACCGACACCGTTACCTATTCCGACGGCCTCTCTGACGAGGTCTTCGGCTTCGACATCCCCGTTCCTACGCTGGACGAGGAATTTGACCTCGCACTCATCGGCAAGAAGGGCACGTGGTATGACCACAAGGTCTCCGTCTCCAACCCCGTTCCCGTCGAGGAATCCGGCAAGACCGTCGACGATCTCGCCCTGGCCGACGGCACCTACACCGCCGAGCTGACCTTCGCAGGCGGCTCCGGCAAGGCTTATATCCAGTCTCCCTGCACGCTGACCGTCGCGGACGGCAAGGCCGTGGCTACCGTCGTCTGGAGCAGCAGCAAATATGACTACATGCTCGTGGACGGCGAACGCTATGACGTCCTCACGACCGAGCCCGGCTCCACATTTGAGATCCCCGTCGCGGCCTTTGACACCGAGCTCACGGTCATCGGCGACACCACCGCGATGAGCACCCCGCATGAGATCGAGTACACGCTGAACTTCGATTCTGCGACGCTGACCGCTGCCGAATGAAGAAGCTCTTTATAGCGCTCCTCGCCGCGCTGCTGCTGGCCTTCGCGGCCTGCGCCGCGCCGCAGCAGGAGACCGCCGCGCCGGAACCGGCGCAGAGCGAGCCGGCAAGCGCGGTTTCGTGGGACGACCTGACGTTTGACCGGACGCTCCCGCTTCAATACGCCACGCAGTTTTCTGTTTCCTACGCGGGCGAGGACTATACGCGCCTCACGATCGGCGACGATCAAACATTCCTCGTCGTCGCCGGGGACGCGCCCGTGCCGGACGGCGTCCCCGCGGATGTGACCGTCCTGACCCGGCCCCTTTCGCACATCTATCTGGTCGCGACCGCTGCGATGGACTATTTCCGGCAGCTGGACGCCATTGACGCCATCGCCCTCAGCGGCCAGAAGGAGGCGGATTGGTATATCGACGAGGCCAAGGCCGCGATGCAGGCCGGGACGATGGTCTACGCGGGCAAATATTCCGCCCCGGACTATGAGACGATCCTCGCTGCGGGCTGTGACCTTGCCATCGAGAACACGATGATCTACCATACGCCCGAGGTCATCGAGCAGCTCGAGCGCATCGGCGTCCCCGTGCTCATCGAGCGCTCAAGCTACGAGCCGGAGCCGCTGGGCCGCATGGAGTGGCTGAAGCTCTATGCCGCCCTGCTCGGCAGAGAGGACGCGGCCTGCGCATATTATGATGACCTCATCGCTGCGCTCGCGCCCGTGCTCGACCAGGAGCCGACGGGCCAGACCGTCGCGTTCTTCTACATCACGACGTCCGGCGCAGTCAATGTCCGCAAATCCGGCGACTATATCGCCAAGGCCATCCGTATGGCGGGCGGCGAGTATGTCTCGTTCGACGAGAGCGGCGAGGAAAACGCCCTGTCCACAATGACCATCCAGATGGAGTCCTTTTACGACACCGCCCTGGACGCCGACGTCCTCATCTACAACAGCACCATCGACGGCGGGATTGCCTCCATCGATGAGCTGCTCGCCAAAAGTCCGCTGTTTGCGGATTTTAAAGCCGTCCAGACCGGCAATGTCTGGTGTATCACGAAAAACTTCTATCAGGAATCGCTCGCCCTCGGCGACATGATCCTCGACGTCCACGCCGTTTTGAACAACCCGGACGCCGCCGATCTCCGGTTCCTAAAAAAATTATCATAACAGGAGGAGCAGCATGGAACATACCCGCAAACTTCACACATGGGGCGGTTTCCTGCTGCTCCTCGTCCTGCTTGTTACCTTTTTGATCTGGAATCTTCTCGCGGGCAGCGTCCGGCTCCCCGCGTCTGAAATATGGGCGGTTCTCCACGGCGGCGGCGACCTCACGCAGCGCCGCATCCTGCTGAATATCCGCCTGCCCCGCTTGCTTGCGGCGATGATTCTCGGCGGCGCCCTCTCCGTCTCGGGCTTCCTGCTGCAGACGTTTTTCCACAATCCAATCGCCGGGCCCTTCGTCCTCGGCATCTCGTCCGGGGCCAAGTTCACGGTCGCGGTCACGATGATCCTGCTGCTCAGCCGGGGCGTCACGTCGTCTTCCGCCGCGCTGATCGCAGCGGCCTTTGTCGGCGCGATGCTCTCAATGGGCTTTGTCCTGCTCATCTCGCGGCGCGTCCGCCGGATGAGCCTGCTCGTCGTCTGCGGCGTGATGATCGGCTATATCTGCTCCGCGCTGACGGACTTTCTCGTCACGTTTGCCGACGACAGCAACATTGTCAACCTGCACAACTGGTCCCTCGGCTCCTTCTCCGGCATGAGCTGGGACAATGTCCGCACGATGGCCGTGGTCTGCGGCAGGGCCCTGATCCTGACGTTCCTGCTCTCCAAGCCCCTCCGGGCCTATCAGCTGGGCGAGGTCTACGCGCAGAATCTCGGCGTGCCGCTGCGCGCGTTCCGTGCGGCGCTGATCTTACTTTCCAGTGTGCTCTCCGCCTGCGTCACGGCCTTTGCCGGCCCGATCTCCTTCGTCGGCATCGCCGTGCCGCACCTGATGAAGTCCCTTTTTAAGTCCGCAGAGCCGCTTTTGATGATCCCGGCCTGTTTCCTCGGCGGCGGCGCGTTCTGCCTGTTCTGCGACCTCATCGCGCGCACGGCCTTCGCGCCCACCGAGGTCAGCATCAGCTCCGTCACAGCGGTCTTCGGCGCGCCGGTCGTCATCTATATGATGCTCCACAGAAAGGGGGCGCAGTGATGGATTATCTGCAAACCGATGCCCTGTCCGTCGGCTACAACGGCAAGACGCTCATCTCCAAGGTCGCCCTCTCGGTACAGCGCGGCAGGATCGTCACGCTCATCGGCCCGAACGGCTCCGGCAAGTCGACCATCCTCAAGACCATCATCGGCCAGCTCCCGTCCATTTCCGGCTCAGTCTTCCTCGACGGCGCGGACATGCGCAGCCGCAGCCGGGGCGACGTCGCCCGCCGCATGGCCATCCTGATGACGGCCCGCATGGACCCCGAGCTCATGACCTGCCGCGACGTCGTCAGCACCGGCCGCTATCCCTACACCGGCCATCTCGGCGTCCTCCGCCCGGAGGACAAGGCCATCGTCGAGCAGAGCCTCCGCGAGACCGACGCGCTCGACTTTGCCGACCGGCCCTTCCAGTCCATCAGCGACGGCCAGCGGCAGCGCGTCCTGCTTGCCCGGGCCCTCTGCCAGCAGCCGGAGCTCATCGTCCTCGACGAGCCGACGAGTTTTCTCGACATCCGCTATAAGCTGGAGCTGCTGACCATCCTCAAGCGCATGGTGCGCGAGGAGCACCTCGCCGTCCTCATGTCCCTGCACGAGCTGGATCTTGCCGCCCGCGTCTCCGATACCGTCGTCTGCGTCGCGGGCGACCGGATCGACCGCGTCGGCCCGCCCTCGGAAATTTTCACGCCCGACTATATCGCGGCGCTCTATCGCATGGAGCCGGGAAAATACGATCCCTGCTTCGATTCCTTGGAATTTGTCCCCGGAGGTGCCAGATGAGCGAACAAACCGGAACCTTCTATGCCGTCTCCGTCGGGCCTGGCGACCCGGAGCTGCTGACGCTCCAGGCCGTCCGCGTTCTGGAGAACACGCCCGTCATCGCCGCGCCGCAGACGGCGTCCGGCCAGATGCTCGCGCTCGACATCGCGCGCGGCGCGGTCGATTTGACCGGAAAATCCGTTCTGCCGCTCCGATTCACGATGTCGCATGACGCTGCCGTCCGGGCGGAAAGCTATCGCGCGGCGGCGTCCGCCGTCGAGGCCGAGCTGCGGCAGGGAAGAGACGTTGCGATGGTCAACCTCGGTGACGTCGCCCTCTTCGCTACGGCGTATTACATCTTCGCGGAGATCGAGCGGGACGGGTTTCCGGCCAGAATGCTCCCAGGCGTGACGAGCGTCGCCGCCGTGGCGGCCCGCCTCGGGCAGAGCCTGACCGAGATGGAGCAGCCGCTCCACATCCTTCCGGCGAGCTGCGATCTGGATGCGGCGCTGGCCCTCCCGGGCACGAAGGTGCTGATGAAATCCGGCTCCGCCATCCACGAGACCGTTGCAGCGCTGGGGCGCGCGGGTCTGTTGAAGCGGGCCTCGATGGTCGCCGACTGCGGCCTGCCCAGCGAGCGGGTCTTCCGCGATCTGCGGGAGATCCCGGAAAATGTCAGCTATTTTGCCACCATTCTTGTCCGATCGGAGTGAGCCTATGCAGCAAAATCTTCCGCGTCTGATCCTCGCCGGGACGAACAGCGGCTGCGGCAAGACGACCGTGACCTGTGCCGTTTTGCAGGCGCTCGTGAACCGCGGCCTTTCAGTCGCCGCCGCGAAATGCGGCCCCGATTATATTGATCCGATGTTCCATAGCCGCATCATCGGGGCCAAAAGTTCGAATCTCGATCCGTTTTTCTTCGACGAAAATACGCTTCGCTTCCTCCTCGCGCAGAATGCCTCCGGCTGTGATGTCACGGTCATTGAGGGCGTCATGGGCTATTACGACGGCCTCGGCCTGACCAGTACGCGCGCCAGCACCTACGAACTCGCGCAGAAGACGGTCTCGCCCGTGGTCCTCGTTGTGAACGCGCGCGGCGCGGCACTCTCGGTGCTGGCGTCGGTACGCGGCTTTCTGGACTTTCTGCCGGACGACCGCATCTGCGGCGTCATCCTCAACGGCTGCACCGCGATGACCTACGCGCCGCTCGCGCGTGTGCTGGAAGACCGCCTTGGCGTCAAGGCGTGCGGCTTTCTGCCGAATCTGCCGGACTGCGCGCTGAAAAGCCGCCATCTCGGCCTTGTGACTGCGGCGGAGGTCGCAGATCTGCGCGAAAAAATGCAGCGCCTCGCCGCTGAGGCCGAGCAGACGATCGATCTGGACGCGCTGCTGACCATCGCGCGCGAAGCGCCAGCGCTGGACGTTGTGCCGCCGACGCTTCCGGCGCCCGGCGCACCGGTGCGCATCGGTGTTGCGCGGGACAATGCGTTCTGCTTTTACTATGAAGACAGCCTCGGCCTGCTCCGGACGGTCGGCGCGGAGCTCGTGCCGTTTTCTCCGCTCTCTGACAGCGCCTTGCCCGCCGGACTCGACGGCCTCTATCTCGGCGGCGGCTATCCGGAGCTCTATGCCGTGCAGCTGAGCGAAAATCGCTCCATGTGCAGCAGCGTCCGCGCCGCGCTGGAGGCGGGGCTGCCCTGCATTGCCGAATGCGGCGGCTTTATGTACCTGACAGAGGCTATCGGGGAGCATCCGATGGTGGGCTTTCTGCCGGGGCGCTGCTTCGACGCCGGGAAGCTCGCACGCTTTGGCTACGTCACGCTGACGGCCGAGCGGGACAACCTGCTCTGCCGCGCGGGCGGATCCATCCCTGCACACGAATTCCACCACTGGGATGCGGAGCAGACCGGAGACGCCTTCACGGCGGCGAAGCCCTTCGGCCGCAGCTGGCCGTGCGTCTTCGCCACGGACACCCTCTACGCGGGCTATCCGCATTTCCATTTTTACGCGAATCCATCCTTTGCCGTCCGCTTTCTGGACGCGTGCCGAAAGGGGAAACACCATGCTGGAACAGATCAGACCGATGGACATTGAGCGCCGCAGCTTCGAGATCATCACCGAGCTGCTGGGAGACCGTAAGCTCGACCCTGAAAACGAGCTCGTCATCAAGCGCGCCATCCACACGACTGCCGACTTTGACTATGCCGACAATCTCGTCTTCTCCGACCACGCGGTCACGAAGGGGATCGAGGCGCTGCGCGCCGGCTGCGACATCGTCACCGATACGCAGATGGCGAAGGCCGGCATCAACAAGACCATTCTGGCCTCCCTCGGCGGGGAAGTCCACTGCTTCATGTCCGATCCGGACGTTGCCGCGGAGGCAAAAGCGCGCGGCGTCACCCGCGCCATCGTCTCGATGGAGCGGGCCGCACAGCTCCCCAAGCCCTGCATCTTTGCCATCGGCAACGCGCCGACGGCCCTTGTCTCGCTCGAGGCCCTGATGGAAGCGGACAAGCTGCACCCGGCGCTCATCATCGGTGTGCCGGTCGGCTTCGTCAACGTCATTGAGAGCAAGGAGCTCGTCATCGCGAACTGCCGCGCGCCCTATATCGTCGCGCGCGGGCGCAAGGGCGGCAGCAATGTCGCCGCCGCGATCTGCAACGCGATGGTCTACCAGATCCGGCGCTGAGATGGAAGAATATGTAATCAAGGACGGAAAACGACTCCGTCTCGGCTATACGACCGGCTCCTGCGCCGCTGCCGCCGCGAAAGCGGCGGCCTGGATGCTCCTGACCGGCCACGAAAAACGAACCATCGATCTGCTCACGCCCAAGGGCGTCGCCCTGACGCTGGACGTGCTCGAGATCACGAGAACCCCCGATACCGTCTCCTGCGCCATCCGCAAGGACAGCGGCGACGATCCGGACGTCACGCACGATACCCTCGTGTTTGCAGCCGTCCAACGCACGGAAACACCCGGCGCCACGATCGACGGCGGCGCGGGCGTGGGCCGCGTGACGAAGCGCGGGCTCGACCAGCCGGTCGGCGCTGCGGCCATCAACTCCGTCCCGCGCCGCATGATCCGCGAAAACGTCGAAGAGGTCATGCGCCTCTGCGATTATCGCGGCGGTCTGGCCGTCATGATCTCCGTGCCGGAGGGCGAGGCGCTCGCAAAAAAGACCTTCAACCCCCGCCTCGGCATTGTCGGCGGCATTTCCATCCTCGGTACGACCGGCATCGTCGAGCCGATGAGCGAGCAGGCCCTCGTCGACACCATCCATGTCGAGCTGCGGCAGCGTCGGGCGAACGGTGCGGACTATGTCCTGCTCACGCCGGGCAACTATGGCGCGGATTTCATCCGCGCGTCCATCGGCCTCGACCCGCGCACCGCCGTTTTGACCAGCAATTTCATCGGCGACGCGCTGGAGCATTGCCGTACGCTCGGCTTCTGCGGTGCGCTGCTCGTCGGGCACATCGGCAAGCTCGTGAAGCTCGCGGGCGGCATGTGGAACACACACTCGAAGTGCGGCGACTGCCGCATGGAGCTCATCGCGGCGCATGCCGCCGCCCTCGGCCTCCCGCCCGCGCGCGTGGAGGAGGTGCTGGACTGCGCGACGTGTGACGATGCGCTCCGCATCCTGAAAGAAGAACAGTTATATGACGCGGTGCTGGCCCGCCTCGCGGAGCGCATCGAGTTTCATCTTGCGCACAAGTGCGGCGAGATGGCCGCCGGCGCGATCGTATTTTCCAAAGAATATGGCCTCCTGTGCCGGACCAGCCGCGCGCAGGAGCTGCTGGGAACCATTATGGAGGGATAACTATGGTACATTTTGTCGGCGCCGGGAGCGGCGCACCGGACCTCATCACCGTGCGCGGCGCGCGGCTGCTCGGCGAGGCGGACGTCGTCATCTATGCCGGGTCGCTCGTCAATCCAGCGCTGCTGGACGCTACGAAGCCGGGCTGTGAGATCCACGACAGCGCGAAAATGACGCTGGAGGAGGTCATTGCCGTCATCCGTCAGGCCGAGGCCGAGGGCAAGACCACTGTCCGTCTCCATACCGGCGACTCGAGCATCTATGGCGCTGTGCGGGAGCAGTTTGACGCGCTGGAAAAGCTGGGCATCGACTATGATGTCTGCCCCGGCGTCAGCGCCTTCTGCGGGGCCGCCGCGGCGCTCCGCGCGGAATATACGCTCCCGAACGTCAGCCAAACGGTCATCATCACGCGCGCACCCGGCCGCACACCCGTTCCTACCCGCGAGTCCATCCGCGCCCTCGCGGCCCACCACGCCACCATGGTCCTCTTCCTCAGTACGTCGCTGACAAAGCAGCTTCAGGCCGACCTGCTCGCGGGCGGCTACGAGGCGGAAACGCCGGCCGCCGTCGTTTACAAGGCGACGTGGCCAGAGGAGAAGATCTTCCGCTGCACCGTCGGCACGCTGCACGATACTGTCACGGCCAACGGCCTGACGAAGACGTCGCTGATCGTGGTCGGCGGCTGCCTCGGGGGCGACTATCTCCGTTCGCTGCTCTACGACCCCTCGTTCACGACCGAATTCCGCGAGGCCACAAAATGAACATTGCGATTTTCGCTTACAGCCGTACTGGATGCAAAACGGCGCGGCGTATCTGTATGGCGCTGCCGGAGGCGGAAACGCTTTGTTATGCGGTGCCGCGGCTGGCGGAGCCGGGATTTCTGCCGCTTGAAAAAGCGGTCTATGGCGCGGCGTTTTCGGAAATGGACGCGCTGATCTTTGTCGGTGCGGCTGGGATCGCGGTGCGGGAGATCGCGCCGTATGTCCGCGACAAACGGACGGATCCGGCGGTGCTCGGCCTCGACGAGCGGGCGAATTTCGTCATTCCGCTGCTCTCCGGGCACATCGGCGGGGCCAATGCGCTCGCCCGCAGGCTTGCCGCAGCGCTCGGCGCGACCGCCGTCGTCACCACGGCGACGGACGTGAACGGCAAATTTTCTGTCGACACCTGGGCGGCGGAGCACGGCTGCGCAATCTCCGATATGGAGGGCGCCAAACAGATTTCAGCGGAAATTTTAGAGCATTCTGTTCCGGTTTGCAGCGATTTTCCGATTCAAGGTCCGCTGCCGGACGGGCTGGTTTTGGGCGAGTCCGGCGAGCTCGGCATCTATGTCGGTTATCGGTGTTCTGCACCGTTTATGCACACGCTGCGCCTTGTGCCGCGCGTGCTGCGCGTTGGAGTCGGCTGCCGGAAGGGCATCTCGAGGGAAGCCGTCGAGGCAGCTATTCAAACGGCGTTTGCGAGCCATGACTTAGATTTGAATGCGGTGAAGGGCGTCTATTCCATCGACTTAAAGCGGCAGGAGGCGGGGCTGCTCGCCGCCTGCGAAGAGCATGGCTGGTCCGCGACATTCTATACAGCGGAAGAATTGCGGGCTGTGACGGGGGAGTTCACCGAATCTCCCTTCGTGCAGGGGGTGACAGGCATCGGCAACGTCTGCGAACGGGCGGCGATGCTGGGCGCGGAGCGGCTTCTGGTTCGGAAGTGTGCGGGAAACGGCGTGACCATTGCGGTCTCGGCGGAAACATGGGAGGTAGACTTTGGGTAAGGTATTTATCGTGGGCATCGGCCCCGGAAATGAGGAAAACAGGACTATTCGTGCTGACCGGGCGCTGGAAGCGTGTGATGTGATCGCCGGTTACCCGGTCTATGTCGATCTGGTGAAGGACCGCTATCCCGGCAAGGAGCTGATCTCCACGCCGATGACGCAGGAGGCCAGGCGCTGCCAGATGGCGCTCGACCTCGCGAAGAGCGGGAAAACCGTGGCGCTCGTCTGCTCCGGCGACAGCGGGATCTACGGCATGGCCGCGCTGGTCTATGAGCTGCGCGGCGAGAACAGCGAGCCGGAGGTCGAGGTCGTCCCCGGGCTGACCGCCGCGTGCAGCGGCGGCGCGGTGCTCGGCGCGCCGCTGACGCATGATTTCGCGGTCATCAGTCTGTCCGACCGGCTGACGCCCTGGGAGACCATTGAAAACCGGCTGCGCTGCGCGGCGGAGGGCAACTTTGCCATTGCGATCTACAACCCGGCGAGCCACGGCCGCCCTGACCACTTAAAGCGCGCGTGTGACATTTTACTGCGTGTCCTGCCGGAGGAGCGGCTCTGCGGCATTGTCCGCAACATCGGACGTGAGGGGCAGTGCAGCCGCATTCTGACGCTCGGCGAACTGCAAGCGGCGGATGTCGATATGTTCTGCACCGTGTTTGTTGGAAATTCGTCCACAAAGGTCGTAAACGGCGCGCTCATCACGCCGAGAGGATACCGGAATGTATAAAATTTGCGTGTTCGGCGGCACGACCGAGGGCCGCGAACTGGTGGAATTTCTGAATGCGCAGCCGTGCGAGGTCACGGCCTGTGTGGCCACGGAATATGGACAGGCGCTGCTGCCCGAGGCAGAGCGGCTGACCGTTTCGGCCCGCCGGCTGCCGGCCGATGAGATCAAGGCGCTCTTGACGGACAGACAGTTTGACCTCGTGATCGACGCGACGCACCCCTACGCGGCGTCGATCACGAAGAGCATCGCCCGCGCGTGCGCCGAGACCGGTGTGGAGCGCTGGCGGCTGCTGCGCGGCGCGTCGGATGCGCCGGAGGATGCCGTTTTTGTCGAAAGCACCGAAAAAGCGATCGAATTTTTGGATCAAACAGAGGGGAACATCCTGCTCACCACTGGGAGCAAGGAATTGAAAGCATACAGTCAGATCAAGGACTTTGCGGAGCGCGTCTATGCGCGCGTGCTGCCGCTGGAGGACTCGCTCGTGCTTTGCCGTGAGGCGGGCGTCAAGGCGGCGCATATTCTGGCAATGCAGGGGCCATTCTCGGAGGAGATGAACACGGCGATGCTGCGCGCCATCGGCGCAAAATGGCTGGTGACGAAGGACGGCGGGGCCGCGGGCGGCTTCGCGGAAAAGGCGGCAGCCGCCGCGAAGACCGGCGTGCGCCTTCTGGTCATCGGACGGCCCGCAGAGGCGGACGGGATCGGACTTTCAGAGACGGTCGCGAGACTCTGTGCGCGGTTTTCGTTTGGGCGCGTGCCGCATGTTTGCGTTGTGGGCATTGGGCCCGGCAGCGAGGCGGCGCAGACGGGCGAGGTCCGTGCAGCGATCGAGCATACGGACTGCCTGATCGGCGCGGCACGGATGCTGGAGGTAGCGGCCCGGCCCGGTCAGCTGCGCGTCGCGGCCATCGCGCCGGACGCGATCGCGGCGGCCATTGCGGCGCACCCGGAATGTTCGAATTTTACGGTCCTGATGTCCGGGGATACGGGATTTTTCAGCGGCACGAAGAAACTGCTCCCGCTGCTGCAGAATTGTCATGTCCGCGTGTTGCCGGGGTTGAGCTCGATGAGCTATCTCTGCGCGCGGCTCGGGAAGCGCTATGAGGAGGCCGTGCCGGTCAGCCTGCATGGGCGGGAACACGACATCGCGGCCGATGTGCGCGCACAGGAAACGGTCTTCGCGCTCGTCGGCGGCGAGGGCGGCATGGCGAAGCTCTGCGCGCGGCTCGTGGATGCGGGCCTTGGCGCGGTGCGCGTCAGCATCGGCGAGCGGCTGAGCTACCCGGACGAGAAGATCACCTGCGGGACGGCGGCAGAGCTGGCATCGCGGGAATTTGACAAGCTCAGCGTGGCGCTGATCGAAAATCCGGCCCCGGATGCGGTCGTGACGCACGGGCTACCCGACGAGGTATTTTTGCGGGAGATGGATCCGGCGCACGTTGTGCCGATGACAAAAAGCGAGGTGCGCGCCGTCTGCCTTTCCAAGCTGGCGCTGACGGAGCGCGCGGTCTGCTGGGATGTCGGCGCGGGCACCGGTTCGGTCTCCATTGAGATGGCTTTGCAGGCGAAGCGCGGACGCGTGTACGCCGTGGAACGACAGGAAGATGCGCTGGCGCTGCTGGCGCGCAACAAGGCGGCGTTTTCCGCCGGGAATCTGGAGATTGTCTCCGGGACGGCCCCGGCGGCGTGCGAGGCGCTCCCGGCGCCGACGCATGTGTTCCTCGGCGGGACCGCGGGAAATTTGAACGGGATATTGGACGCCGCGCTGCGGAAGAATCCGCACGTCCGCATCGTGGCGACGGCGGTGACGCTGGAGTCTGTGGGGGCGCTGGCGGCGCGCATGGCGGACTTTGAAAAGGCGGAATGCGTCAGCCTGCAGGCGGCCCGTGCGCGGACGGCCGGAAGCTATCACCTGATGCAGGGACAGAACCCTGTGTATATTTTCACGATGCAAAACAGGAGGGAACAGGCATGAAATGGTCCCTATTCGCACTTTGCATCGGATTTTGCATCGATCTGCTGATCGGTGATCCGCACGGCCTGCCGCATCCGGTGGCCGCGATCGGACATCTCATCTCACTGCTGGAACGGCTGTTCCGCCGCCTTTTTCCGAAGACGCCCGGCGGCGAGCGGGCCGCCGGAGCCTGTATCTGGATCCTGACGGCACTGATCGCTGCGGCCCTTCCGGCGCTGCTCCTCTGGGGCTGCGCGCGCGTGAGCGTCTGGCTGCGGCTGGCGGTGGAGAGCGTGATGTGCGGACAGATCCTCGCGGCGAAGTCGCTGCGGGACGAGAGCATGAAGGTCTATGCGGCGCTGAAGCATGGGAGTCTGGACGAGGCCAGACAGGCCGTGTCCATGATCGTCGGACGCGACGTGGCGCGGCTGGATGCGCGCGGCGTGATGCGCGCGGCGGTGGAGACCGTGGCGGAGAATACGTCGGACGGCGTGATCGCGCCAATGCTGTTTCTGGCGATCGGCGGCGCGCCGCTCGGCTTTTTCTACAAGGCTGTGAACACGATGGATTCGATGCTTGGCTATGTGGAGCCGCCGTATAAGGACATCGGACTTGTGCCCGCGCGGATGGACGATGTGTTCAATTTTATCCCCGCGCGGCTGTCGGCGCTGCTGATGCTGGCGGCGGGGGCGCTGCTGCAGCTGGATGTGAAAAACGGCTGGAAGATCTTCCGCCGGGATCGCTGCAAGCATGCGAGCCCGAACTCGGCGCAGACGGAATCGGTCTGCGCGGGACTGCTGGGGCTGCGGCTGGCGGGCGATGCGTGGTACCACGGGGTGCTGCACAAGAAGGACTATATCGGCGACGCGAAGCGGGAGATCGAACTGGAGGACATCCCGCGCGCGGGGCGGCTGATGTATCTGACGGCGGTTCTGGCGCTCGTGGTGTTCGGCGCGGGGAAAGCGCTGTTGATCGTTCTGTGAATTTTGAGGAAATGCGATGCTTTATGGAGTCAAAAACCCGCATGGCGGGGACCGATACGGCGATGGGATCGCGCTCGACTTTTCGGCGAACGTGAGTCCGCTCGGCACGCCGAAGTGTGTGACCGAGGCGATCGAACGGGGCCTGCCTGAGCTCTACCGCTATCCCGATCCCTACTGCCGGGCACTTGTGCAGGCGATCGCGCGCTATGAAGGGGTGCCGGGAGAATTCATTCTCTGCGGGAACGGCGCGTCTGAGCTCATCTACGCCTATTGCGAGGCCGTGCGGCCAGGGCGCGCGATGGAGCTCGCGCCGACATTTTCGGAGTATTCGCTGGCTTTGCAGCGGAGGGGCTGCGGGGTCGTGCGCTTTGCGCTCAGTCAGGAGGAAAAGTTTGACTTGCAGGAGCGCTTTCTGGCGCGTCTTGCGCGCGAAAAGATCGATGCGCTGTTCCTCTGCAATCCGAATAACCCGACGGGACGGCTGATCGCGGGCGGGCTGCTGGAAAAGATCCTGCGTGTCTGCCGAGAGAACAACATTGCACTGTTTGTCGACGAGTGCTTTTTGAGCCTGTCGGACGGCGGCACCGATCTGACGCCGTTTTTGCGGGAGTTTCCGCAGCTTTTTGTTCTCAAGGCCTTTACGAAGAGCTTTGGTATGGCGGGGCTGCGGCTGGGGTACGGCTTGAGCGCGGATGGGGCCTTGCTGCGGAAGATGTCGGCGGCGGTGCCGCCGTGGAATGTCTCGGCGCTTGCACAGGCGGCGGGCGTCGCCGCGCTGGGCGATGCGGAATTTTTGGAGAGGAACCGCGCGGTCATCCGCGCGGAGCGCCCGCGGCTCGAAGAACGGCTGCGGGAGCTTGGCTTCTGGGTGTGTCCGTCGCAGGCGAATTACATTCTGTTTCGCGGTGAGGCGGGCTTGGCAGATCGGCTGCGCGAGCGCGGCGCTGCGATCCGCGACTGTGCGAATTTTGAGGGCCTGGGGCCGGGATGGTATCGCGCGGCTGTGCGGCTGCGGGGAGAAAATGATGCGCTGCTGGATGCGATGCGGCGGGCGAGGGAGGATGGAAGATGGCGCTGAATCTGATGCTGCAGGGAACGATGTCGAACGCGGGGAAGAGCCTGCTCGCCGCGGCGCTCTGCCGCATTTTCCGGCAGGACGGTTATCGCGTGGCCCCGTTCAAGAGCCAGAACATGGCGCTGAACTCCTTCATCACGGCCGAAGGCGGCGAGATGGGCCGGGCCCAGGTGGTGCAGGCAGAGGCGGCGGGGATCGCGCCGGATGTGCGGATGAACCCGATTTTGCTGAAGCCGACGACGGACTCTGGCAGCCAGGTGATCGTGAACGGACAGGTCGTAGGCAACATGCGCGCGACGGAATATTACCGGCGGAAACGGGAATTTCTGCCTGCGGTGACGGCGGCATATGAGAGTCTTGCGGCGGAATATGACGTGATCGTCATCGAGGGCGCGGGCAGCCCGGCAGAGATCAACCTGAAACAGGACGATTTTGTGAACATGGGGCTGGCCAAGCTGGTCGATGCGCCGGTGCTGCTGATCGGGGACATCGACCGGGGCGGCGTGTTCGCGCAGCTCTACGGGACGATCGCGCTGCTGGAGCCGGACGAGCGTACGCGCGTCAAGGGGACAATCGTGAACAAGTTTCGCGGTGACCGGGCCATTCTGGAGCCGGGACTGCGGCAGCTCGAGGCGCTCTGCGGCGTGCCGGTGGCGGGTGTGGTGCCGTACACGACGGCGGACATCGACGATGAGGACAGCCTGACGGAGCGGTTTTCGCGCGACACGGCGCGGAAGCTGGTCGACATCGCGGTCATCCGGCTACCGAAGATCTCGAATTTCACCGATTTTTCGCCGTTTGAGCGATATGAAAATGTGTCGCTGCGGTATGTCGACCATGTGGGCGCGCTCGGCACGCCGGATATGATCCTCCTGCCGGGGACGAAGAGCACGATCGCCGATCTCCGCTGGCTGCGTGAGCGGGGACTGGAAGCCGCGATCCTGAAGGAGGCGGCAGGCGGGACGCTGGTATTCGGCGTGTGCGGCGGATACCAGATGCTGGGCCGGTCCGTTTCGGACCCGGAGGGTGTCGAGGCCGCGGGGCTGACGGAACTGCGGGGCATGGGACTGCTCGAGATGGAGACCGTGTTCCACGGGGAGAAGGTGCAGCGGCAGACGGCGGGGATGTTTTCCGGTGTGGAAGGGATGCTCGCGGGGCTGAACGAACTGCGCTATGAAGGGTATGAGATCCACATGGGCCGCAGCGAGGCACAGATGCCCGCGCTGGCCGGGAACGGGAACGTCTACGGCAGCTATGTGCATGGGATATTTGACGCGCCGGGCATCGCGGATGAGATCCTGAAGGCGATCTGCGCGCGGCGCGGCGTGGCGTTTTCGGCGCTCGGGACCTTCGACCGGGCGGCATATCGGGAGCGGCAGTATGATCTGCTGGCGGACGCGGTGCGCGCGGGATTGGATATGGAATTCGTCTATCGGGTGTTGAGAAAAGAGATTTAGTTTTTTCAAAAGCGGGCGACCAATGGTCGCCCCTACGAATTCTATTTCAGCGCGGTGGCAAATCGAAAAATAACAATCCCTCCGTCACGGCTTCGCCGTGCCACCTCCCTTTACACAAGGGAGGCTATCCGCTGCGGCGGGGACGGGCCGATGAGTACCCGCGAGGGGCAGGCCGCATCTGTAACGCTCCTTCGTCGCGAACAGCTGCGCTCGACATCGGCCCCTACAGGGTGCGGTGCAAAACTGTCAAACGGGCGGACAGAGGCGTCCGCCCCTACAGACACGAGCGAAGTGCGGCGGAAGATCAGGCTCCTCTTGGGAGAGGGGCTTCCTTTTTGCGAAAAGTGGCTTGACAATCGTCTGAAATCGGACTATAATGCCTCTCATTGGTCTGAAATCGGACGATCGGAGGGCGCGTATGGAACGGGATGCAAAGCGGATGCTGCTGGAATACAACAAGGAGACGAAGCGGCTCGACGACCTCTATCGGTGCGCGGCGAAGCAGTGCGGCATTTCGGAGTGCGCGTTCTGAATCCTATACACGCTGCGGGCAGAGGAACGGCAGTTCACGCAGGCGGAGATCTGCGAGTTTTTGATCGAGCCGAAGCAGACGGTCCACTCCGCGCTGAAAAACTGGAGGCCGAGGGTTATCTCGCGCGGACGAGCAGCGCGGATCTGCGGAGCAAGCATGTGGCGCTGACCGAAAAGGGTGAACAGTTCGCCAGAACGTGGATCGATCGCGTGCCCGAGGCGGAGACCGCGGCGCTGGGTGCAATGCCGGAGGAGGAATGTGCGGCGTTTGTCCGGGGGCTGCATTTGTTCTGCCGGCTGCTGGAGGAAGGGTTCCGCGAGAACGGCGCAATTTAAGGGGTAGGGCGTATCTGAAAAAGGAGGGAATGCCGCGGAACGCGGCCAAAGATAGAGATGAAAAAGACGCAAATTCAACTTTCTGACCATTTTACGTATCAAAAGCTGCTGCGCTTCGTGCTGCCGTCGATCGTGATGATGGTCTTCACGTCGATCTACGGCGTGGTAGACGGCCTGTTCGTGTCGAACTTCGCCGGGAAGACACCATTCGCGGTCATCAAGCTCGTGATGCCGTTTATCATGGTGCTGGGCGGCATCGGCTTTATGATCGGCACGGGCGGCACGGCCCTCGTGTCCAAAGTCCTCGGCGAGGGCGAGCCGGAGAAGGCAAAGCGGTATTTTACCATACCGTAAAAAGATTATTTCATCTATCATTCTGTACTATCAGGGAGATCTGGTTGATGCACAACTTATCGTGAACGAAATGCTTGATGAGTTTAATGATGCAGCTCCGGCAATTACGGATATTAACAGTAGTATTGCGTTCCCTGGCGGGGGACCAGATTATTCTGAGGTACAGTTTTTCCGAGCAAGATTGTCTGAGAATGTTGTTGAGTTCTCGTCAGAAGATATGCTGCATATTCCTTTCAACAAGCGTCACATTGTCAAAAGTGAACGATTTAGTATACCGGGATTGCCTTGTTTGTATTTGGGCAATTCATCTTACGCTTGTTGGGTGGAGATGGGATGTCCAGCGGATCATCGTTTCAATGTCGCACCTATTCTTTTGGATAATACCCAAAAAGTATTAAACTTGACTGTTTCGATAAGCGCCTTATATGCATTTAACGAAAGTGAAAATACTTTGAGTGAGTCAGAAAATGAGAATTATGTTATTAGTCTCTTGAAACTTTTTGTACTGACTCTTTGTACTTCGTATAAAGTTGAGGAAACAAATCGTAATTTTAAGTCTGAGTACATCTTGCCACAGATGCTTATGCTTGCCTGCAAGAGAAGAAAACTGGATGGTATAACCTATTACTCAAAACAAATACCAAGTGAATTGCTCGCCTGCAATGTTGGTGTAAATTTAGTTTTGTTTGCAAAATATAATGGAGAAGAAAGTCTCTCTGAGATATGCCAACACTTAGAAGTAGGCACATCATTCAATTTTGCCTTGTTCAAACAATTACTGCCTTGCCAACTCTATAAAACATATGAGCTTAGAGCTTTATCGACTCCTTACATAAACAATGTAGGAACGAAAAACCACTTCTTCCCGTACACCGAAACGCAGTTCTTTGAATTTGATAAGTACTTGTTTGCCAATTGGCACCGTGATTGGACGATTCCTACTCTCTAAAATAAGTGTAGAATTAAAGCGGGACTTGCACCCCATTGGAGCGCAAGTCCCGCTTGCAATATTCGGTTATTCTTCCATGACCTCTAACATCACTCGTGCGCCCAGCTTAAAGCTGTTCTGGAAGATTAGACAATCCGTGATGGTTTGATATTCTTGCACACAGTCTGCGTACTTCTCGAATAAATCTTTCTGTTCGTCTGTCATGGTTGCTTGGAGTTTTTCTTCATTCCTGCAAATCAGCTCCAACAGTTTCTTGTATTCTTTGCAAGAGGATGTGTCATACTCGGTTGGCTCGATGTTGCCGTACCAAAATTCTTCAAGGATTCTCATACGGCATCCTCCTCGTAGATCATTTCACGAAGGACGATTTCCTCAGCTCGGTTGCGGATGCTGTTCATAGCTCTAACCCATGTCATCTGATTGTGCTGCTTCATGCCCTCTGTCACGCCCTCAGATGCCTTCATCTGCTCGATGATAAGTTCAAGGCGGCTCTGTGCCTGCTCGTTCAAATCAGCCAGATAAGTCCACACTTCACCGCTAAGACACAGATCATTGAAGCGGATGGGGTTGTGCTCCTTGATATAATCTCTGTGCATACGCCCCCAACGACCAATAGGTCTGGTTTCCTTCGGTAAGCGAATATCGGGAATATAGTAATCACCGCAACGAATATAGTTCAGTTCCTGCATCATATGTACCTCCAATAAGATTCAAACATTCTGTTCAAAGATAGAAAAAGGCGATACCTGGTTGTGAAAACCAAGTATCGCCAATTTTTCTTGTCGCACTCCTGTACGGCAGCTACCCTATGTCAGTAATGTTCTCGTACTGTCTTATTGGAAACTACCCTTACGGAATGACTTTTTGTTTTGGTGGAGATAAGCGGGATCGAACCGCTGACCTCATGACTGCCAGTCATGCGCTCTCCAAGTAGTGATCTTCTATGCCCCCATTGCGAGAATACGGCGTGTGTACCCCCACAACAAGGAATCTGACGTGTTATGCAACATTCTCTAAACCAATCAAAAACTGCTCGATTGTGATGTTTAGTCTGATTGTAAGTTGGTAATCCCGGAAAACGTCCACGCGGTCAATCATATTTGCAACAATCACTTTTTTCATTGGAATGCTGCAATTATCATAGAGCTGCGCCCATTCCAGAATTTCATCATACTGTTTGGCAATCTGCTCCGCTGCGGCTTGGCTCTTTGCGTCTTCTTCCTCGGCGTGTGCCATTGCACGTCTCAGTTCCGCGCATTTTTCTTCTTGACCACGAATTGCCATATCCAGAATATTTGGTTCAAATGCGCTTTCGCCAGTAAGAGATTTTACAACTTCATCTTTCAGCGTTTGCAGATTTTGCTCGGCCTTTTCGTAGTCGCGCTTGACCTTTTGGAAAATGGCCTGTTGCGCGTCATGGTTTCCAGAATAACACGCACGGATCGCATCTTCACGGCGCATACTGCCAATTCTGGAAAAAATACCATGTAGAATCGTATCAATCATAGCGTCCAGTTTTCTGACTGTATAGCCTGTCTGACCATCACAGTCGCCATGTGTGCGGCTTTTTGTTTGGCAGGTGTACCGTGTTCTTGTCGGGTCGGAGCCGTCTTTTCGGGGCCGTCCTTTTCCACTGGTGGTCACACAAAGTCGAGCGCCGCAGTGACCACAGAAAATAAAGCCGGACAAAAGTGCGTTACTGCAAGTAGCGACCGGCGTATGCGGCTTGTTCGCATACATATTTGCGCGGGCGTCCAGATTTGCTTGCACCACATAGAATGTTTCATTGTCAATAATACGAAGATGCTCTTGCACAGGCGAGCGTGTTGCGCCGCTACGCATAATGCCGATATAAAGCGGATTGCGTAGAATCGCTTTAATCGTCGATGGATGCCAGTTCTTTCCCTCGCGGTTCTTAATGCCGTTTTTTGTTAAGTAGTTTGCGACGCGCTGAGAACCATATCCCTCATAACGTGCCTTTGTAAACATGATTCGTACAACCTCGGCTTCATCCTCACGAATGGCAAGATCGTTGACTTCCTGTTTGCGCTTGTTGGTACGCCCAGTTCGGATGTATTTATAGCCATAAGCCAGACCGCCGCCGGTATAGCACCCCTCGGAGGTGAGAATCGCCATACTGTTTGCTACGCGCTCTGCGGTTTTCCGGCTTTCGCCATCTGCCTGCCAGTAGCGGATATAGTTGGTCAGTTTGTCCACATGGCTTTCAAATTTCTGCTCACCCTCAACAGCACTCCAAATGCGAATGTCGTGCTGTGCAAACCATTCTACAACAAAGGGTGTTTCATCGGAGATTCGTCCGATGCGGTCAAACATAAACACAAGCAGAATATCAAATCTGTGCTCCAACGCGTAGCTTTTGATCGTCTGGATTTTATCGCGCTTTTCAGCTCTGACCTTATGACCGGAAACCCCCTCCTCTTGCAGTTCGCATACCACCGTCCAGCCTTGCTGTTCTGCAAAGTCTCGACAACGGATTCGCTGCATCGGAATATCTGCTTGATTCTGCTCGTTATGGTATAGCTGCTTTCCAGTTGAAACACGGTAAAGGCAAAGGACACGCGTACCGGGGGCAATATAAGATGGAAGATCAATCCGCCATCCAGTTTGTTTGTCGAAGATATAACTTTGGAGATAATTTGTCTGATTCATAGTCAATCCATCCTTTCTGAAATCCGACGATGATGTATGATGAATTGACATATCTAAAATATTTGATTTTCAAGGTGCAATTCCGGATATTCCTAACAATATTATCTCATATATCATCATTTTTGTCAAATTTCTCGACACAAACAGTCGCGGAAGATAGGGACTTTAAGAGAATAGATTTCATTTGTCGGCAAAGCTCGTCATCACGCTGCTCTGCACAAATTGCTGTGACCATACAGCCGTTGACATTCAGATAAAGCGTATGGTTTGCCTTATCTACATGAAGAACTTCACACACGTCGGGCTGCAAACAAACCGCCTCCTCACGAATTAGTTTTGATATTTTTCTCATAGGTCGGGCAGACGGCAGCGGCAAACTGCTCCATAGGCATTGCACCTCCCTCCATGCTGATGGCGGGGCGTTCCATTCTGTGACGTATGGCTAACGCAAGTATCATTGTTCTTTGTATGCGGTCGTCGCACGATCCAGCCATGAATCGCTCTCCATGCCGGTGTTTCTCGCTCCGCGCCAGAATCGGTATCACCTCCCATTCCGCGCATCCCCGCGCACCCATAGGCTCGCACATACAAAACGTATCTGTTGACCCTATTCAGTTGTCAGCGGGATCGTCAGCCCGCAAAAGCGTATTGAACATAATGCGCTTTTCCAGAATGACGATCAGAAATCTGTCCCAAGTTGGGACGGGTTCTGTGCGGTAATGCGGCCCGAATCGGGACACAATTTTTGAAGCGACGGAGGACTGCCGTGCAGACTGGGCAGACCGTCCGTCTTATGATAGGCGTCATGCCGCATAATTCATAGGCTTCAAATCGCGGATGAATCGCGTCTCACCATGAGACGCAATTCGACATATTTGGACTCAAATGTTATTCAGAAGGAACCTATCCCTGACGGTCGCCCCACAGCTTTGCGGAAATCAGGGAAATCAATTCTTTCGCAGTCGGCGGTTCTTCGATCCAGTAGGCCCGTAGTTCCTGTCTGCGGCCATTCTGCCAAATATCCTTGGCTGCGCGGTTCAATGCCCGCGAAACAGCTCCATTCGTTTTCTTTCCCGTTCGGATACGAACCTCGTTGCAGATTGTCTGCATCTTCGGCATGGTCGGCTGGTGCTCGATTGCGATGTCGATTGCATGGCATAAAATGCAGTAACACTCTTTTCCGCGTGTCTCGACGATGGAGTATATAGCGTTCTGAACATCCTTCATGTTATACATTCCTTTCCCGTTCGAGCTGATCTAATCATAATACATTTTTTCGCACTTTTCAGGTTTTCTGCCAAACTTTGACCCACTTGGACAAACTTTGACGGTCAAATCGGTGTGGATGTATCATCTGCTCGATCAGAAATACAGCCTATGGTCTGCGATGGTTATGCGGCTTGAAAATAGCAAAAAGCACCGCTCCTCTCCTGTTATACGAGAGGAGCGGTGCTTTCTCTTGAGAACTTTTTCGCTTATAAAAGAAATATGAAAAACGGAACGGCGACAGCCAGATTGGACTGTCTGGCTGCCGCCGCAGAATGTGGAGCGTATTTAGCTCAGGGAAATACTTTTTCTCGCGGAGGTTTCAAACATTCTGAGCATGATGGTCGCAACCTCGCTGCGCTTGATGGTGCTCGCGGAATAGAACGTACCCTTCGCATCGGAACCCGTCAGGATGCCCGCGCGATAGAACTCGTAGATCTCAGCCGCGAACTTGTCGGTCGCCTTCACGTCGGGAATTGCGTTATCCGCCACAGTGTTGATGGCCTTGTAGGCCTCTTCCGCGCCGTGGAAGATGTGGACAAATTCGCCGCGTGTGACCGGCGCGTTCATCTGCGCCTGGGTGTAGTTCGCGTATTCCTTTTCGATGATACCGTTCGTCACCGCATAGTTGACATAATTTTCATACCAGTTGCTGCCGCCGTTCGTCAGGCTGACTTCGCCGGTGCGGTCGAGCTGATGGAGCGCAGCAGCCAGCTTGATGGTCTGCGCGACCGTCAGCGTCGCGTTCGGCTTGAACTCATTGGCTGTCACGCCGTCAATCAGACCGTTCTCCCAAGCGGCCTTGACGCTCGAATAGTACCAGCTATCGGACGGAACATCGGCGAACGGGAACTTGCTCACGTTGCTGCCAGCGTTCGGGTTGAACGGGAGCTGCGCAGGTTTGCTCGGGATGACTGGGAGGACCGGAGCCGGGGCGGGTGTCAGCTTCGGAATGGCATGACCTTCTGCGATCTTGTTGCCGCAGCCGAGGCAGTAGGTGTCGCCCGTGTAACCTTCCTCGGTGTAGGTTGCGTCTTTCGCGTCACGAATCTCCGTGCCGCCCACGTGGTTGTTTGAATCCTTTGTGACGACCTGCTCTGCAGTGACCGAAATGGTCGCGCCTGCATCCTTGAACAGGCTGCCGCACTCGCAGCGCCAGTATGCGATGTTGCCATCCTCTTTGCAGGTCGCGGTCTTTTCCGCAACCGGCGTCAGATGGTTTACATGCTGGTGGCCAAGCTCTGCTTCGATCGTATAATCGCAGACTGCACACTTTTTCGCGTTGGTTTCCGTCGGGGCTTCGCGGTCAGGCGTATGGACTGCTTCGTCGTTCTTCGCATTGCAGACGGAGCATTCGTGCCAGTGAGTTGCCTCATCTTTGCTCTATTCAGTCGACCATTTATGACCGGTGCTGGAGATCTTGCCGTCTCCGGTTTTCCATGTTTCGAGATCTTCAATTACATTTTTGCCCTTGGAATCGGAGAAATTTTTATTGCATGCAGAGCAAGTCCAGTATGCCTGTACGCCGTCTGCCGTGCAGGTGGCTTCAACAGCGTTGATTTTGCTCAGGTTCTGACCATGCTTGGCTACATCGATCGCTGTCTTGACGCTGTCATGATCCTCAATCACGGTCTTGCCTTCGGCGTCAGAGAACCACTTGCCGCAGCCCTCATCCGTGCACATCCAATATTCGATGTTGCCTTCTGCAGCGCAGGTGGCATCCTTGGCCTCGACGTGCGTCAGCGTATGGCCCTCAACAGAGGTGCTGTAAAGAGCGGAAACTTCATCTGCGCTCAGGATCCGATTGAAAATCTTGATCTCGTCGATGGTTCCGACAAAACCGTCACGCATCGCCCAGCCCTGACGACCGCTTGTAGACGTTTGATTTTCACCCGTATTTGCAGCATTTTCATACTGATACCAACGTCCGGCGGGCTGACCGACTTGGAAGTAGCCAATCTCGCCCAGGGTATCTGCGGCGATGCTGACTTGCTGCACCAGCTGACCATCGAGATAGAGACTCAATGTATTCGCTGTGCCGTCCAGCTCACCGACAACATGATACCATTGGCCGATCTGCTTGTCACCGTAATGCATGTAATTGCCGTCCGTTGGAATCGTATAGGTCGTAGTGTCCGTGATTGCAAGCTGCTCATAGGTCTTCTCATCGATCACGCCGCTGCCGCTATAAGGTTTTGCAGCGGTGAAAGCAATCGCAAACTTTCCATCCATGCGGCGATCCTGTCCGAGAATGCCGCGTGTTTCAAATGTGCCCATCGGACGCCCCTGCTTGTCATAAATGCCAAGGATGGACATTCTGTGGCTGTTTTCAAACGCGGCGTTCATCCAAAAGCTGATCGTCAGCTTCTTCGTGGCGTTGAGCTGTGCAGAAAGCCACGCGGTGTTATCTTTGGAGAGCGAGAGCTTGGTCTGCTTGACGTGGCTGCGGCCATCGAAGTAAAGCGATCTGTCGGCCTGATTTTCCTTGTTTGCAGCCGCAGAAACATAGGCGCTCGTCTCTGCATGGATGTCGTTGCCGCTGTAATCCTTGACCGTTCCGGTCTCGTCCATCTTCAGATAAACGATGGGGTCTTCCTGTTCTGCGAGCGTCTCGCCGGTATAGCTGCCGAAGGTTCGCTCGCTGCTTGCAGCAACCGCACCCGTACCGGTTTCGGCGCTCTCTGCCGCGCCGCCATTATAGAGCTTCGTGACCTCACTCTGGGTCAAGCCGCCGGCGTAGATGCGCACATCGTCTACCAGACCGGTCAGACGAGTACGGACGTTGCTGTCGATCCAGTTGCGGTTGATGTAGCCGCCGATCTCAAAGGCGCTGAGGATGTCGTCCTTGGTGTTGTTCGCGCGGTTTGCAGAATTCACCTGCACACCGTTCTGATAGGTCACGACATTGCTGCCGCTCTTGACCACGACCCAGTGCGTCCACTTGCCAATGCCTGCTTTCTCAGGCGCAGGCGAATATCCAAGGACATACGTGCTGCCGTCACCGCCGCCCGTACCGGGCTTTGTAATATAGCTCTTGCCGTCAGCAAATGTTTCATATACCGGAGATCCAGTGTTGACATGGGAAATCACTGCCGGGGCGGTGCGATAACGCCATTCAAAAACGGCATCGTAGAGGCCCTTTTGCAGCGTCTCGTCACGATACATGCCGATGATGGGCGTAAAGCGATCCATCTCGACGTCATTTTTCAGCCAGAAGCTATAGGAATAGGTATCTTCGACTGCATCGTTGATGTATTTCATGCCTTCCGCGGTAACAGCTACGCGGTCGAGCACGGAGCCATACTGATCTCCACAGAAGCCAAGCGCCGTGTTTTCCTTGCCGCCCTGACCGATGGCTGCATAAGTACCTTCTACGAGGGCGTCATGACCGTTGCCGCTGGCGTCCTTCAGATAAACCTTGCCGTCTTTTTCATAGGTGTCGGCTGCATCCATGGTGTAGCTCATCAGGAGACGTGCAGGCTCGGTCAGCTTCTCGAAGGTGTAGGTGTCTCGGTTTAGCCTGTACAAAGAGGCCGTGCCCCATTGATAAGTTTTCCCGTTAACCACCTTGCTTCCACTTGTTGCGCCATAGAAATAGTCATTCCCGAGCGAGCGCAGGCCGGTGGAGAATTGAGAGCCTTTGCCGCAGATCTTGCAGGCCTTGCCTGTCTTGCCGTAGGTCTGAGCAGTATGGTCATTCTGCAAAGTCTTGCCGCTGCCGCAAAGGCATTTGAGCGTCATGTGCCAACCGGTTTCCTGCTCGGTTTTGTCACCGTCGCTGTCAGCATCTTCATAGTCGGTGTAGCAAGCTGCTGTGGCCTTTGCTTCTGCTTGGGAAACAAAACCAGCTGCATCGCCGGTAACGCTCTGACCGACTTCAACTGTGTCCATGTAGAGCGGGACAGAACCGTCAATGACATAGCGGCTTGTGCCCGGGAATTCTGAGCCGCTGGGACGATTGTAGCATTCCAGCCACAGGTCGCCGGTTTCCTCGTCATATTCGAGCTGCTGCACACCGTAGGTCTGATTTCCGGCATAGCAGAAGAGCTTATGCTCGTAGAATAGCTTTTGATTTTCGGTGTAGTCCTGCTTCAGCAGGTTTTCTGTAAAAGGAAGCAGATTATTACTGGTGATATTATCGGGGTCATATACCAGAAATACAAAGTTTTCATTGTCATAACGTTGTGCGTTACCATAGGGACCATAGGTCACAATCATGTATCGCTTATCGCCAGTAGACTGATCGACCGTTCCGTCGCCGTTCATGTCATAACCACGACCGGGGAGCGTTCCGAAGGTAATCCCGTCGATACCGCCTGTACCATAGCGATGCCCCATGGAAGTCGCACTATTTCTGTGTTCGCCCGCCGTCAGCTCATTCTTGAAATCGTCACCAACCTGCGGGACATACAGTCCATACATGACGCCGGGGGTGGTATATGGCATATCCATTTCAGTGATCTTGGCACCGTCGAACACGCAGATATACCAACGCTCCGATGCCTTGTATTCCAGAGAACCATAAATCTTGCCATCGTAATAGCAAATGTCACCGATATGCGCACCGCTCGAAATCGAACCGGCGGCCAAGCCGGTCACGGTGCCGGCGATTCTACCGGTGTGCATATCTACCTTGACGAGCATATTGGTGAAGGAGGCGTAAAGATAGTTCCCTTCATCATCTGTGCAAATGCCCTGCAGATGGCCTGCGCCGCCCTCGGATGCCACAGTTGACCAACTGCCAAGGTCGAGCGTGTATTCGCAGTTGTCCACTACTTTGCGGGCAAGCGAACCCACGGGAGGCAGCTCTTCCGTAGATGCCGCAGTTGTCACGCAGATCATACCCGCGCACAGACACACAGCTAGAAGGAGGCATAGAAGTTGTCTTGCAATATGTTTCATAAATGGACTCCCTTCTGAATTAGAAATTTTTATAGATGCGCTACAATCTTCGCGTTTTGTGCTGTCTCAAGATTGCAAAAGGCGGTGTGCGCGGACGCACACCGCCTCTTGAATATCAAGTCGGATAAAATATACTTTACAAGTTAGCCGTTGACAGTGGCCCACATATCAGACCACTTCTCAAGCAGAGCAGACTTTTGCTCGACGAGCATATCGAAGTCCATCGGGACAACACCGTCATCAATGTCAGCCGGGAAGTAGCTTTCGTCGTTGACATAGGTGGTGTTGGAGCCGCGGGAGCCGCTGACCTTTTCACGGGCAAGCTGGAACTCAGCAGAGGACAGCGTATCGAGGACGGCAGCAGCCAGTTCGGGATGCGGGCAGTTCTTGATCATAGCAGAAGCAAACGCACAGACCGTGTTGCCTTCTTCCGGCCATACAATCTCGACGCCTTCAGCACCGCTCATCAGCAGGCCGATCGCGCCGTTGTCATAGGTAAGACCAACAGCATATTCGCCGTTGTAAACGCTCTTGTAGCAGGTGGAGGAGCTGGTAGTGATAACGCCGTCGCAGTTCTCCATCAGCTTCTGCTGATAATCCCATGCCTTCTCATCGCCGAAATCGTCGCCCATGAGATAGAGCATCGTCTGCAGCTGACGCCATGCGGAGGAGGAAGCGGACGGGTCGGCCTGCATGATCTGGCCCTTCAGTTCCGGCTGCAGCAGGTCAGCATAGCCATTGACATCAACGCCAAGCTCTTCGAGCAGGGCGGTGTTCTTCAGCAGGCATACGTACTGATAGGTGAAATAGGTGTAGTAGCCGTTGGACTCTACGCCGCACTCGTCAGCATACTTCGGCGTGTACTCCTGAAGAAGATTCAGGTACTGGTCGCCGTCCGTCTGCGTCAGACCGCCAAAGATGATGTCGCCCTGCGGGTTTTCTTTTTCTGCATCGACACGAGCAATCAGTTCGCCAATGGAACCGCTGATAAATTCAACCTTAACGTTGGGATAGTGTGCGTTGAAGACCTGAAGGAATACCTCGTGGTCAACATCTGTCTGGGTGCTGTAGATCGTCACAGTGCCGGACAGATCGGCTTCCGTGGTCTCAGCAGGTTCTTCCGTCTCGGGTTCCTCGGGGGTCGCTTCGTCAGTGGATTCCGCGGGCTGGGCAGCGGGCGTCTCGTCCTGTGTCTGGCTCGGCTCCTCAGCGGGCTTGGCCGCGCATGCAACTAAGCTGAAGAGCATCAGGGCTGCAAGAATCAGCGCTAAGATCTTTTTCATCATTTGTTCTCCTTTTTTATTTTTATACTTGTAGAACATCTTTACGATGCAGCTACCATTACAGCTCCAGCTGCTTACCGCGGTTGACACGCAGATAGATCAGCAGCGAGATGGTGGTCAGCACAGTCGTCACAGCGGCGAATGCAGCAGCTTCGCCGAGGTTGCCGCGGTTGACCGCCGCGTATGTGCCGACTGTCAGTGTGACAGATTTACTGTTATAGAGAATTGCGGCGCTGGAGACTTCTGTTACAATGGAAACCCAGCTCAGGATCGCGCCGGAGACAATGCCGCTGGACATCATCGGAACAGTGACGCGGAAGAAGGTTTTCATCTTCGAAGCGCCAAGGCTGATGGCAGCCTCTTCAATGGTAATCGGAATCTGAATCAGCGTGGCCGTAGCCGAGCGCGTGGTATAGGGCAGACGGCGAATAATCACAGCAATAATCATGATGGCGAGCGTACCAGTCAGAACCAGGGGCTTTCTGCCGAAGCCGATTACGAGCGCGATTGCAATAACAGAACCCGGCATGATATACGGCAGCATCGAGATCGTGTCGATCGCATGATTCAACGGATTGGAACGGCGCACGACAAGATAGGAGATCATGACGGCCAGCAAGATAATCGCGGCGAGTGCCACAACGCCGATGATGACGGTATTGCCTGTTGCACGGAGCAGCAGGTTGTTGATGGCCGAACGATAGTTATCCAGCGAATATCCGCTCTGAAACACGCCCATTTTCGAGTTGCGGAAAGAAACGTAGATGATGTACAACTGCGGAAGCATCGAAACAGCGATGACCAGATAGCAGAACACGTGCATCATCACGCCGCCAAAGCCCTTCGGATCACGTTTTTCAACGGGATGCAGTGCGTTCATTGTGAAGCTGAATTTTTTCGTCGCATACTTCTGCAACAGGAAAATTGCTGCGGTCAGAATAATCGCGATTACGCTGATCGCTGCGGCGAAGCCATAGTCCGAGCCTGTCTCACTCAAGAACTGTTTGTAGATTTCAACCGTGAACGTACGGTAGCCTTCGCCAATCAACAGCGGCGTACCAAAATCAGCAAACGCACGCATGAAGACAAGAAGTGCTGCGGCCAGAATCGTGGGCATGGACAAGCGAAGAATCACGGACAAGAACCGTTTTACACCGCTGCAGCCCAAATTTGCGGACGCCTCCATCAAGCTGTTATCAAGATTTGAGAACATACCGTTCATATAAATCATGACAAGCGGATAGAGCTTTGTTGCCTGAACCAGCAAAATGCCGCCGAAGCCGTAAATGCTTCCCACTTTAATACCGATGCTTTTCAGCAATGTGGTCAGCGCACCCGAACGACCGAGAAGCAGAATCCATGCGTATGCACCAATAAACGGTGCCGACATGCAGCACAGAATGCTGGAGATGAGGATGAATTTTGCGCCTTTCAGTCGATAGAACGAGTAGAAGTAGGACATCAGAATGCCCAGTGCCAGCGACACCAATGCAACGGCGATAGAAACCTTAAAGCTGTTCAGAATGGTGTTGTAGTAATAGGGCTTGCTGAAGAACTTGACGAAATTGTCCAGCGTGAAGCCTGCATCCTCCGTGGTGAACGCCTGCTTCAGCAAAGTACAAATCGGGTAGATGAAGAAAAGCAGGAACGCTAAAAACAGGAGGATCGAGATGATGCTCCAAATCTCAAATTTTCTTCTTCGGGGATTCATACGCCGCTCCCCCTGTTATCATCACGCACACCGGTGAGGATGTTCTGTGAACCATCCGCGGTAAAGACATTGATCTTATCCGTTTTGATCTGCAAGGATACCTTTGCGCCCTTTGGAATGATGGAGTCGATCGACGATTCCTGAATCGTGTCAACATCCTCGCCGCTCGAAAGAGCCAAATTATAGTGCGTGTTCAAGCCAAGGAAGATATTGTCCGTCACACTGGCCTTGATACCGTGTTCATTTTCAGGACAAACAATGAATTCTTCCGGTCGTACAGAAATCAAAACATCCTGTTCATGCTGGAACTGTTTCTGTACGTTTTTCAACGGTACGCAATAGCCGCTCGCAAAACGGAGCGTGCATTGTCCGTCCTGCATCAGCAGATGCCCCTTCAGCATATTGGTTCGGCCAATAAATGTTGCGACAAATGCGTTTGTCGGGCGCTGATAAATATCCTTCGGTGTACCGATATGCTGAATCACGCCCTGATTCATAACTGCAATCCGGTCCGAGACGGCCATTGCCTCTTCTTGGTCGTGCGTTACATACACCGTAGTAATGCCAACATCATTCTGAATTTTCTTAATGATGCTCCGCATTTCCACGCGCAGTTTTGCGTCGAGGTTTGAAAGCGGCTCATCCATCAAAAGCACATCTGGCTTGATGACGAGGGCGCGCGCCAAGGCTACACGCTGCTGCTGACCGCCGGACAGCCGGTCTGGCATACGGTCGGCATATTCATCAACATGCACCAATTTCATAAATTCGTCACAGCGGGACTTAATTTCATTCGCTGGAACTTTGCGGTTTTTAAGACCAAATTCGACATTCTTGCGAACAGTCAAATGCGGAAAAATCGCATAGTTCTGAAAGACCATGCCGATGTTTCGCTTTGCCGGGTCAAGGTCGTTAATAACCTTGTCATCGAAGGCAAACGTACCTCCTTCAATACTGTTGAAACCGGCGATCATTCGCAGTAACGTAGTCTTTCCGCAGCCAGACGGCCCAAGCAGCGTAAAAAACTCGCCCTCGCGAATCGTCAAAGACAGATCCGGAATAATGGTGTTGTTACCATATCGCTTGACAGCATCTTTGATGTTAATACTGACGCTCATGTTATCCCTCCAAAGTAATTGTTTCTTTCTCTACATTTGTGCTCCCAAGCAAAAACGAGTAAATACGCAATCTGCTTTGCACGTTTATGCACACAGGAAACCCGCAGCGCCATAACACGCTGAAAGATTTTCACGGCGTGTGTGGTCATTGGGCATTCTTCATAGTTTATTTTATATAACTTACGCCCGCATTCGTCAATATTACGGGCCAAATTGACAATTAGATTGATATGTGTTATCCTATCATTGCCTGCGATGAGCAAAAAACGTCAAAATCAATCATCACATAGGAGGAATGCGCGAAATGCTCAGCAATGAACGTCATCGCCAGATTATTTCGTACCTAGAACAGAAGAACACAGTTACTGTACAAGAATTAACAGATATACTATATGCCAGTTCGAGTACAATACGCCGTGATCTTTCAGAACTGGAAGCGCAAGGCTTTGTAAAGCGCATTCATGGAGGCGCCGTATTAACTGCCGGCAGCACATTTGACACGCCGGCGAGTCTCCGGCGTACGCAGCAGCTTGCCGAGAAACAGCGGATTGCAGAGCTTGCGTCGCAATTTTTGAAGCCTTCCAGTACATACTTCTTTGATTCCAGCTCGACTGCTTCAATTTTAGCTACTAGATTGTCAGACTATCCGGATGTCAAAATTGCGACAAATGGTGTAGCGATTCTTTCAAATATGCAAAGTACCGACAAGTTATCGATACTTTCAACTGGTGGGTATCTTCGTTCACCATGGGATGAATTAACTGGCAACCTTGCGATCAAGTGTATTGAGAACATGAATGCAGATGTTTTTTTCTTCTCCTGCGCAGGATTCACGGTTGAACAGGGGGCGATGGAACTCAGCGATGATAATGTCGCCGTTAAACGTGTTTTTTACCGCAATTCCAAGCTCCGTATTTTGTTGTGTGATAGCACAAAAATTGGAAAGCTCTTTTTCTTCAACTCGTTTTCCATATCCGAGATTGACTATATCATTACGGATTGCTGTCCAGCCTATCCCGGCTATGTCGAGCTTCTGGGTGACAAGTTGATTTACTGAGTGTATAGAGTGTAACATTGCTATTTCAAATGTGAGCAGGATTACGCGCGTTGTTGCGTGATTCTGCTCATTTTGCTTGTGTTCCTTTTAGCGTTTTCCAAGTTCTCCTCCAATATTTCTACACCTGTTGACCAAATAATGGGCGGCATGATATACCAAAAGAAAAGTGATGTGAGAGGAGCTGAATATATGAAACAAGGTTTAATCGCGCCGTCCATGATGTGCGTCGACTTTTCAGAAATGACATCTGTCATTGAAGCCTTCGAAAAAAATGGAATTGGATATCTGCATATTGACGTTATGGACGGAGAATTCGTACCAAACTATACACTCGGGACAGACTTTTGCCGCCGCCTGCGCGCAATGACGCGGATTCCTTTGGATCTGCACCTGATGATCACACGCCCGGATAACAAGCTGGACTGGTTCCAGATTCAGCCGGGTGAATACGTTTCTGTGCATTGGGAAAGCACCCCGCATATTCCGCGCGTCCTTGCTCGAATTCGTGAGCTTGGCGGAAAGCCCATGCTTGCCCTGAACCCGGCAACGCCGCTGTCTGTTTTGGATTATGTTCTGGAGGACATTGATGGAGTTCTTCTTATGACTGTCAATCCCGGTTTTGCTGGGCAGAAGCTGCTTCCGTCCATGTTGGAAAAGATCACGCAGGCACGAGCTTATCTGGATGAGCGCGGATTTTCGAATGTCGATCTTGAGGTTGACGGCAACGTCAGCTTCGAGAATGCCAAGCGGATGCGCGCGGCTGGAGCCAATATCTTTGTTGCAGGATCGTCAAGTGTTTTCTCGCCTGCAGCCCCGCTTTCTGAAAACATTGCGACCCTTCAGGCGGCCATTCAATAGAGGGAGATGTTTGTTAAATGAATGACAATTTTATGAAAGCCGCTCGGCTGCATGCCATCGGTGATTTTCGCGTAGATACCGTCCCGGTCCCAACCCCGAATGGCGCAGAACTGCTTGTTCGCATCGGGGCCTGCGGCGTATGCGGTTCTGATATTCCGCGCATTTATGTCAGCGGCACCAGTAAGCAAAAATATCCGTTGACGATTGGTCACGAGTTCTCCGGTACAGTCGTTGCGGTTGGAGCTGATGCGGATCCGACCTTGGTTGGAAAGCGCGGCGCGTTCTTTCCGCTGATTCCCTGCCGCCGCTGTGATAGCTGCCTGTCCGGTAATTATGCTATGTGCGAAGACTATGATTACATGGGTTCGCGCAGAGACGGCGGCTTTGCCGAATACTGCCTTGTGCCTAGCGCATGGAACTTCGTCGAATCCCACAATGCGGATACGCCGATGACAATGCTCGCCATGGCTGAACCGGCTTGCGTTGCGCAACACGCTGTCCGGAAAAGCAGCGTCTACTTCGGCGCAAATGTGTTGATTTTCGGTGCAGGGCCGATCGGCATTATGGCAGGCCGGTGGGCGAAGCTGGCCGGTGCAGCGAAGGTCTTATTCTCGGATGTTGTTGACGCAAAGGTCGAGTTCTGCAAAAAGTGCGGCTTTGATGCAGTCAATTCTCGGACACAGCCGCTGGAAGAGGTTGTTCGGCAGACATTTAGAGGTCGACTTGCGGATATTGCGATTGAAGGTACGGGCTATGGCTCTGCGCTGAATCAGGCAATCACCTGCATCCGTCCATTCGGAACAATCACATTGCTTGGCAATCCTGCTGCCGATACCACAATTACAAAGGCCTGCCACAGTCAGCTTTTGCGCAAAGAGGCAACGATCCACGCGATTTGGAATTCACACTATAGCAATCTGCCGATCAACGAATGGCGATATACAGTAGATCAAATGGATAGCGGTGCGTTCGACTGCACAGACCTGATCTCACATACCTGCTCTCTTGATGAGCTGCCTGAAATGACCGCAGCGATCCATGAGCATCGGATTGACACATGGAAAGTTCTATACACTGCTGACTCGGCCAAGTGATCCTCCCACACAAAGCACTCTCTTGTGGGTATAACGCAGACAATAATACAAACCAGCTTTTTGTATGAGAACTTCAATACCCGTGCTGGGTATTGAAGTTCTCTTTTTAAGCTGTGCCGGAGCGTGTGATAGCTCCGCTTTCGGATACCACATCGACGCAGGATGGATTCAAAATAATACTGATAGGTCCGCAGCTCCATTGGCTTGTCCGTTTTACCCGTCAGCACATAGGCGTTTTTCGGCAGACCAGAAACAGCTTTTTTCGGATATACCATCATATCATCCGGAAGCAGCAATGTGCTTACGGACGCATTGCTTCCCTGCACTCGTCGGCTTCTTCATCAAATCCCCATGCAAAGCGCATGGGATTATGTCCAAAAGTTGCATGGCTATTTGATGCTTCTATTCCGAGACCCGCTTTCTTTCTCTCTGCAAGCTGTGTGCAAATACGCTCGTATAAGCTGTTTTGCTTTTGAACATTATAGTATTACTTACAGATTAAATCAATACGGCACCATTTCAGACAGAAAGATTTTCACGGAACCCGTATAATTTGCTTATACGCAGGAGGTGTCCGTGTATGGGCAAAGAAGTTACGTTCAAAAATCACGACCGGTTTATTCATCTTGGCATTGCTATCGCTGCGCTCCGCAAAATGCGCGGAATGTCGCAGGAGCAGCTTGCAGAAAAGGCAGAAATCAGCCGCTCCCTTATCAGCGCCATTGAAGCGCCGGGCGTGGCAAAGAGTTTTTCGCTGGATGTGTTTTTCAATCTTGCCGACGCGCTTGACATTGATCCCGCAGACTTGATAGATGCCTCCGTTTTCCCGGATCGAATCATGCGGAAACAATAAATCTCACCGTGATACGCATTTCGTCAGGATTCTACATTATGATATGTATGATGTAGTTTGCTTCGCCGCTGAAACGAATACTCGACAAACAATCTGTCCCAATTTGGGACGCAAAAAAAGCAGGTCATGGACATAGCGTGTCCATGACCTTTATATGTATTAGTCTGCAAAGCAGTCCGGCCTTGCAACAACCGTGAAGCCTGCCGAGCCGGTGATAACAACACCGTTTGCGCCGCCGCTGCAATGGACGATTAACAGGTTGCCGTCTGCGTCCTTTCCGCCGACGATGCCGACATGAGAATCGTCCGGATAGAACACCAGATCGCCCGGCTGTGCGTCGTTCCATGAGATGTTGGTGCAATAGCTGTGCTGCGTTGCCGCACCACCGCCGCGCCCCGGATAGTAGCTGCCGTTCGTCGCGTTGTAGAATGTCCAATCGACAAATCCGCTGCAATCCAGTCCGAACGGACGTATCGTACCAGTGGAGCCGCTGCCTGCGGCTGTGACCTCCGTTGGAACGCCCCAGCGGTCGTCCCAGCCGAGCGTCAAACTCTTGCCGCCCCAGAAGTACGACACGCGCCCGACAAGCTGCACCGCCGTTTCCACGACGGCCTTTCGTGCCGGGTCAAGATCATCCGGGAGATTTTCAAGCAGTTCGATTGCATCCTCCTGTGAAATGGTCAGCGAACCCATCGGAATATTCAGGCTGCCGAGGTTTTCAAGCAGAATATCCAGCGCGTCGTTTTGATATTTCGTAAAAGCATAGATCAGGCGCATTTGCTCGGCGGTTTTGGCCGTGATCGTGATGGTCAGTGCAATTCCTGTGTGGCTGTCGTCCACATCAACGGTCTGCGTTACTGTCGTGATCTTGCACATATCCCAAAAGACTTGCCGAAGCAGCGCGACGCGCTCTGCATCCAGCGTGAAAACGTCCATGCCGTCCTCCGCGCCTGCCGTTTTGGATGCAAATACGGCTACGACCTCACGCCAGTCTGGAGCTTGCCCGACAATCTGGATGGACGCAAAATCCCCGTTTTGCAGGCGTTCCAGCTCGGCATGATATTCGCCCTGAATTTCTGCAATGGCGGTTGCCAGAGGAACGGTATCGTCGCTTTCCTGCTCGTCCGCAAAGAGGATGCCGAGCGGAGAAGCCAGAAATGCGCCTGCGACAATGACGATGGAAAACACAACAAAAAGCGCCGTGCCGCCGCCCAGACTGGCGAGTGCGCTTATCAGCTCCTTGACGGCCTTTGCCGCGGCTTCGGCCAGCTTTTTCGCGGCTGCGGCGGCTGCTCTGGCCGCGCAGTTGTTGCTCTTTTTAAGCATCTTTCTCTGTGCGTCCTGTGTGGCTGCTTTCCGTGCGCGTTTTGTCGCGGTTTTCGATGCAGACGTTTTTGACTGTGCCTTTGGTGCGCTGATTTGCTCTGTATCTCGCGTCCGGATATTAACGCCGCGCGGGGGCCGTTCCCTCGGTGCGGCGTTTGGTTTCGGCTTTTCACGGATGGCGGGCAGCTGCTCTGTCGATGGAGCTTGCGTCGGTGCCGACTGCTGGACAGGTGGGGTCGATTTGCTGCTGCCGACCGTGACCGGCTGGCGCTTCGGCGTGGTTGCAGGTGCATCCGAAACAGGCAGCTGCGGTGGAATGGGGGCAGCCGGTTCGGATGAATAGATCGATTCGATGGATGGATTTTGAGAGAACTGCGCTTGTTTTTCTATAAAGGCTTGCCGTGCCTGCTCCTGCGGAACGGGCGGTAAATCGTGCGCCTGTGTGACAGCTGGCCGCTCACGAATAGACTGCTCTTTGCCGCGCATAACTGGAGCCGCCGAGCTGCGTGGTGTCCATGCGTCCGGCTGCTTTTCATGGCGAATAGTGGACGGTTTTGCTGGTGTGGTTTTGGAATGTACTTGACTGCGGATTTCCGGTGCTTTCGGCTTTTCACGAATCGCCGGAACTTCTTTCTGCGGAGCACTATCCGCAAGCCGGATTTCCGGCTGCTCCGTATGCAGATGATCCAGCGCAGACGTTTTTTCTGCGCGGGATTTCTTTGCCCGCCGCACATACGCGCATCGCCCCTGCTCCTGCGGCGTGGGCGCTGGTGCGCTCTGCGGCCGCTGCGGTTCTGGCCGAGTGCGCAGTGCATTTTCTGCCGATGGCGCGGTCACTGTGGAGTGCTGCGATTGTGACTGCTCCGGCGTGATTGGCGGCGCTGTTGTGGCTGCTTTTGCGGTTTGCCGGACATAGGCACGTCTGGCCTGCTCCTGCGGCGCGGGTGTCAATGTGCTCTGCGGCTGCTTTGATTCCGGTGCATGGTGCGGCTGGACGGATTGCTCTGGCTGTGCATTTGCGGAAGAATCCGTGGATTCTTTGCGGGCTGGGTGCTGGATCGCACGACGCGGGAGTTGGACAGCTTCACGGGCAATTTCACGGGCGGTTGTTTCTACCTGTTCTGTTGCCGTGGTTTCTGCGCTGCCCGAACGGTCGGATTGCTTCGCGCTGTCATTCAGTTCTTTTACAAATTTCTGCACCATCTGCCGCTGAACAGCGGATGCAGTTCGATGTTTCGGCTGCTTATCTTTCGGGCGGTCGTTTCGCTCTCGAATATCAGGAATTGTAGTCACCTCCATATTCTGTCCCCCAAGTTGGGACACGATTTGTATTGATACAAATTTTAATCCCACCATGAGATCCATTTCCCGAATGGAAACGTGTCTCGTGGTGGGATTTGTTTTTGCGTCCCAAGTTGGGACAGATTATCGGCTTTCACCCGGCGTGGTTGTCATTAACTTATATAGCTCTGTCTGGCGGGGAATGGTGTTGACGAAAGGCACGATGGAGCCGCCCATGCGCAGCAGGCCATGACCAGCTTCGGCGTTCGTGATATAGCTGAGCTGCGTATCGGAAATGTGAAGCAGCTTCGACAGCTCTGCGCGGTCGGTTGCCGCCTGATTGAACAGCAGCAGAAATTCCGAGTTTGCAAACATCAGACGCGCGGTTTCGGATTTCAAACATTCTTCTACGTTCTGCGATGCCGCTGTCAATGCAGCGCCATATTTGCGGAATCTTTTCCATGCCCGGTAAAGAATTTCGCCGGAGTATTTATATTTGAAATACAAATACACTTCGTCGAGGAACACCCAAGTGTACTTGCCGCGCTTGCGATTTTCCATGACGCGGTTTTGAATGGCCTCCAGCGCGACAACAAGCGCGGTCGGACGAAGTTGTTCCCCCATTTCATACAAATCCAGAACGACGATCCGGTTGTTAATATCCACGTTCGTCGGGTGCGCGAACACGTTCAAGCTGCCCTCCGTGATAAGCTCGGCGGCAAGGGCAATTTCTCTGGCTTCAGGGTCTGGCTGCTTTAGCACCTCCGCACGCCAATCGGACAGCAGCGGCATAGGCAGCGCACCTTTTGCATGGAAGTAGTTCTGATAGACGCTGGCCGTGCATCGGTCAATGATGGATTTCTGGCTGCCGGTCAGAAGCCCCGCGCCCATCTGCTGTTCCAGAATACTTGTAATCAGCTCAGATTTCATGGCAATCGGGTTTTCGCCGTCCTCATAGCCATCTTGTAAATCCAACGGATTGATGTGGTGCTGGCTGTTCGGAGAGATTTCAATGACCTCGCCGCCCAGTGCCCGCGCAATGGGCGCGTACTCGCGCTCGGCGTCGATGATGATAATGTCGTCGTTGGTAGAGAGCGCGACGTTGGCAATCGTATTCTTCATCGCTACGGATTTGCCCGAACCGGACACGCCGAGATAGAACGCATGAGGTGAAATGAGCCGCTTGCGGTCGCAAATCAACAGGTTTTTAGAAATGGCATTGACCCCATAGTATAGACCGCCGGGGTCTTGAATCTCCTGCGCACGGAACGGCATAAGGACGGCGCAGCTCTCGGTCGTGAGCGTCCGCAAAGCATGGATGCGCCGCAGACCATACGGCAAAACGGTATTCAGGCCGTCCTCCTGTTGGTAGCGGAGAACGGAAAATCCGCAGAGCTTTTCCTGCGCGATGGATTGCAAGGTCTGTGTATCCGCATCAAGCTGCTCCAAGCTGTCCGCGATGTGAACAAGCGTCACGCAGGCGAACATGAGCCGCTGGTCACGGGCGGTCAGATCTTCCAACAGGTCTTTTGATTCGGTGCGCATTTGCTCCAAGTCATACGGCACGGTCGCGGTGAAATTGTTCTGCCGGTTCTGCCTTTGCTGCCAGCGGGTTATATCCGTTTCCACGCCGAGGATTCGGCTTTGCACCTCCCGAACAGCTTCTTCGGTGGGGATAGGCAGAATATCAATGGACAGCAGCAGGTTTCGGGAAAAGTCGGACAGGTCTTTTATCATTTCGTCGGAAATGAAGCTGGCATAATCGCGCATGAAAAGCACACGTCCAAACTTGCCGCCCATTTCAAAATAGCCCGCGCGGAATTGCAGTCCGTCCGGGCAAATGAGATCGCGGAAGTCGATGCCGCGCTTGATGTTCGCGGACAGGTCAAACCGGAAAGACGCTTCTTCGCCAGGTCGGAAGAAGTCATGTAGGAGCCGCAGCCGGTCAGCGCAGGAAATGGCATAGGCCCCGGAATCCAGCCGCCCAAAGCTGGCAGACAAGTTGGTATCGACGCGGCGGAAATAGGCGCGGGTCTGCTCGATCTTCCGTAAGCCGATTGACAGTGTGATGTACTTTTCCTGCACCAGATTGTTGCTTTCAGCCGCTTTGTCCAAGATGATCTGGTTGTACTCGCCGCGATAGTAGTCCAAACCGTCGCTGCACTCCGGCATGAGCATCGTGCGCTGGAAGTCAACCGGATTTAATCTTCGGTTAATGATCGTGATTTTCGCGGTCGCATCGGTCGGCAAAGAATTGAGAACAGCACCATACGAACGGAAGATACTGCGTCGGTCGTCTAACGACGATGCGGCGTAATTTATATCCGAAAAGCGCCACGTTTTACTGTACTTCTGCCCGACCTGCCAGATACCGTCCGTATAGATGCGTCGGATGGGAATGGATTGCTGGACGCTGTGGGGAATCCGAAAAGAATCTTTTTCGCTGCGGTTTGCAGCCAACAGGGATTTCATCATTCCAATGTGTCCTCCATAATGCTTGCAAAGACTTCCTCATGTAGATTCACGGAATCGAATCGGCGCGGGCCTGCACACAGGATTTCGGATTTGATAAACGCCCATAAGAATTGTTCAAGCGTCATGCCGTTGTAGTGGAAAAATCCTGCGATAGCGACTGGCGCCGCCGCCAGCAGGCAAAGCCAGCTTGCAGCTTCTTTTCCGATGATGCCGCCCAAACCGAGATAGATACCGGCCGCCAGACCGACAGCCAGCACCGCACAAATAAACTGCCGCGCAGACAGGCCGAAAAAGATGGTTTCCCGGTGTGCACGGATTTCTTTTGGAATTTTGACTTCTATAAAAATCGCCTCCGATTTGTTGAAAATTTGACAGAAAATTTAGAATATGAGATAATATTTATAGGTAAAAACTTGACAAAAAGGAGAAAATGCTATGAACTCTACACTCATTTTATTCAAGGAAATAGGCCGTCAACTCTTGATCGTCGGTCTGGTGCTGGGGAGCCTGCCAATGGCAATCCGCATCCTCTGGAAGCTGCGGCTTCTGCCGCTCGGTTGCTACTTTGTGGCAACGAAACTCTTCTGGCCGCGCTGGGCAGCCGCACACCGAACAGTCTGTATTTTGATCTTCATTGCCTGCGTGCTGTTCTTCGTCTTATGTTGGACAATCCGCTATATCCGCCAGAAGCGCGAGGAACAGATCATGGCAGAGCTGATACACCACTACACAAAGGACCTGAAGCCAGGCGAATCCAGGACACTGGAATTTCTCTGAACAGTCAGAAAGAATTGCGTCCCGCCTTGGGACGCAATTCTTTTATGCACCGAGCATTTCATGCACCAGCCGGTCAGAGCCTTTCACCAGTCCGGTCAACACCAACATATTGAACATGAGCTGTCCGAGATACTGCCAGACCATTGTGACGGCGGGCAGTGATTCATCCAGCGCTGTACTGCCGCCAGATAGAAATGCAGAATAGATCACGCAGGACAGCACAATGACCGCACCCTCCATGCAGACGCCGACGTAGCTTCTCAAGAACGTTTGCCCGGTTCTGGACGTAGCTTCTCCTGCAAATGATGCCAGTGGCAAGGGTGCAATCGCGGTGTAAATAAAGATTTTGAAAAAGCGGCCATAGACAGTCAAAATCAGCACATAGGACAAAATCGTAATCAGCAGACTGCCCAGCAGTGACACCAGCCAGAGCGGAATGGATTCCAGAAAACTAACATCCTCGATTGCTTCTACGATCTTGTCCGGAAGCGTCGCCGTTGTGGAAATTGCAGAGCCAATGCCGCCCATGACAGTGCTGACTACACCGCCGCAGATTTTGTAAATCGCGGTTATCAGCTCCAACGACGAGCCGACCGCCACTTTTGCCAGCAGAAGCCGGATAAAATGCCGCAGGGCAAATTCCGGACGCTGCAACTCCCGAAAGCTGGCTGCCGAGCGGAACACGCCCATTGCAAAAAACAGCACCAGCAGGCCATATCCGAATCCTACCAGTGCATTGTGGATGTTGACGATCACCGTCCATATCTCGCCGCCGCGAAAACTTTCCGGTGTCTGTGAAACAAGCGACCAGATTTCAGCCAAATGGTCAGTCCAGTTGGAAAGCGCGTTTTCAAGGGTCGATACGACCCAGTTATCACTCACATGATTTCATCTCCATTTCTACGCATATTTTATAATGAAACGACTATACTTCATAATGCTAGGGCGAGTAAACGTAATTTTGCTGTCCGTTCTCTGGTTGACAGATACAAAATCTTGCGTTATACTTACCGTAGTGATCGAGTTGCAGATGCTCGCGGGGCCTGCAACCGGGGGAGTCCCTGCGGGGGCTCCCTTTTTCACACCTGAGAGGATGGTGTAAATGCCGAAACCGTTTCTGACATATCCCCAACAGATTCAAAAACTGAAAGACAAGAACCTGACAATTACGGATGATGCCGCAACAGCTATCACGCTGCACCATTATGGATATTTTGCGCTGATTTCCGGCTACAAGGACTTGTTCAAAAATCCCACGACAAAAGATTACCGCGACGGAACGACGCTGGATGATATTGTTGCGCTCTATCGTTTCGATGAACAGCTTCGGGAACTCACGCTGCGCTATTTGCTGCAAGTGGAGCGACACATCCGCTCTGCGTATTCGTATGCGTTTTGCAGTCAGTTTGGAGAGAGTCAGAACAGTTATCTGGACGCAAATAACTATAATCTCATGGGGCGTATAAACCCGCGCGAGGTTCAAAAGTTGATTACGCGGCATTTACAACCGTTTCTTTCGCATACGACAGACTATCCGTATATCGAGCATCATAAACAGGTACATGGAAATGTGCCGTTATGGGTACTGATCAATGCGTTGACATTTGGAACTCTATCCAAGATGTACGCCCTTTCTCAGTCTAAAATCCAAGCTGCAATCAGCAAGGAATTTGTGGGCGTTCGGGAAAAGCAGTTAGGCTCCATGCTGGAGGTGCTAACTAAATTCCGCAATGTCTGCGCGCACAATGAGCGTCTTTTCTCCTACAACACAAAGAATGACATTTCGGACTTGCCGCTCCATAAAAAGATGCAGATTCCGCAGAATGGTCAACAGTACATATATGGAAAACATGATTATTTTGCGTTGGTATTGTCTTTCCGCTACTTGCTGCCAAACAAAGACTTCCTGACGTATAAAGCGCAGTTAGCCAAGCTGATTGATAAGGCGGATCGTGAAAATCGTCAGTTAGCCGGTACGGATCTGCTTCGGCTTATGGGATTTCCGGAAAACTGGAAGAAAATTACTGCATATAAGAAAGTATAGTCTAGCTGAAATGCGTCCCAAGTCGGGGCGCATTTCTTTTGCTTACACCACACCGATAGCCGTCAGGATTTCCTTTGCAAAGGCGATCAGTAAGCCACCGAACAGACAGAGGACGCCCTGCGTTCTCTGCGTCGCGTCGTGGGATTGCACGGACATACCGAGCTGCACAACGCCCCAGCCTAAGATGATAATACCGATCGCCTTGATGCAGGAAAAAATGAAGTCGGACAGGTTATTTACGATGGTCAGCGGATCGCTGTCAGCAGCGAACGCCGAGGTCGTAAACAGTGCCGTTGTCAGCACAAGGCTTGTCCAGACGGCCATAATGCGGCGCTCCTTACGCCGCGGGGTTAATTCATGTTTCATGTTAATCCTCCAAAAATTCAATATCGTCAATGTTTTCAATGGGGAACGAAAGATCGTCTGCCGCGAATGCGCGCAGCGGCGTGTGGAGATACGGCGGTGCGCCGCCGTCCTCCGTGCGGTGGATATTCGGGTGCTTCAGGATGTCATACTTCTCGTCAATGACTGGTTTCTCGCCTCGAATCAGAACGATTGCGTTTTTATTATCCAAGCGCCGCACCTCGTCCGGTGTCATAAGCTCGCGCCCAGTCTGTTGGAAATTCTGCGAGAAAGAACCGTTCCGGCCTTTGCTCTGACTTGACGTTTTTGTATCAATCGTTTCTTTTCCAAGCAGCTCCGAAATATATTTGTGCGTCGATTGTTCGTTGCCGCCTAAGTACACAAAGCTGTCCGCGTTGCCGATGATGCCCTCCCAATCGTCCTTGAACAGCGCCTTGAGCTGCGAAATATTTTGCAGAATGATGGTTGACATAATGTTTCGAGAGCGCATAGTCGCCTGCAATCGGGCATAGCCGTCGGGTAAGGCCACGTTCGCAAATTCATCGAACATCAGCCGCACGGGAACCGGCAGCGCCCCTTGATGCACCTTATCCGCCTGAAAGTAAAGCTCTTGAAACGCCTGCGTGTAGAGCATCCCGACAAGGAAATTGAGCGATGCGTCGTTGCTGTCCGGGATGATGCAGAAGATGGCTTGTTTGCGTTCGCCCAGCTTGCCAAGCTCCATATCGTCGCTGGTTGTGATGCGCTGAATTTCTGGCAAGGTGAACGACGCAAGACGAACGGCGGCGCTCACTAAAATCGATTTTGCGGTCTTGCCGGCCGCTTGCTTGAAAATATGGTATTGCCGCACGGCAATGTGGTTCGGCTGCTCTTCCTCTAGGGCTTCAAAGAGGAGGTCGAGCGGAGATTGATAATCGTCATCTTCTTCCTTTGCGCCGCCGTTTTCAATCATGTAGAGAATGGTTTCCATGTTCTGATCTTCTGGCGGCGCTTCGTGCAGCAGATAGAGCATGAGCGCAGCGTCAAGCGCCGTCTCCGATTTTTCCCAGAACGGATCGTTTGCTTTCGCGCCCTTTGGAGTGGTGTTCTTGATGAAATTATCGATCAGCTTGAACACATCCGCATCCTTTCGGATGTAGCAAAACGGGTTGTAGCAGTCTGATTTTGACGGGTCGATCAGGTCAAAAACGCGCAGAACATAACCTTCCTCCAGAAACAGATTTCCGACGGCACGGAGCATTTCGCCCTTTGGATCGGTTACAATAAAGCTGGCATTTGCAAGCATGAGATTCGGCTTTGCCAGAAAGCGCGTCTTGCCGCTGCCCGAACCGCCGACCACGATCTGTAAGAGATTTCTGCGGTGCAGCTTGCCGTTCATGCTCATCTGGAAATGCTGCGTCAGAATGACATTCTGGCTTGCATCTTTGTCGCGGTACTTCTTGTCCAGCTCGCGGACGCTGCCCCATGAAGCAGAACCATGTTCCTCGCCGGGGCGGGTATTCTTCTGACCGGTGTAGTAGAACAAAATCGCCCCGCCGTAGAGCAGCAGAAAAATCCCGATGAATCTTGCCGTGTGCGGTGTCCAGCGCAGGGCGAACGGCGTTTTCATCGCTTCGGAGAATTGCGCGGCAAGGTCAAAGATCGTCATGCCGGTTTCGTATCGCCCCGCCATGAGAATTGCCAGCCAGACGATGGGAATGGCAAACGCCGCCCACACTGGGGCGGCGCTGCGAAAGGTTTTCTTTTTGTGCGTCACAGGTCACTGTCAAGACAGGCAAGGCCGGTCCGGTCTGCATGGCGCTTGCACAGAAGCAGCAGACCGACCGCCGCCAACAGCAGCACGGACGGAAGTATAAAAAGCAGTTTTCTCAAATATGATTCCTCCTAAATCTGTCCCAAGTTGGGACGCAAAATCCGTCTCACCGTGAGACGGATTGCCCGGTCGGGCGCATGACCTCCCACGGTACAAAAGCCCGCGCAAGCGGGCTTTTGTGGTTTGCTCCCCTTGGCTACCACACTTCCGGTGGCTGCCCGCTGTCAAGGTCCGACCAGTTCTCAAACTGGTCGGCTCGCGGTCGGGGCGCAGCCGCGACCGGCCTTGACTGCGGACGGACAGCGGAGTAGCTTGCCCAAAGGGGAACAAACCGTTATCTGGCGTTTCGGTTCATATTGCGATTCCGCACCTGCGGCGAAATCGCTTTTTCAATGCTCCCACCGATCTTCTGCGCCATATCCTGAATCTGTCCAAGTGCCTGCCGCCGGTCCTGCGGCTCAAAGCCGTCATAGAGCGCTGCCAGATTGGAGGTGTCCGGCGCTTCACATGGAACGCCGAACCGCCTGCAAATCATGTAGCCGACGCTCTGCGCGTCCAGCTCATAATCTTCTCGTGTGTAGTTCTGGTTATAGCCCTTGGCATGAAAGCGTGCGTGTGCGATCTCTGTCGCAATGCCCGCGAACGCTTCTGCGTCCCCGAAGCCGGGGTTGATGGCCAGCTTCATCTGCTCCGGCGAGTAGATGGCCGGAATGGGGATGCTTTCCTCGCTCACTAGCGGTACAACAGAGTAATTGATGAGCGTCTTGAGCGCTTCGGTCATTTCCTTGCTGTCCGGCTGCAAGGCGGTGTGCTTCAGCTCTCGTCCGGAGGTCTGCCGAATGTCATACACATCTGCCAGCACATAGCCCTTTCCGAACGAGGAGCGCGTGAAGATTTTTGCGCCGTTCTTTTCTTCGCTCGGCTGTACGCTCCGCATCAGGCTTTTCCAGCGGTCCTTTGTGCCAAATACGGTTGCCTGCTGATCCTGCACCATGACAAGGGCCACGTTGCCCGCACTGTAACTGGGGTTATCCGCCTGACAGTTCAGATACCGCAGATACGCCTCCGGATCGCTTGTGATCTGGACAATGCCCGCGTCCTGCATGGCGTTGGTGTTTTCGCGGTCTGCCTGCCGCTGCGCCTGCCATTGCTCGTCGCTCTGGTTTTTGGCGCTGATGATCGTTCCTAAATTTGCGATGATACTCAACTCCTTATCTGATATGCTCCAGCTCTCGCTGGGGTTCCGGCCGTGTTCGCTCGGCACTGGCGCGCAATGCTGCCAGCCGCCCGCGAACCGGCTGCTTTTTCTCATTGGTCGAAATCGTCCCCTGCGTCAAGCCACTGTTTTGCCTTTGCAAGAATGGTTCTGGTTGAACAGGGGGCTGCTCTTTTTTTGGCTGCGCGTCCTCCGGCTGCTTCGGCTGATACCCCATCTGCTCCAGAATGTAATTTGCCTGCGAGAGATGGTCGATGTTGGTCAGGATTTCAAGGTATGGCGCGTCGCCTTTCTTGTCCAAAATGGTTGAAAATAACAAGCCGACTTTCTTGGCTCTGCGCTTGAACTCGTCAAAATCCTCTGTGCGCAAGGGTAGAACCTCAATGGGCCGCTGTTCACTCAATAGACGGTTCATATTGACCTTGCCGTAGAGCTTTTTCTGATCCTTTGCCAGTGCATACAACAGCGCCGCGAGATTCTTTGCGCCTCGCGCCAGCAGCTTGATGGCTTCTTCTGAAATTTGTACGCCCTCTTTCATAACGAGATCGGCCGCTTCGCCGCTTACCTCCATAGATGGTGCCTCCTTTCCCGCGCCTGTTCCGGCGCATGATTTTGTATTGGTGTTGAATTGCATTCCTGCACCTGCTTTAACATCCGAGGTGCATATTCTGCGATCCTGCCGCACAGCCGCAGCTCCCGGCGTAGCGGCCGCAGCCGCTCGGTCAGCGCTGCGATCTCTGTGTCAAGCTGCTCAGATGGGTGCAGACGCCGCAAGGCATACAATTCTTTTCGCTGGTCTATGATAATCTGCATCTCGTTTGACAGCGCATCCGACAGCATATCCAGCTCCGGTTTCGTGTCTACACGATATTTTTGCAGCAGGAAAAATTGCTGCCGGTATTGCTTCACACGACGAATCTTAGCCCGCGTTTCAAATGAGATTTTCTGCGGACGCTTCTTGCGCGGGGAGAGCAGATACAGATAATATAGATACAGCGCCCGAAAGCTGCCGCGCCGGATGGGCGGATAGGCGCTTGCTCTGCGGCGGATGCGGTAGTATTTTGGCGGGTTCTTCGCCTGCGGCAAAATGACTGTTCCGCTGCGCTGGCTGCGAAGCCGCTGCATGATCGCATCCTCGGTGTAGTCCGCACCCAGACTATCCAGCCGGAGAAACTGCGCTCCACCGGGCGGCTTGACGGCAGTATGCTTGACGTTGGAACCGTATTTGACGGTATATCCGCGTTTCTTGAGAATGTCCAGCAGCGACGCAAATGTGAAGCTGGCTGCAATGGCCGCGTCCAGATCCTGCCGGACAAGATCGCGGATGGTGGTCTTGCCGCTGCGCTCGGCGTTCCATTCTGCATAGTGCTGACCGCTGCCCTCCGGCTGAATGACAGAGAATCCGTACTTACGGCTGACCTCATTGGAAATGCCGCGAATATCTTCAAAGTAATCTTTGAACGCATTGCGATATTTCACTCCATCCACGAATGAAACAGAGTTGAATACAATATGGCAGTGCAGGTGTTCCTTGTTGATATGGGTGCAAATGACGGCTTCATATTTGTCACCGAGCAGGCGGCGTGCAAATTCCACTCCCGCTTCATGCGCCAGCTCTGGCGTTGTTTCACCCGGCACGTAGGAGTGGACAAGATGATAGCCGACAACGCCGCCCGGTTTTCCAAACCGCTCTTTCGTGTGCTGCATATCCAGATAGCAATTTTCTACTGTGCAGTTGATCGCGCTCTGTAAAATCACTTCATCATCCAACGCAGTTTTGTTGGAATCTTCAATGTAGTCCAGCGCACGGGAGAGCGCGGTTTTATCGCCGTCCTGAATATAGCGCAGACAGTCATCCAGCCGTGCACGGATGGTAATGATTTTGTCATAGGCCATCAGAGCGTGTCCAGAATCCTACGGTACGCCTGCTTTACCAGGCTGACCGCTTCGTGGATTTCCGCCTGCGTCGCATAGCCTTTTCCATTTGTCCAGTGCGCGATCTGGTTGATATTGTTTCCAATGGCTGACAACTCACGCAGGAGTGCGGCGTATGCGTCAGGCGGGCGCGGGCAGAGATGTTCGCCCATGATAAGTTTGCGGAGATAGGTGTTGGTATTCAGACCGGTAATCTGACATTGCTGTCTCAGATGTGTCAGCTCTGCATCGCTGAGCCACAGACCAACAGAATTGCGGCGTGTCCGCATAACGTGCTCCTTCCTTATAATCATAGTTATTGCGTCCCAAGTTGGGACGCAATTCGTCGCGGGGTTTTAGGGTACACCCTAACAAGTGGCGTTTGTGGCACAAATGCCGTACTTGCTAAAGCAGCGCTGCCAAAGGCAACGCTGCCCGTTACCGCTGCGGCGTAAGGCGCTTCGCCCGATGCGGGCGCTTGTCCTGCGATTCCATCCGATGCTCCAGCATCATGATCCGCGTCAGCTCCGCTTCGCTTTCCGGCACATAGCGGATGTCATGAATCCCATCCTCGTAGGGTAGGGTGCTGTTCATAAAGGCGTGATAGCTGTTTTCACAGAAATACTCGTTCTTATCCCGATACTGAATTTTTGCAACTGGCAGCGCGGATTGTATGACGCGCCGAACCTGCTTTGCATAGTCAATGGGAATGACCTTGCCTGCCAGCTTGCCATCCCGGATGCCCTCGACCACGATGCGGTACGCCAGAATCCCCTCCGGGCAGTCCGCGTAATGCGTCCAGATACAGTTGGCATTGGTATCATCCAGAAACGCTTCTCGCTCGGATACGCACCACGTTCCATGCATACGGCTCATCCAGAGAAACGAGCGCCGCTCCATGTCCGTCTTCTGTGCGCTGTCCCAAAGGCGCTTCGCATCATAGTCAAAGTCTGCGGCGTATGCGTGGGTGTTCTGCTTCACAACCTCTGCCAGATACGAAAGGATGTCCGGCTGATAATTATTACGCTGCGCCATATTCCTGTTCAAACTCCGCTGGGCGGCAGTATCTTGTTTCCATCGTGAACGCGCCGTCCGGCACGATGCGGCTTCTGCGTGGCAGGGCAATTTCCTGCGCGGTCAGGATCGTGCCGTAGAAAAAGTCCTCGGCGTGATCTGCAAGGACAAATACCTCGCTGGGACTATTCAGAAGTGCCTGTAAGTCATATTGATACAGTCCCCAGTGGACAGTTGCGCTGCTGACGCGGTAGGGTGTAAAGAGTGCGGGGATGCCGAAAATCCGGCAAACCCGCATTGGGGTAATGCTTGCGTTGATCGTATTCAAGCTGTTTCCTCCTAACGTTCGTGATGTGGCTGCGGTGATTCCTTTTGAGTATGCAAAGACGGACACTTTTCTTCAATGGCGTCGATCAGACCGGCGGCGCAGGTGCGGATGGTATCAAGGGATGCTTTCAGCTCGTCCAGCTCCTTGCCCTTACTCCAACCGGCGACATAGCCAAACGAATAATCTGAGGTGTCAATTCCGAAATGTTGACAGACCACATACGCCACGCTTTCGGCTTCAACCTCGCGCGTGTGCTGGTCTTTGGACGGCGGTTCGTCTTTCTTGCGTCGGTGGAGCGTGGCGTGGCTGATTTCATGCAGTATGGTTTTTACCGTCTGCTTCTGGCTCATGCCAGGGCGTATCAGAATTTCTTCCGTAACATGGTTGAAGCAGCCCTTGGCCGCGCTGGGCGGCGCGGCATATAAAATGGGAACCGGCGAGACGCCTGTGATCGCGTTCGCCAGTTCCTCAAACCGGTCAATATTTCCACTCAACTCCGATACACCAATGCTGGGAAGCTCCTTGCCCTCGGTCTGTGAAATGTCAAAGACGGTGACAATACGGAATCGCATGAGCTGCACCAGTGTCCGCTCCCGGAGCGGTTTGCCTGCTTCATCAAGCACAGGCGTACCGTCTTTGTCCAACTTATCCTGCTCAATGAACCGCCGATACGGGCACGGAGCGAGAATTTTCAGGCCGCTTTCATGTGCCTTTACAGTGCGTCCAAAATTCTTCTTCCATGTGTGAAACCCGGCCACACAGGATGCAGCCGGGTTTTGCATGAGAATGAGCATGACGTTGCCGAAACTGTATGTGTGAAATTTTGACATGGCAGACAGATATTCCGCGTAGCGCCCACTGGTAAAAATCTCGCTGACACCCTGTTCCAGTTTTTCGGTCAGTTCTTTGAGACGTTCGTCCGGTGTTGCACCGGTCAGTTCAAACCCCATTTCAACGCTCCTGCGACGGTGGTTTGCGCTGCTTTTCGGGCGTCGCGTTTTTCTGCTTTGGCTCGACCTTTAGCGTAACCGGCTCGTCGCCGCGAAAACCAAGCAGAATTTCAGCCTTATGGAATTTCTTCTTGAAGCGTTCCATCTGGTCGGGAGGGAGCGAACAAAAGCTGTCCTCCGTCAAACCGCACACGAAAAAAGGACCCACCAGACCACCATAGCCGCCCTCGACACTACGGTTGAAATCCATACCCAAAAGAAGTCCTTCATCGTTTGCAACAATGCCGACCGGTTCCTCGTATGGATAAATAGCAGTAATCAGGCCGCCCACGATCTTCTGCATGGCATGAAGCTCATGCGGAATCGTCTTTTCGTATGGCGCGTATCCCGGCTCGACAACAAGCACGGTCATTTGCTCTGCGCTTTTTCCTTCGTCCATATTCTTATTCACCGCCCCATTCCAGAACGAACACAACGCTCAGCACATCCTGCTCTGTGACCGGCTGCGAGACTGCCGACACAACGGCGTCATAGGAGAGCGGCAGTCTGCCGTTCTCAGCAATCGTCCACGGAGTGGTCAAGTTGAACGTTTCGGAATTGCCAGTTTCGCTGGTCTGTGCGTCATTGATCATAAAGCCGAGAAGCTGGGCGTCAACCTTTTCATGCGCCATGTCGGTGTTAAACGGGACGAGCTGCCAACCATTTTTGGTAGAGATCGAAACGCTGGATACGATTACATCACCGGTAGAACCGTTGATGATCTCTGCGCTGCCCGTGTGAACCTCGCCGTTTTCATCAACCGTCAACGGAAGAACAACCGGAACCGTAACCGAGAAGATCTCCGTGATTTCCCAATGCGCATAATAAGTCGTTTCACCATCCGTTGTGTAGGTGGTATTGGAATCGATCTCCGTGCCGCCGTCTTTCTCCGTAAACCAGCCTAAAAATTCTGCATTTTTGCGTTCCGGGTCCTTGGGCAGCAGCAGCTTTTCCCCGTAAGTCTGCTCGGTCGTTTCGCTCTGACCCGTGCCTAAATTCCACGTCACGGTGTACTCGTTGGCTTCAAACTGCGCATAAAATGTCGTGCTGCTGGTGATCGTGACCGTACTGTAAAGGCTGCCGCCCGTTTTTGACGTGAACCAGCCTTTGAACGTGTAGCCGGTCTTGACGGGAACATTGCCCGGCGCGGTCGGCTTGCTGTTCAGCTTCACGGTTTCGGAAAAGCTGGCCTTGCCGTCGATGGTGCCGCCGTTTGTGCCTGCATCCCACTTGACGGTCAAAGAAACGGTTGCACCGCAGTCGTCACATTTGCCGTCGCCGTTGGCATCCACATGGTCAGCGTATTCTTCACTGGAAGCCTTACAAACCGAGCAAGTTTTTGTGCGCTTATGCTGTGTATCATCCGCTCTGATCCATGAACCATAAGAATAGCTGTGGTCTGCATAGTCATAGGTTGACGCACCGCAGCCGGAGCAGGTTTTGCTTCTGCGATGCTGAGTGTCAGAATACTTGCTCCACGAACCTGTTGTGAAGCTGTGATTTCCATAATCGGTCGTGGAATATCCGCAGGTGCGGCACGTTGCCGTGCGGCTGTGCTGGCTGTCCGAGTAATTGCTCCAGCTCCCGTAGCTCATGCTGTGGCTGGCGTATTCATAATCCGAATCGCCGCAATTCCGGCAGTAGCTTTCACGCCGGTGCTGGCTGGAGGAGTATTCCTCCCACGAACCGTAGCGGTAGCTGTGACCGGTTGCGTAGATGGTTTCGCGCTTGCTCTGGCCGCAGTCACAGCTATATTCCCGGTAGCCGTTTCGCGTGCAAGTGGCATCATTTTCATAGTCCAGAACCCATGTATGGCTTCCGCAGTCCGGGCAAGTCCAAGAACCATACGAACCGGAACCGTGGCCTTTATACACATAAGTCCCTAAATTCTGAACATAATGACAAAGATAACATTCATAATACTGCTGATGCCCTCTGGAAGTGTGCGACTGAGAAACGTATGTTCCTTGCAAAGAGTTCTTTTTGCAGCTTGGGCAGGTGCCGACAATGCCGGTGGACGCGCGAGACACAGCCTTTGCGGGCGCTTTCATAATACCAGAATCGGCAACAGTGGATGCAGCACCGTCGGCATTCGAATACACACCGTACAGATCATAGAAATACCGGTTGCTGCGATTGGATGCTACCCAATCGTAGGTGTAGAACGGCACGGTCGATTCCGGGTAGCCGATGAGGTAGGCGATATAGAGCGTGTCGCCAGAATCTGTTTTCCGCCAGAACGCATCTTCACCAATGCTTTTGAGAACGGTTTCGCCGTAATACATTGTAATTGTATTCAGCTCGGAGCAGCCGTAAAATGCGTGCCGCCCAATGACCGGCGCGAGGGGCAGCTCGGCGGTGGTCAGATTGACGCAACCCTCAAACCAGTACGCAAGATCCGGAATCGTCAGTGTTTCCATGTCCTCGAACCAGACCTCGGTGATTTCCTCGCGCACGGCCGCCCAAGGCTGATCGTCCGCACTCGTAAATACCGGCGCTTCGCCGCTGCCGGAGATGGTCAGCCAGCCTTTGGCGTCCAGCGACCACTTGATACTGCTGCCCGGAATTGTGCCGCTGGTCACAGCTTCGACAGACACGGACTGCACGGCGAGTTCTTCGTCGGGCGCGCTGTCATAGACCGTGTGCTCATCCACTTCGGCGGCAAAAACCGCGACGGACAGCGAAAACACCATGCAAAGAGCCAGCACAAATGCGGTAAATTTCTTGAAATTCTTCATCATGCAGCCTCCTTTTCGCTCACGGCGGCAATAGTGAACACAATCGTTGCCGCATTGACGTTCGTGACGGCTTCACTGGCGGAAACCTTGGCTTTATAGCGGATGGCAAGCGATTTTTCGGCGCTGATTGCCGGAAATGCGCCGTCCGCAAGCGTCAAGCTGCCCGCACCCTTGGTCGGGCAGCCGTTGATGGACAGCGCAATGCTGTTTTTCCCTGCGCTGAAATCATCGAAACTGCCGATTTCAAACATACCCGCCTGAACGTCCACTTTCGTGACCTTGATCGCGCCGCTTTTGCCGGTGTTGGTGATGGCAGCGTTGTTCGCGCAGACCACATACCCATCCACTAACGAAACAGGCAGCGCGGCGGGAACGGTGCAGGAGATGGGCGAAACCGTGTTGACCACTGTGAGCGTCACAGGAACACGCGCCTCGGTTGTTTCCGCAGCGGATGCACTGACTGCCAGTGAGAGGATCATTGTCAGTAGCAGCAGAAAAGTGATACCTTTCTTCTTACTCATCACTGCACCTCCTTGGGCCACAAATACGCTGTATGCAAGGTCAACTCGGTCTGCATACTACCGATCTGCTTGCCGTCACGATATGCCGTGACCGTCACGGTGCAATCCACGTTACCGAACGCCGGCGCTTCGTTCAAAGTCAGCGTAGAAATGCTTTTGCCCGCCGCCAACTCAAAAGCGTCTGCAATTAGCGCATTGTCCTTATTCCTGCGGATTTCCACCTTGTAGGTATCCGCTCTGCTGTTGTTGACGAACTCGGCTTTCACGCCGGTTTCTCCGACCAGAGCATATAGATGAGCAGGAGCAGTAAGAGCAATCTGGTTGTCCGCGACAATCGCGTTGAGCTGCTTCTGGGCCTCTCTGAGTCCGCTGACATCGTAAAAGACAACCTCGGTTTCCTTGTGCTGCTTGGCGCGCTCCGTAATGCGAACTTTGATCGTGTCAATCACGGCGAGGGTGGAGTCTCGGTCATAGATTACTTTTACAGCATCATCCACACGCGCAACCACGACTTCCGGCATTTGCGTGCCGTTGTTGCAGTAGACCGCCTTCATACCGCCGCCCCATACGAGCAGCCGCCCGGTCACGGTCACGTTGTCCAACGCAACCTTTCCGTCAGCTGCGCCGCAGCCGATGATGAGGTCACCGTCTACGGTCATGTTTTTCAGCTCCACATCGTTCGTGCGGATCAGGACGCTGCCTTTGATATCCTTGTCATAAGTACCCTTGGACACAATGTAAGTGCCGATGATGTTGTAAAAAATCTGCGCGAACTCGGCGCGGGTGATGTTGTCCAACGGGGCAAGGACTTTGCCGCGGCCATGGATATAGTTAGCACCGACCATGGCACGCACATAGGGCAGTGCCCACGCGGAAATCTTACCTGCATCCGAAAACTGCGTCAGCTTGGTCTTGGAATACGAATCGTAATCCAGTTCAAGCGCTCTCGCCACCACGGTCATGGCTTCCTGCCGCGTAATGGGCGCGTCCGGGGCCATAGACGAGCTGGAACGTCCGTTATACGTCCCCATTTGCACGGCGAGCGCAACGTCCTTGTAATACCACTTGCTCTTGGAGACGTCCTTATACTGTGAAATGTCAGCGGTTTTATAGCACCCGAACGAGCGGTTGATGATCGCGGCCATCTCCGCGCGAGTCATATCACCGTTCGGGTCAAGGACGTTTGCGCTTTTGCCGTAAAGCAGTCCGTTATCCACGGCCGCAGACACGGCTTCGGCGTACCATGCAGTACGGTCATAGTCGCGGAAATCCGTGGCCTTGCGAGTAGTCGTATTTGCCGCTGATGCACCAACTGCCAGAGAC
>ENA-UEQO01000256-UEQO01000256.1-human-gut-metagenome-genome-assembly--contig:-NODE-256-length-62601-cov-11.607735_pt1 | contig 62601 bp, 50 predicted proteins | sample MGYA00242938_ERZ507940 | MGnify/ENA primary metagenome ERZ507940 (study PRJEB26167, sample SAMN06115517) | human gut metagenome | host: Homo sapiens | place: China:Chongqing | collected 2014-12-03... | reverse complement strand
ATCGCTGTCAACGAGCGGATGGAAACCTCCGTGCCGGACATCTATGCTGTGGGCGATGCCGTAGAGGTCACCCATTTTGTAACCGGGCAGAAAGCGTTGATTTCGCTGGCGGGACCCGCCAACAAGCAGGGACGCATTGCCGCTGACAATATCTGTGGCGGCAATAGCCACTTTACCGGCTCTCAGGGCTCGTCTGTTCTGAAACTGTTCGGCTTGACAGCGGCCTCCACGGGGATCAATGAAAAAGCGGCGCAGGCAGCAGAGATCGCTTACGACAAAGTCGTGCTTTTCCCGGCATCCCACGCTGCCTATTACCCCGGCGCACAGTCTATGGCAATGAAGGTACTGTATGAAAAGGAAAGCCTGCGGCTGCTGGGTGCGCAGATCGTTGGCGGCGAGGGCGTGGACAAGCGTATTGATGTACTGGCAACGGCCATTCGCTCAAAAATGAAAGCTTTGGAACTGACGGAACTTGACCTTTCCTATGCGCCGCCCTATTCCTCTGCCAAGGATCCGGTCAATATGGCCGGTTTTATGATTGAGGATTTGGAGAGCGGGAAAGTGCAGCAGTTCCATTGGAATGATGTTGAGGACTTGCCCTGCGATGGCAGTGCGACGCTGCTGGACGTCCGTACGGAAGGCGAATATCGGCGTGGGCACTTGAATGGATTCCGCAATATTCCACTGGACGGTCTGCGAGAGCACTTGGACGAGTTAGAGAGGGACAAGCCTGTCTATGTGAATTGCCAGACTGGGCTTCGCAGTTATCTGGCCTGTCGGCTTTTAACGCAGTATGGTTTCAGCTGTTCCCATCTCTCCGGCGGATACAGTTTTTATCAGGTCGTAACACAAGAGCAGCAGACAGCGCGGAGCGCCTATCCCTGCGGAATGGAGAAACTATGAGTGAAAATTTATTTGGCTTGACGGTTGCGGCAGATAAAGGCCTGGATGACCTGCAATGCCAGCGGCTTTTGAGTGAGAACCGCAAATATCAGGAGGTCATGCTGCAATACCGATGTGCGCTGAAAGCACTTGAAAGCAGGTTGGAAATTCTGAACGAAGAGTTTTCATTGCAGCATGATCGCAATCCGATAGAAAGTATGAAAAGCCGCTTGAAGTCGCCGTCCAGCATTATGAATAAGATGCAGAAGCGCGGACTTCCTCTGGATTTTCCGACCATGCAGGCAAATATCATGGATGTTGCCGGTGTGCGTGTGATCTGCTCTTTCGAGGAGGATGTGTTCTTTTTGGCAAAGTGCTTAAAAGATCAGTCTGACATTGAAATTATCACAGAGAAAGATTATATTTCACACCCTAAGCCAAATGGCTATCGCAGTCTGCACCTGACGATCCGGCTGCCGGTATTCTTTGCGGAAAAAGAGATCCATGTGCCAGTGGAGATACAACTCCGTACAATCGCTATGGACTTCTGGGCAAGCCTTGAGCATACCATCCGCTATAAGAAAAACTTGCCGATAAATGCTGAAGTCGAAACTGAACTGAAAGAGTGCGCCGATTCCAGCAGAGAGTGGGACAGCAAAATGGAGCATCTACTGCACATCTTAACATAATGCGTCGGATATAAAGGACAAGCATCCATTTTTGATGCTTGTCCTTTTGTATTCAGTTACATCATCCCGAAGTGTTTCGGCGCCGTTGCGTTTGCTTTTTGCTTCTCAGATAGGCATCAGGGCTACTTGTCGTTTTCGGATTTCAGCGAGGTATATTCCTCTCTCAATGATGCCGTATTCCTGCTTCGCTTGTAAGATATAGAGGTAGCTGACTTTCAGCCCAGTATGCTCTAAGACATATGTCATAGACTGATTTCCTTTCTGCTCAAATCGAATAGAAATGGCGAAAGGCGGTTGTTCAAAAGAGCAACCGCCTTTCCTGACGAACGAAACCGAAAAGGGGCGCGGGGCTATTTGCCCGCGCCCCAAAGGTGAGCCTGTTTACTTTTTGATGATTTGCAGCGATTCTTCCTCACGCCGCCGCCTGATCTGCCATGTGGTCAGCGCAAGGCATCCGGCAAGAGATGTACAGAGGGAGATCCCCCACAAGCCTAACACGCTGCTGTCGCCGGTCTTTGGGATTTGCAGCCGCTTCGGGTCGATCCAGCCCATCAGGCCGCCGGGAGCCTTGCCCTGCACCAGCTCATACTTCTCAATGAAGCGGTGGAGCATGGCGGCGATCTCAGCGCGGGTCGCCGTGCCCTGCGGGTCAAGCAGATTGCCAGATTTTCCCTTTACAAGGCCGCTGCCGACCGCCCATTGCATCGCCGTCTTTGCGTAATCCGTGATCTTGTCCGCGTCCTTGAACTTGTCCAGATTTCCCTTGACGGTCAGATCGTAGCCCTTGCAGTCTGCGTAGCGGTAGAAGATGGCTGCAAGCTGTTCGCGGGTGATGGGATCGTCCGGGCCGAATTTGTCTTTGCCGTAGCCCGCAAAAATGCTGTTCTCCGCCGTCCATGTGATCGCGTCAGCGTACCACTTTCCGGCCTCCACATCGGTAAAGCTGTTTTTGCCCTTCGGCGCGGGGCTGCCCTCCATGCGCCAGAGAATGGTCGCCATCATGCCGCGCGTCGCCGTCCCATGCGGACTGAACAGGGTCTTGCTCGTACCGAGCATCAATCCGTTTTCGTAGACGAACATCACATCGCCGTAGAACCAGTCCTTTTCAGAAACATCGGTAAAGGGATTCGCGCCTGTGCCCGGATTTTCGTCCACGCGCCAGCCTGCATACACGGTCATATCCTTCGTCAGATAAACACCGGAAACCTTGTTTGTCAGGCCGCGTTCGCTGTACCAGCCGATAAAGGTGTGTCCGCGCCAGGTGGGGACATATTGGGTCAGGTCAATGTAGGCATTGTACGCTTCCCGCACGCTGGGAATATCACTGCCGCCGCCTGTTTCAAAGCGCAGCGTGTAGTAGGTGACAGGCGGATTGTAGCCGCCACCGCCGCCGATGTAGGTCCAGTGGGCGTAGACGGTGGTATTTGCATGGAATACGGTATCCGTCGTAATCTTTGTGCCGCCGCTCTTTTCGGTGTACCAGCCGTCGAAGCTGTAACTGCCGCTTCGGGAGGCGCTGGGCAGAGAGGTCAGCTTCTGGTCGGTGGTGGTCATGCTGCCGACAGAGGGCGTACCGCCGTTGCCGTCAAAGGTGACGATGAACTCGGTAGGCGCAGGAGGTGCGACGGTGCGCTCGTAGCCGCAAACATCGCAGGTCGTATCCGTGTCATCGGTGTAGACGTGCGCGGCTTTGTCCGTGATGCTTTCTTCCCTATTCGGGCAGTCAGTATCCGTGCATTCGTGCCAGTGGCTCGTGCCGTCCTTGCTCCAATCGCCGTAGCTGTGCTCGTGGGCGGGCGGCGCGTCTTTGGTTATCGTAATAGACAGCTCCTTCGTATCGCTGCCCGCGCTGTTTTCCGCCTTAACTGTGAATTTGGCGGTTCCCTCCGCGGTGGGCGTGCCGCTGATCTCGCCGGTAGTTTCGTTCAACGTCAAGCCCTCGGGCAGAGCGCTGCCGCTAACGCTCCATGTGATGGGCGTAGTGCCATCGGCGGTCAGGGTATGGCTGTACGCCTCGCCTACCTTGCCGTTTGGCAGGGTGTCCGTGGTGATGGTGGGGGCGGCGGCAGTGCTTTCGCTGATGGTGAAGTAGTGCTCCGCCTTGCCGCAGTAGTTCCCCGTGCCGTACAGCGTCACCTTGGGGGCTTTTTCCGGGTCAAAGCCCGCGTCGTCCGGTGTGAGGGTGTAGGGGTTGACGTTGTTGGAATAGATGGCGGTGTAGTCCATGTTCTCCGCAAGCTGCTTCGTTTCGTTCTCGCCCGTCTGATGGGAAAGCCCCGTCAGCTTCTTTTCGCTGCCGTCTGAGACGCAGTCCGTCAGCCCCTCGAGCGTCAAAAGCCCATGCTCATAGCAGTATCCAAGATCATACTTGCCGCAGAGCGTACATTTCCCGTATTTGTCAAAGCTATGGTCAATGCGTGTTCCGTTGACGGTGCTGCCGCAGATGGAGATGTTTTCCGCCGGAATACCGGGCAGCTCCTTTGTGTGCAGGTCGTCATAGACATAGTCTGTCCCCTCCCTTTCCGTAAGCCGGAAGGAGTCCACCGTGCTGTTCAGGATCTGGATTCCAATCTCCGGAGCCCTGCCGAGCGCATTTTTCCCGATGCCGGGAACATAGTTTCCGTCAGTCCTCAAATTGCCGCCCTTTGCGGTCACGGTGCTGTTTTCAATGATGATATTTATCCGACCGCTGCCGGAGTCCCACGCTGCGCCGATGGCGGGTCCGAGCGAAGCACAACGAACGGACACCTCACTGTTCGCAATGCGGATACGGCTCTCACGATTGTAATAGACTTGCCAACCGTTGCCGATGGCCGTGTTTCCGCCTGAAGACGAAATATGGATTTGGCTGTTCTGAATGTCGATGCTGCCAAAGGAACCATTGGTGCCGCCGCCAATCGTGCAGTAATTATAGGTGTACTCATCGTTCAGGCGGATGCTGCTGTCGTGGATCACGACCTCTTCAACGGAAGAATATCCTCCACGAGCGCCGATGATATCGCCCGTCAACACGGTGCTGTCCGTGATCTCCAGCTTTTTCAGCGTCTTTGCGTCATTCGGTGATTGCACGGTTTCGTCCATGAAAATACCGTAGGTGTGCAGATCGGAATCCCGGACGCCGATGCTCCCATTGCCGCCGACGCGAATGCTTCTAAAATGCGGCAGCCTGATCTCGCTTTCTTCAATGACGAGCTCGCTGTTGCTGCCCACGCGGATCCCGTCGGTGAGAACGGAGAGTGTGTCCGTGGATGCAACGCGGCAGTTTCGGATGGTGAGCTTCCCGCCCGGCGAGTCTGCGTCCCAGCCGATCAGAATTTTATTGCTGCTGAGAAGCGGAAGCTCTGCGTCCGAAATGGTGATGCTTCCAACGCTTCCGCCGGCAGCTCCGCCGATGCAGGCGCCGTCTTTACTGGAAATGGATTTGATCGCATTGCCGTTGATGGTGATGCTTTTGCAATCCACTCCCCCAATGCTGCCGATTGCTGCGCCGCCGCCCTCGGCGGAAACGGTGATCTCACCGCCGGTGATGCGGATGTCGCCGGTGCTGCCGATGCCTGCCGCGCTGCCTTTTCCGACCGCATGGATGACGCCGCCGGTGATGGTGACGCTGCTCTTGTGTTTGCTTTTGTCGCCAATGGCGGCGTTATTGCGATTTGCCGTGGTTTCTATATTTCCGCCATTGATGGTAATGTGCATTTCCGCCGTGTGGTGAACTCCGGCTCCGCCGATGCCAAAGCCATCTCCCTCGGAAGATGCCTTGACAGTACCGCCGTTGATGGTGATGCTGCCGCCCTCAAGCGGGCCAATCCCGTTTCCGGGAATCGCGTATAGCGGCTGGTTTTCATAGCGATTGATACCGCCGTGAGCGGTCACATTGCCGCCGTTGATGGTGATGCTGCCGCCCCGGCCGCTACTGATCGCGCTGCTGGAGGACTCGGCGATGATCGTGCCGCCGTTGATGGTGACGCTGCCGCCATTACCGCCGCATGTGCCGATCCCAAAGCTGTCTGAAAGATGAGCGCCGCCGCTCGTCCTAAGCTCGGTACAGACGATACCGCCGTTGATGGTGATGCTGCCGCCTTGCCTGAGATTGCCGGGCGTATCTCCGTCGTAGGAAGTGTTGTGTTCATAATCCGATCCGCCGATGGCGGAGGAGGCCTGCTGTCCTTTGGCGTGGATATTGCCGCCGTTGATGATGATCGTACCCTCGTTTTCATAGAAGTTGTCGTTGGCAGCCCACACGCGCACACCGGCGCCGATGCCGGACAGTCCAGCCACAGGCCACACACTCTTTTCATGATCAGACAGTTCCGGGAGGCACGCCGTCAGCTTGCCCATGGATGCCTCAGCGGTGCTCTGGGCGTATATGGTGAAGGTGTCGCCCTCCTTCACGTTGATGCCCCACGGTACCGTGAGGTGGCAGTCGTCCGTTAGGATCAGATTGACCGCGCCGTGGGTGTCCAAACGGGGCGTGATGGTCACGTCGCCCTCCACCACATACCAGCCTGCGGGCATATCGTACCACTTGTTGTCGCTATTGAAAAAATCCTCGATAATAACGCTTTCCAGCACCGTGTATTCGGTGCAGAAGCGCTCCTTGCCGTCCGCGTCCAGATAGCGCACGGGGTTTTGCTCGACAGCGTCGTTCACGGTAATGCTCAGCGCCCTTGTGTCGCTGCCCTCGCTGTTTTCTGCCTTGACGGTGAAGGTGGCGGTTCCCGCCGCAGTGGGTATGCCGCTGATTTCTCCGGTTTTTTCGTTCAGACGTAAACCGGCAGGCAGAGCGCCTTCATCAATGCTCCATGTGATGGGCGCTGTGCTGATGGCGGTCAGGGTATGGCTGTAAGCCTTGCCTGTCTTGCCGTCCGGCAGGGTGTCCGTGGTCACGATGACGGTGTAGGTGTCTGGCACAAACCGCGCCGTGAGCGTGGTTACATCCGCCGAAACGCTTTCACCGGGCGCGTAGAGCTTGTCGTCGCTGCCAAGCCACTTAAAGTAATTGCCTGTAGCTCCCTCCGGGCGGGTCAGACCGTTGGACGCAGGCGCGGTAAATGCGCTGCCGTTTTTCACGATGATCCGAATGCTGCTTTCATCGCCCAGCTTGCCGCCGCCAAGGTCAAGAGTAACGGTTTTCAGCCCGTCAGGACCTATCGTGTCACGGTTCAAAACCTCGAGGACGGGGCGGAAACCGACCTGCGGGTTTTGGCCCGCAGCGTCGCGGTGGCCACAGAAGCGGCTCGAATAGTGCCCGCGAACCGTACGGCGCCACGGCAATCTGATCACAGTATCTTGTCCACACGAAAAAAGCCCGTTCCAGTTTTTGATATATCCGTCGTCCTTGTCCAGCAGCCTGTCCCATTCGTTGCTTTGGGGCGTGCCGCGTTCTGAATCACCTGAGCCTGTATAATCACTTCCCTCGGATGGCGCACGCAGCGTATAATCCACGCCGCCGGCGGTGTAGTCTTTGCCAAAAATCATGTCTATGGCATTCAAATGATCCCAGCTTGCCGCGTACGTTACGGCATAGTCCGCCACGAACAGGCTGTGGGCATATTTGTACGTCTCTGCATACTCCTCAGTGGTTGCCATCTCCGACGTGAGCTTGTAGGCGTCCACTGTCCCGGCATAGGTAAAGGGCACATAGTGCAGCGTATTATCCGGCAGAGCGTCGTTCACCGTGTCGGGAATGCCCACGCCGGAGAGGTCAAAGTAATAGACTCCGCCGGGAGCAAGGTTGAACTGCTCTGGGGGAACAAACTGCGCCGTCAGCTTGGTTACATCCGCCGGAACATTATCGTCCGGAGCGTAGAGCTCGCCATCACTGCCAAGCCACTCGAAGTAGCTGCCGGTATTTCCGTCGGGGCGGGTCAGACCTTCGGACGCAGGCGCAGCAAAGCTCTCGCCGTTTTTCACAACGATCTGGATAGCCTCCGAGCTGCCGCCCAATTTGCCGCCGCCAAGGTCAAGGGTAACGGCTTTCAGCCCGTCAGAGCCCAGCGTGCCGGGGTTCAGGACTTCAAGGACGGGGCGGAAACCGAGGATCGGGTCGGAACTTGTAGCATTGTTGTCGTACCAGTTGCGGGGCGAATTGTACCCGCGAACCGCACGTCTCCCACTCTCAATGTTCGAAGTGTCCTGCCCCCACGAATAAATCCCACTCCAGTTTTTGATATATCCGTCGTTCTTGTCCAGCAGCCTGTCCCATTCGTTGCTTTCGGGCGTGCCACGCTGGGACTCACCCGAGCCTATACTCTTGCCTCCCACGGACGGCGCGCGCAGCGTATAGCTCACACCGCCTGCGGTGTAGTTCTTGCCGAAAATCAGGCTCGCATCGTTTAAGGTATTCCAATTTGCCGTATGTGTTACGGCATAGTCCGCCACAAATAGGCTGTGTTCATAGGGCTGCGTATTGGAATCGCCCTCATTTTTCAGCGAATAAGCATCCACAGTACCCACATAGGTGAACAGCACATAGTGCATTGTTTTGCCCGGCAGAGCGTTGTTCACCGTGCCGGGGATGCCCGCTGCCGACAGGTCGAAGTAGTATCTGCCGCCGGGAGCGAGGCTGAACTGCTCGTTGATTTTATCCGCGGCAAACGCCGCCGTCGGCAGCAGCGTCAGCACCATGCAGCACAGCAGCAGGATGCTGAGTATTCGTTTCTTCATTGGCTTTTCTTCTCCTTTTCGTGTCGGTTCGGTTTGTCCGTCCCGTCTTTTTTCTGGTTTTCTCTGTTTCTGAGCCGAATGCACAGTGCGGTGATGACCACCGCCGCTGCAAAGGAGACGACAGCCACCAGCACATACCCGCCTGCGTCCTCCCGCAGCAGCATCGCGCCGAACGCGCCCCATACGGCTGTCTGCCCCTGCCCGATGACCGTGCCCGCCGCCTGCATCAAGACCGCGAACAGCAGCATACACGCACCGCTCAGTCCATATATGCCGCGCTGCCGTTTTCGGTGGGTGTTTTCCCGCACCCGCTGTTTGACGAGTGCGACCCGTCTTGCGGTGTCGTACATTTCGCTTGAGCCTCCTCTCCGGTTTGCCTGGAACTGTGATAAAAACCCTTTTACTTATATAGGTACAAAAAATCGAAAAAACTCTCACCCAAAACGCATAATTTTTCAAAAAATTTGAGAGCCGCCAAAAAGCAGCTCTCAGGGAGTGGATATTCGGTTATTTCCTCTGCGATAATCGGAACGCGGACCATCTTCCCGCCGCCACCAGCAGCACCGGCAGGGCGCAGGCAACGTACTGTGCCGCGCCGCCGTGGGCGATGAGCAGATTATAGATGGCGTGGAGGGTGATGGCCGCGCCCAGCAGCCCGCAGGTGCCGGCGATCTTCAGCCACGTCCGCTGCCACGCATAGGCAAGCCCGCCGCCCACGATCAGACCGCACAGCACGTGCATCGCTCCCGTGCCGAAGCCACGAAAGAAGATGAAGGAGAAGCGGTCCGCGCCGTTCTGGATGAGATATACGCTTTTGTCGATACTGGCGCTCCGCAGCGTGGACAGGGACAAACGGTAAAGCGAGAAGAGCGTTTGTCTCAAAATTATTTTTCGGGAATAACCTCCAAAAGCAAAGGCATACGAACTCTGTTCTTTCAATTGAGTTCGTATGCCTTTGCTAATTGTTTCGGGTGTATCCAAAAGCTTCCAACGTGTCCAGACAGCGGAGCTTTTCGTGCTGCCGGTCACATTTTCAGTTCTCAGATACACCCTAAAAAGAGCAATATTCTTAAATATGAATTTCAGTTATAGTATTTCCAGTTTGAGGAACTTCCTTTGCATCAGCGGATTATTCCTCTGCATCCTCCGGGTCCGGCTTTTCCTCTGCCGGGCGGGGCTGCTTGGTCGTGATGACGGCCTCAACACGGTGGATGGGCGTGCCGAGCGCGTAGAATTTTTCCTCATAGCCGGTCATAATGCCGACCGGGCCGTTCGCGTGCAGATCGTCGGTGACATTCCGCAGTTCGAGGAAGCAGCTTTCCATTTCCGGCAGCGACCAGGCAAACAGATTCGCGTTGTCGGTCTTGAAGTGGATCTGCCCGCCGAGCTTCAGCACCTTCTTGTATTTTTCGAGGAAAGTGTGGTACGTCAGGCGGCGCTTGGCGTTCTTCTTGCGCGGCCACGGGTCGCAGAAGTTGATATAGAGCAGGTCGATCTCGTCGTCCGCAAAAAACTGGTCGATATTCGCCGCGTCGAGCGAGACGAAAAAGACGTTTTTGAGGCCCTTACGGATCGCGGCCTCCATGGCGAGGACAAGTGCGTCCTGCACGCGCTCGATGGCGATCAGCAGCACATCCGGCTCGGCCTCGGCCGTCTCTACAGTGAATTTTCCCTTGCCGCAGCCGACCTCAACGCGAAGCTCCCGGCAGTCCGGCATCAGGCTGCGCCAGTTGCCGCGCAGCGCCTCCGGGTCATGGATCCAGACAGACTCGCAGGCCTCCATCCGCGGAGCCAGATTGTTTCTTCTTCTCATTCGCATATGCGTTTCCTGCTCTTTCTGAAATGTTGGTGGGGTGGAAACCCTTGTAGGGGCCGATGCCCACATCGGCCCGTTGGGAAGTTGTGAATTCGCCGTAGATCTCCGTGAATACAGTGCATTCTGCCGGGCCGATGTAGGCATCGGCCCCTACAACCACGTTTGGACGTACATACGGATTCGCCGTAGATTCACAAAGGTGCAGCTGCTTTCCGTCGTGCGGAGCACAGAGCCCCGCCCTTGCCGGCTGCGGCTGCTTTAACGGAACATATTACGGTTCTTCCGGGGTCCTCGGCTTCTTTGCTGGTTTGGGATCGCCGGAGGCGAAGGCCCAGATTTTGTTGAAGAAGGGCTTATTGAAGTAGAACAGCCAGACGGCAACTGCGCCGAGGGCAATGGTCAGGAGAGACGAGACGCTCACGTCGGACAGGAAGTGCATCCCCATGCGCAGGCGTGAAACTGCGACAGCAAGCGTCCAGACGCCGCCGAGGACCATGAACAGCTTTTCCTTATCGTGCAGGCGGCGGTAGAGCGTCGGCAGGAGGATCAGGAGCATGGAGCAGGCAGCGCAGGCCGTATGGCCAGACGGGAACGAACGGAAGTCATCCGACGAAACGCCGTCGGCGACGAGCTTTTTCTTGAGCGCCGTGCCGGCCTGCCACCAGTTGGAGAAATAGGTGTCGTTGCCCGTGGAATAGATCAGACGCATACGGGCGCGGCCCCAGGGAACCTTGATGATGTTGATCAGCAGCATGATGCCGACACAGACCACGATCACCGTGCAGATAAAACGAAGGATCGTCTTGGTCTGGCACTCGCGCGTCAGGAACAGCAGCGCAGCCGCCATGAGCGCGTCGACAAACACCGTCACGAGCAGCGCGACAGGCATAGGCAGGGCAGGCACATTGTCCGTCGCCTCATGGACGGAAAGGAATATGCTCGCAAGCGTCAGGCAGACGCCGAAGGCCAGAATGACAATGTTCAGTTCCGGGCGGAATTTGGCGCGGTGGACGATCAGCAGAACGCCGCATCCGGCCAGAAGCGAAAACGCAGGCAGCTCGCCGAAGGCGGCAAAGAACTGGCCGATGGAGCTTTCGTGGCCGGGATAGAGAAATTTGGAGATCGGCAGGTCCCAGATCGAGCCTGCGATCAGTATGACCAGCAGCACAAGCGCCGCCGTCAGCGCACAGCGCGTATACGTACGTTTGAGTTTTTTCATGAAATGCCTCTTTGATTGGTTATTTTTTGACAGTATAGCACAAATGTCCGCAAATGACAAGTTGACGCGTGCTGCAAAAGCTGATATCATCGAAACGTCGGCTGACGCTGGAAAAGAGGGTGCGTTATGAAGTATGTGCAATTTGATTATGTAAACAAGTTTTCCTGTCTGGCGGGCAAATGCCCGGATACCTGCTGCAAGGACTGGCAGATCATTCTGGACGAGGACGCCATCGCGCGCTACGCTTCCCTGCCCGGTGAGCTGGGCGAACAGGTGCGCGCGGCTATGCTGACGGAGAACGGTGAGACGCGCTTCCGGGAGCAGGGCGGGAACTGCGTTCTGCTGCGTGACGACGGCCTCTGTCCGCTTCAGGCCGCATACGGTGCGGAAATGCTCTGCCGCACCTGCTTTACGCACCCGCGCTTTACCGAGGAATACGGCCAGACGGCGGAGCTGACGCTCTCCGTCTCCTGCCCGGAGGCGGCAAGACTTCTGCTGGAGCACGACGCGCCGCTGACGCTGACGGAAGCGGACGACGGCGGCCCGGTCATACCGAACGAGCTTGACCCGGCATTATATCCGGCGCTGCTTGCCGCGCGGACGGCTTCGATCCGGCTGGCGCAGGATCGCGCACGGCCTGTTGCAGACCGCCTGGCGCTCATTCTGCTGCTGGCACGGCGGGTGCAGCGTCTGCTGGACGAGGGGCGGGACGAGCTTGTCCTGGTGCTGGCGCGGCGGTTCCTTGGAAAGCAGTATCAGGATCGTAGTCTTGTCCGGCTGGCGCGGCTTCGCAGCAGGAGCGGACGGTTTTTCCCGTGCTGGATGGTGCTCAACAATATGGAGCATCTGACGCGCCGCTTCGGGGTCATGCTGGACGCGGCAGTCGGTCAGGACGCGCCGCCCGCCCCCTTCCGGGACGCGTTTTCCGTCCAGTACGAAAATCTGACGGTCTATTTTCTGTTCCGCTATGCACTCAAGGCCGTCAACGACCGGCAATATCTGGCGCGGGTCGAGCAGTGCGTGTTTCATCTGCTCTGCCTGCGCGAACTTAGCGCAGATGCTGCAACGGTGCAGGAATTGACTGAAGTGGTGAGTCTGTACAGCAAGGAGGTCGAGCACTCGGCAGAAAATCAGGCGCTGCTGCTGAAGCTTTTCCGGCGCGGAACACTTAGATGGCAGTATCTGGCGTTGATTCTTGATTTTTGATTGTCTGTGCGCCGAGCGCGGACAAAATTCGCTTCTGTTTTGCCTAGAAACGGACAACTTTTTTCGTGGAAAGCGACAAATTTATAAAATACCACTTTACTTTCAAGCGTTAAAGTGTTACCATAATTACGCCTGAACCCCACTATTAATAAAGGAGATATTTTATCTTGAACAATCGAAATAAACACTCTGATCCTGACAGCCAGCTCTACAGCGCCATTCTCAAGCTCCAGACTGTCGAGGAATGCTATGATTTCTTTACCGATCTTTGCACGTTTTCCGAGCTCAAGGCCATGGAGCAGCGCTTTGAGCTGGCGAAGCTTCTGAATGACGGCCTGATCTACAATGACATTCTGGAAAAGACCGGCGCTTCCAGCGCGACCATCAGCCGCGTCAACCGCAGTCTCAACTACGGCATGGGCGCGTACCGCATCATCTTCGACCGCATGAAGGAAGACGAGCAGAAGCAGAAGGAGCAGCAGGCGTGAGCGCATATGAAGCGCTTGCGGGCTGCTATGACGAGCTGACCTACGATATCCGATACGAAAAAACGCTGACCTTTTTTGAGCGGCTGTGCGCGCGGGAGCAAGTGCAGCCGCATTTGGTTCTGGATCTGGCCTGCGGCACGGGTTCATTGTCCATGCTGCTGGCCGGGCGCGGATACCGGGTGATCGGCGCAGATCTGTCGGAGGATATGCTGGCGGAGGCAGAGCGGAAGGCGCGGGAGCTGCCGGAGTGCAGCCGCCCGTTTTTCATCTGCCAGCCGATGCAGAGGCTTCGTCTGGCGGAGCCGGTGGACGCGGTGATCTGCGCGCTGGACAGCCTCAACTATCTGACGCGTCCGGACGACTGCCGGAAGACGCTCCGGCGCGTATACAATGCGCTGAAGTCCGGCGGGCTGTTCGTGTTTGATATCAACACGCCCACAAAGCTGCGCGGTCTGGACGGGCAGGTATTTCTGGACGAGACGGACGACAGCTACTGCGTCTGGCGGACAGAGTTTGACGCAAAAAAACGGCTGTGCTTTTATGGCATGGACATTTTCCGGCTGAACGGCAGCCTTTGGGATCGCTCGTTTGAGGAGCATATCGAATATGCCTATGAGCCGGACGAGCTTGCGCTGTGGCTCGAAGAGGCGGGCTTCACACACATCCGGCAATATGGCGACCGCGTGCTGCGCGCACCAAAGCAGGATGAGCAGCGCATTTATTTTTCCGCAAAGAAGGACTGACTATGAAAGACGAACTTGTACGCGCCATGACGAAGGACGGCTTTGTAAACGCCGTCGCCGTCACCACGACCGGCATTGTCGAGCGTGCGCGGCAGATCCATAAAACACTTCCGACCGCAACAGCGGCACTCGGCAGGCTTTTGACGGCGGCGTCCATGATGGGCAATATGCAGAAGGTCGATGATGGCTCCATCACGCTCCAGCTCAAGGGAAGCGGGCCGCTGGGGCGGCTGCTTGCCGTGTCGGATGCAGAGGGCAATGTGCGCGGCTGGGTCGAGAACCCGCAGATCTCCATGCTGGAAAAGGCCCCCGGCAAGCTGGACGTCGGCGCGGCTGTCGGCACGGACGGAACACTCACCGTGATCCGGGATCTTCGCATGAAGGAGCCGTATATCGGCACGATTGACCTTGTCTCCGGCGAGATCGCCGAGGATATCACGTCGTATTTTGCCCAGAGCGAACAGATCCCCACGGCCTGTGCGCTCGGCGTTCTGGTCGGGAAGGATCAGTCCGTCACGGCGGCGGGCGGCTATATCATCCAACTGCTGCCCGGCGCGCCGGACGATATCATTGATAAGATCGAGGCAGGCATTCAGAACGCAGGCGCGGTCAGCCGGTTGCTGGCGGCAGGCATGGACGGACAGGTCGTGCTGGAGACTGTGCTGCACGGATTTGATCTGGAAATTCTCGAAACGCAGCCGGTCGAATACCGCTGCTACTGCTCGCGCGACCGCGTGACGCGGACGCTCATCAGTCTGGGACGCAAGGAACTGCAGTCCATTGTTGACGACGGCAAGGACATTCACATCGACTGCCAGTTCTGCGACAGAATCTATGATTACACACCGGAACAGGTGCGGCAGATTCTGAAAGAGCTTGACGAATAAACAAAATGGCACGCCCTCTGCGGCGTGCCGTTTCACTATGGAGGTATGAATATGATCGTTTCTTACAAGACCGGAGCAGAGTTTTTGCAGGACAATCAGACATATTTGCAGAAAAATCCCTATCTTTCCACGTTTTTTACGCTCGACGCTCCGCTTTTGCAGGAGGCCGGCAAAATCAATTACGCGCTGCGCTGCGAACAGGGCGAAACGCGTCTGCTGGCTCTGAAGGTCGAGCCGTATAATCTGCTGCTGTTCGGTGAGGAAGCGTGTGTGCCGGAGCTGCTGCGATTTTTGTTCGACGGCGGCTATGAGATCAAAAACTATCTGTGCGCGTCGGAGCTTGGCTATGCGCTGGCGCGGGAACTTGCGTCGTATGGACGGTGCTATGAGGAGGCGCTGGCCATGGACTTCATGGAGGCGCGGCGCGTCACCGAGCCGTCCGCACCGGAGGTCGAGCCGGCGCGGGAGGACGATCTGGACGAAATTTTTGACTGCGCGCAGCGGTTCGTGGCCGACTGCGGGTTGCTGGACAAACCGGAAAAGGAGTCGTTCCGGAAGGTGCTCGATTCGATCCGGGTCATCCGGGCTGATGGAAAAATCGTCAGCATGGCGCGCATCGCACCGGCCACAGGAGATGATCTGCGGCTCGCGCTCGTCTACACACGGGATGAATACCGCGGAAGGGGCTATGCGCGCAAGGTGGTCAACAGCGCAAAAAACGAGATTTTGGCGTCCGGGAAGCGCGCGACGCTGAACGTCGACCGGAAGAATCCGGTTTCGTATCATCTGTATCTGTCGCTTGGGTTTGAGCGGATGTTCTCACAGGGAGAATTCAGGCGGGTGGAGTAGGATAACAGCCAATATTCCGGAACCCAATGCAGTTGGTAGAAACGAGGCTCTGCCCGATGGGAAACCGCAAATTCGTGCCGCATCCTGTAGGGGCCGATGCCCACATCGGCCCGTTGGAAAGTTGCGAATTCGCCGAAGATTCCCGTAAAAACGGTGCATTCTGCCGGGCCGATGTGGGCATCGGCCCCTACAACCGAATACGCAGATGCACCCGAATTCGCCGAGAATTTCTATAGAACAACCGCATTCTGCCGGGCGGAGCAGAGCCCCGCCCCTACAAACCTTTTGCATCAAAACAGCCACGTCCGGTGTGGGCGTGGCTGTTCTGGTTTATTCAAGCTCAAATGCGCCGGTGTAGAGCTGGTAGTAGGTGCCCTTCTGGGCGATGAGGTCGTCGTGGGTGCCGCGCTCGATGATGCGGCCGTGGTCGAGAACCATGATCGCGTCGGAGTTCTGCACGGTCGACAGGCGGTGGGCAATGACGAAGACCGTGCGGCCCTTCATCAGTGCGTCCATGCCGCGCTGCACCAGAAGCTCCGTGCGCGTGTCGATAGAGCTGGTCGCTTCGTCAAGGATCATGACGGGCGGGTCGGCGACCGCCGCGCGGGCGATGGACAGCAGCTGGCGCTGACCCTGCGAGAGATTTGCGCCGTTGGCCGTGAGCATGGTGTTATAGCCGTCCGGCAGGCGGGTGATGAAATCGTGCGCGTTGGCGAGCTTTGCCGCCGCGATGCACTCCTCGTCCGTCGCGTCGAGCTTGCCATAGCGGATGTTGTCCATGACCGTGCCGGTAAAGAGATTCACGTCCTGCAGGACAATGCCGAGCGAGTGGCGCAGGTCGGCCTTTTTGATATGGTTGATGTTGATGCCGTCGTAGCGGATCTTGCCGTCGGCAAGGTCATAGAAGCGGTTGATGAGGTTCGTGATCGTGGTCTTGCCTGCGCCCGTCGCGCCGACGAATGCCAGCTTCTGGCCGGGCTTTGCGTAGAGCGTGATATCGTGCAGGACCGGCTTTTCCGGGTCATAGGCAAAGTCCACGTCAAAGAAGCGCACGTCGCCGCAGAGCTTCACCAGCTTGCTGCTGCCGTCCTCCTGCGGGCATTTCCATGCCCAGACGCCGGTGCGCACAGCGCTTTCTGTCAGCGTACCGTCCGCCGCTTCCGACGCACGGATCAGCGTGACATGGCCGTTGTCCTCCTCCGGCTGCTGGTCGATCAGCTCAAAGACGCGGCTTGCGCCTGCTGCAGCCATAACGATGGCGTTGATCTGCTGGGAAACCTGCGAGACATTGCCGGTAAACTGCTTTGTCATGCCAAGGAACGATGCGACAACCGCGATTTTCAGCGGCGCAAGCATACTGCCCGTCTCAAACAGGTTCTGGAAGGACAGGTTCGGGATGTTCCCGCCTGAGCAGATGAGAACGCCGCCGAGGAACGCCGTGAGCACATAGAGGATATTGCCGATGTTGCCCATGATGGGCATGAAGATGTTCGCGTAGCGCTGGGCGTGGTTTGCATCGCTGAACAGCTGTTCGTTGATGGCGTCAAAGTCACGTTCTGCCGCTTCCTCATGGCAGAAGACCTTGACGACCTTCTGGCCGTTCATCATCTCTTCGATATAACCTTCGACCTTGCCGAGGGACTTCTGCTGGCCGAGGAAGTATTTGGCCGATCTGCCGCCGACGTTCTTTGTCACCTTCGTCATGCAGAAGATACCGAGAAAGACGATGAGCATCAGCGGGATGGAGAAATAGAACATGAACAGCAGCAGGCCGATAACTGTCAGTCCCGCAGCGAACAGCTGCGGCAGGCTCTGCGAAACGAGCTGGCGAAGCGTATCGATATCATTTGTATAATAGCTCATGATGTCGCCGCGGCTGTTCTGGTCGAAATAACGGATGGGCAGCTTCTGCATCCCCGCAAACATACGGGTGCGGAGCTTGTGCAGGAAGCCCTGCGTCACGTGGGCCATCAGCTGCGTATAGACCGCCGTGCAGGCAAGCCCCGCAAGATAGATGCAGACCATGGTGACGAGCGCATGGAGGATCTTTCCGCTCACACCGTCCCAGCCGAGCCTCAAGCCGTCTTCAATGTAGCTGGTGATGGTTTCAATATAGATCGCGGGCAGAATGCCGACGACCGCGCTGATGATGATGCAGGCCATGACCGCGATGAGCATGGCGGGGTAATCCTGAAACAGCATCCGGATCACTCTGCCGAGCGGCTTGAGATCTGCCTTTGCGCCGACCATCGGCGCGCGGGGCGCTCTTCCGGGATGATTAGCCATTGTCCGCACCTCCCGTTCTGTTCTGGGAATAATAGACTTCCTGATAGATCTGGTTCGAGGAAAGAAGCGTCTCATGCGTGCCCATGCCGTTGATCGCGCCGCCGTCCAGAACGAGAATCAGATCTGCGTCCTGGATGGAAGAGATGCGCTGGGCAATGATGAATTTCGTCGTCTCCGGGATCTCGGTGCGCAGCGCAGCGCGGATCTTCGCGTCGGTTTTCGTATCGACGGCAGAGGTCGAATCGTCGAGAATCAAAATCTTCGGCTTTTTCAGCAGCGCCCGCGCGATACACAGCCGCTGCTTCTGTCCGCCGGAGACGTTCGAGCCGCCCTGCTCGATATAGGTGTCGTATTTGTCCGGCATCTGCTGGATGAATTCATCCGCGCAGGCCAGCTCGCAGGCGCGCTGCAGCTCTGCATCCGTCGCGTTCGGATCGCCCCAGCGCAGGTTTTCCTTGATCGTGCCGGAGAAGAGCACGTTCTTCTGGAGCACGACCGCGACCTGATTGCGGAGCGTTTCGAGATCATATGCGCGCACGTCGCGCCCGCCGACCTTTACGCTGCCGTCCGTCACATCGTACAGCCTGCAGATGAGCTGCACCAGCGTCGTTTTGGCCGAACCGGTACCGCCGATGATACCGACGGTCTGGCCGGACTTCACATGGAAGTCGATATCGGACAGCGCGCTGCGCTTCGCGGAGGCGGAATATTTGAACTCCACATGATCAAAATCGACAGCGCCGTTCGGAACCTCGTAAACCGGGTTTTCCGGGTTATGCAGGCTGCTCGTCTCGCCCAGCACCTCGCAGATACGCTTGCCGGACGCCTGCGCCATGGTGAGCATGACGAAGATCATGGAAAGCATCATCAGGCTCATGAGGATCTGCATGGAATAGGTGATCATGCTGGTCAGGCTGCCGACGCCGAGGTACGTGCCGCCGGAGGTGACGATGAGCTTCGCGGCAAAAAACGAGATCAGGATCATCGACGTATACACGCAGAACTGCATAACCGGGCTGTTGAGGGCCAGAATTTTCTCCGCCTTCAAAAAGTCCGCGCGGACGGAATCGGACGCGGCGGAGAACTTCTGCGTCTCATAGTCCTCGCGCACGAAGCTCTTGACCACGCGCATACCCTGTACGTTTTCCTGCACGGAGTTGTTGAGCGCGTCGTATTTCTTGAAGACCGCCTTGAACAGCGGCAGCGCGCTGCGGATCATGAAAAACAGCGCAAGCCCGAGAATCGGGACGGTTCCCGCAAAAATAAACGCAAGCTGCTTGCCCACGCGGATGGACATGATCACGGCAAACACCAGCATCATGGGCGCGCGGACAGCGATACGGATGCACATCATGAACGCGTTCTGGATGTTGGTCACATCCGTCGTCAGGCGGGTGACGAGCGAGGACGTGGAGAAGCGGTCGATATTCGCGAAGGAAAAGCTCTGCACCTGATAATAGAGATCATGGCGCAGGTTTTTCGCAAAGCCCGCCGCAGCCTCCGCCGCGAACCAGCCGGAAAGCGCGCCAAAGCCCAGCGACAGCATCGCAATCACGAACAGCTTGAGGCCGTAAAGCAGGATCGTGCGCAGATCGCAGCCGTTTTGAATCGAGTTAATGAGATCCGCTGTCAGCAGCGGGATGGTGCATTCGCAGACGACCTCGCCCACCATGCACACGGGCGTCAGAATCGTCTGCTTTTTGTATTCCCGGATGCAGGCGGAAAGACGTTTGATCATAGATCGGATACCTCCATTTCCTGTGTGGCGTGCAGATTGTCTGCGGCCAGATCGAGAAGACGCAGCAGCGTCTGCTGCTCCTCATCGCTCATGCCGGAGCACATGACGCGCTCAAGCGTTTCGAATGCCTGCCCGACGGCGGCGTCGCACTGCCGGGCGCGTTCGGTCAGGCGGATACGCTTGCAGCGGCGGTCGTCCCGGTCCGGCTCAAGCACGACAAAGTCCTTTGCTTCCAGCCTCTGCAGCACGCCGGAGACGGTCGGGTGCGTCAGGTGGAAGCGCTTTTCAATGTCCTTTGGGTAGATCTGCTCACCCTCGTGCAGCACAAGATGGTGCAGGATAAATGACTGCGTCGACGTCAGGTCGAGCGCAAGAAACTGCTGATCCATGTACTGCGTGATGCGGTTGCTGAGGTGCCGCAGCCGCGGGCCGAGATTCTGAGAACAATCCTTCATCGGAACCTCCCGAATCAAAAATGTAGCGTGCTACCGTTTTTGGTAGCACGCTACATTTTAGCAGATTTTATGAAAAATGCAAGTAGGCAGTTTCACCAATCTCCCCTGCCTCGCTGCCGGGGTCTGATGGGCATTATGAATATTCGATCTCGAGCACGGTATCGGTTTTATCCGGGAGCGGATAGGTATACTGCGGGATCGTGCCGAGCGTGACGAACGCAAGGCCCTCGTAGGCATTTGTGACCCAGCTTTCGCCGCGAATGACCTCGCTGCCGTCGGCAAGCCGCCGCACCGCGCCGATGCGCTCCGGCGCAAGACCCGTCAGCGCCAGCGGCCCAAGCGGGGCTTCCAGAACGTGCGCGTAGATGCGGCCTTCCTTCTTCGTGTACCAGCCCCAGTCCGGCTTCGGCACGCCGGCGCTGCCGCAGTGATAAATGCTTTCGCTGTTTACTGCCATCCACGCGCCGATCTCGTCCAGAATTTCGCAGCTCTGCGCCGGGAAGCGGCCGTTCGCGTCCGGGCCGACGTTCAGGATCATATTGCCGCCCTTGCTGACACACTCGACCAGCTTGCGGACGAGCATGGACGCAGGCTTGTAGCACGTATCATAGGGCGTATATCCCCAATTGTTGTTCATGGTCGCGCAAAGCTCCCACGGGACGCGTTCGCCGCGGACATTGCGGATGCCCTCAGGCGGCAGAAGCTGCTCGGGGCTGACAAAATCGCCGCCGTAATACGCGGGCTGCTCCGTAACAAGGCTGCCGAAGCCCTCGCCGCTGGTTTCCAGACGGTTATCGACGATGACGTCCGGCTGATGGCGGCGCACCATCTGCATCAGCTCCGTCGCCTTCCATGCCTCGCCGCGCAGTTCGCCATAGGAATAGTCGAACCAGAGGATATCGATCTTCCCATAGTTCGTGACCAGCTCCTCGATCTGCCCGTGCATATAGGCAAGATACCGGTCAAAGTCGATTTTCTCATCCTGATAGGCCGGATTTCCGCGCATGGGATGGATCGGGTCGTTGTATTTCGGGAAATCCGGGTGGTGCCAGTCGAGCAGGGAGTAATACAGGCCCACGCGGAGGCCCTCGGCGCGCACCGCGTCCACAAACTCCCGCACAAGATCGCGCCCACAGGGGGCGTTCGCGCTCTTATAATCCGTCAGCTTGGAATCAAACAGGCAGAAGCCGTCGTGATGCTTGGCCGTCAGGACGACATACTGCATTCCGGCCCGCTTTGCGCGGCGGGCCCAGTCTCTGGGATCGTAGGCCTTTGCCGTAAATTCCTGCATATAACGCTCGTACTGTTCGGCGGGGATTCTGGCGTTGCTCATATACCATTCGCCGCGTCCGGGGATGGCATAGAGGCCCCAATGCAGGAACATACCAAAACGCGCATTCTGAAACCACTGTACTCGTTTTTCTCGTTCTGTCATATCGGGTTTGTCCTTTCACAGCGCCCGCAGATGCAGGCGGAATGGCGGCTTGACGCAGCCCTTTATGGATCCATTATATCATTCTGCGCGTTTCAGCACAACACCGAAATCCGCGTGATTCAGCGACGGGTTTCTTCAAGGTACAGCTGAACGCGGCGCTGGATGCGGTCTGCGATCTGTCCGGCGGACTGCTCCTCCGCGAAATAATACGGCAGCTCGTCGGCAAGGATGCCGGAAACGGCGGCATCGTACTCGAACACGGACACGGCCTCCGCCTGTAATTCACGCAGAAGCCGCTGTGCATCAGTATCCGTCATGGCCGCCGTCTTTTTCTCAAAATCTGACTGTACTGGCAGCCAGCCGCCGCGGCTTCGTGCGGCGATTCCGCCTCCGGCTGTGTCTGGCGCTTGGCAAGTTCCAGCAGGCAGAGAAACTCTGGAGAATCGAAGCTTGCCTGTGCCGCGTCATAGTCTATAAAGGCATCCGGCGCATAAAGTAGCAGCATCTGAATCATGGATGCGCCATCGTCCTGCGAAAAGACGGAAGAAATGTCCGGGTGCGCCTGCGCGGTATCCAGAAAGTCTGACATGGACCATGCCTCTCTAGCCGCGGCCCAAGCTCTCCATGCGAGAACGATCAAGCAACAGTTATCTGACAAACGTGAGACGATAGTTCATTATGAACAAGCGCAAAGTTGAAGTGGCAGAATGTTTAAGAGAAATTGAGTGCTGAACCATTTGAATACAAAATGCAAGTGCCTGCGTTCAACCGACACTTGCATTTTGTGTTTATTTTCTTGTGTGTAATTGGATCACTGTAGAAGCAATGAGAATAATAGTACTTATGTGCAGGAGAATTCGTGCAGTTGTGTTTGACGATTGAAATAGAATTCCAAAATCAGACAAGAGAATACATAGGAGCAAAGCCAGAGAAATAATAAGCTGTAGGCAAAGATATGGACGCATGACACTTAACTCCAACTGACGATTTCCAAAGCGTCTTGGCCTAAAACGGTCCAATTGAGGCGGGGGCGCAGAGTAAAGCGGATAACATAGACAGGCAAAGAATAAGTGATACAAACTTTCGCACAAAACTACCTCCTTTTCATAGCGTGGCGATGTTACTCTACGGGAACTATTTAAATTGTAACAAAAATTCGCAAGAAAATCAACAACAAATTCGTACAAACATACAAAAACAGAGGATACCCAAAAGGTTTACTATCATAAACTTATTGTAGCATATAAGTTTACTGTTGTCGACCTTTTGGAACAAATCAACTCTCAGGCTGATGCAGTACCCAATTGCTTCTCCCAGCGTGCGAAAATGTATGCAGTTGGTAGGGGCGGGGCTCTGCTCCGCCCGATGGGCAGCTGTAAATTTGCACAACGCTCCGTAGGGGCCGACGACTCTGTTGGCCCGAAAATGTTGCGGATTTGCCGTAGATTTCCGTAAAAGCGATGCATTCTGCGGGCGGACAGAGCCCCGCCACCTACCAGCTGCATACGCAGCTGACGGTGGGCGCAAAAAACAGGCGCTGCCGGTGGCAGCGCCTGTTTGGGTTTGTTGTGGAATTAGCCCAGCTCGGAGAAGTACTTGATGGTGCGGACCATCTGGCTGGTGTAGGAGTTCTCGTTGTCGTACCAGGAAACGACCTGAACCTGGGTGTCGCCGTTCGGCAGGGGCAGAACCATGGTCTGCGTTGCATCGAACAGGGAACCGAAGCGCATACCGATGATGTCGGAGGAGACGATCTCGTCGGTGTTGTAGCCGAAGGACTCGGTGGCTTCCGCCTTCATCTGGGCGTTGACCTGATCAACGGTGACAGCACCCTTGACGACTGCGTTCAGGATGGTGGTGGAACCGGTGGGAGTCGGGACGCGCTGTGCGGCGCCGATGAGCTTGCCGTTCAGCTCCGGAATGACGAGGCCGATGGCCTTGGCTGCGCCGGTGGAGTTCGGAACGATGTTGACAGCGGCTGCACGGCTGCGGCGGAGGTCACCCTTGCGCTGCGGGCCGTCGAGCGGCATCTGGTCGCCGGTGTAGGCGTGGATGGTGCACATAATGCCGGACTCGATGGGAGCCAGGTCGTTCAGGGCCTTGGCCATCGGAGCGAGGCAGTTGGTGGTGCAGGAAGCGGCGGAGATGATGGTGTCTTCCTTGGTCAGCGTCTTGTGGTTGACGTTGAAAACGATGGTGGGCAGATCGTTGCCGGCCGGAGCGGAGATAACGACCTTGCGGGCGCCTGCGTCGATATGAGCCTGTGCCTTGGCCTTGCTGGTATAGAAGCCGGTGCATTCGAGGACGACGTCAACGCCGAGCTTGCCCCAGGGCAGATCAGCCGCGTTGGGCATCTTGTAGATGACGATCTTCTTGCCGTCGACAACGATGTAGTTGTCTTCGCCTTCGCCCTCGTGGAAATCAACGGTGTGGCCCTGCGCGACATAGTTGCCCTGCGTGGAGTCGTACTTCAGCAGGTGCGCGAGCATCTTGGCGGAAGTCAGGTCGTTGATGGCGACGACTTCGTAGCCCTCAGCGCCGAACATCTGACGGAACGCCAGACGGCCGATACGGCCAAAACCATTGATCGCAACTTTAACAGACATAATAAATTTCCTCCTTATTACCTGCCGGCTGGATGCCGGCCAATATACTGTGTGTTCCACAACATTCTGCTAAATTATACCGCAATATTCTTCCGATGTCCAGTATTATTTTACCCAAAAACCAACGGTTTCTGCCTTAAAATCTTTACAATTTCGTCTGTCTGTCCATATTATTTATGAGGGCGGCTAAAAAAGTTTTGGAGGTGGTAAATTTTCTGTGAACACTGCGCGGAAAGGTCTGCGATTCCATAGATTTGTTCATAAATCCAGTGTATTCTAATTCTGTTTATTCTGAAATGAAGGATCGTGACCCAATGCTTGAGCTGAAACAGATCGTAAAGGACTATCAGGCCGGAGACACTGCCGTTCACGCGCTGAAGGGCGTGTCGATCCGGTTCCGGCGGCATGAATTTGTCGCTGTGCTGGGGCCGTCCGGCTGCGGAAAGACGACGCTTCTGAACATCATCGGCGGACTGGATCAATATACCTCCGGCGATCTTGTCATCGGCGGACGCTCGACGAAGGACTTTTCCGCGCGGGACTGGGATACCTACCGCAACCATTCCATCGGTTTCGTCTTTCAGAGCTATAACCTGATCCCGCACCAGACGGTTCTGCAGAACGTGGAGCTTGCGCTGACGCTTTCTGGCGTGAGCAAGTCCGAGCGGAGAAAGCGCGCCGTGCAGGCGCTGGAAAAGGTCGGTCTGGGCGACCAGCTGCATAAAAAGCCCAACCAGATGTCCGGCGGACAGATGCAGCGCGTGGCGATTGCGCGGGCGCTGGTCAACGATCCGGAGATTTTGCTGGCCGACGAGCCGACCGGCGCGCTGGACAGTGAAACGTCTGTGCAGGTCATGGAGCTTCTGAAGCAGATCGCGGACGAAAAGCTCATTATCATGGTCACGCACAACCCGGAGCTTGCCGCGCGCTACGCTACGCGGACGGTGCGGCTGCTCGACGGAAGCGTTCTGGCGGACAGCGCGCCGTATGAAGACGCGGCGGAGCCGCCGGTGAAGACGGAAGCAGGTAAGCGGCGCACGTCCATGTCGTTTTTCACGGCACTGGGGCTGAGTCTCAATAACCTGATGACGAAGAAGGCCCGCACGATCCTGACCGCCTTTGCAGGCTCCATCGGCATCATTGGCATTGCCTTAATTCTGTCCCTTTCCAACGGCATTCAAACGTATATCAACGACGTGCAGGAGGACACGCTTTCGTCCTATCCGGTGACGATCGAAGCGGAAAGCGCGGATATGTCCGGCATGGTGACGGCGCTGATGGGCATGCACAGCGAGGAGTCTGAAAAAACGCATACAGACGGGCGCGTCTACGCGTCAAACGTCATGTATGATCTGATGCAGAGCCTGAACGAGAACGGCACGCAGACAAACGATCTGGAAGCGTTCAAGCGCTATCTGGATAACCCGGACAGCGAAATTCATCAATATCTGACCTCGATCCAGTATGCCTATGACCTGTCGCTGCCGGTTTACACAAAGGACGCAGACGACAATATCGTCAAGGCCGACGTGATGGAGCTGCTGCAGAACATGATGAGCAGTATGTACGGCGGCGATTACAGCAGTTATTTTTCGCAGTTCGGCAGCTATTATTCCGCCATGGACGTCTGGGAGGAGCTGCTGCCGGACGAGGACGGGACGGGGATCTCCCCGCTTTTGAAGTCGCAGTACGATGTGCTCTACGGCAGATGGCCGGAAAGCTATGACGAGGTTGTGCTGGTCGTGGGAGAAAACAATGAGATCTCCGATCTGGTCATGTACGCGATGGGCCTCAAGACTGAGCGGGAAATGACAGACGCCATGCAGGCGGCCATGAATCAGGAGACGATTGAAAAATCAGACGCAAGCTGGAGCTATGAGGAGCTCTGCGGCCATACCTTCCAGCTGATCCTGCCCTTCGAGCATTACGCCCAGAACGCGGACGGCAGCTGGACCGATCTGAGCCAGAGTGAGGCGGGGATGGAATACCTCTACGGCTCCGACGAGGTCGGCACGACGCTGAAGATCGTCGGCGTGCTGCGGCCGGACCCGGACGCGGCGAACAGCATGGTGCGCGGGTCGCTGGGGTATACGAGTGCACTGACGCAGTATGTGCTGGACGCCGCCTCCGAAAGCGCGGTCATCCGGCAGCAGCTGGACGATCCCGAAACGGATGTTCTGACAGGCCTGCCGTTCAAAACAGGCGACGAGGAAACGCCTGACGCGGCGCAGATGCGCGAGGCGGTCGGAGCCGTTCTGTCGGACGCGGACACGCAGGAAAAGGCGCAGATGTACGCAGATATGTCAAAGCAGGCGCCGGGCGAGTATCTGGACAGCGCCGTGCAGCAGGCCATGGACGGCATGACGCGCGAGACGATCGAGGCGCAGATGACGGATTCCTATGCCGGGCAGATGGGCACCGACCCGGAGACCGTGCGCGGATACATTGCACAGATGGACGATGAAACACTATTTGACTACGTGCGTCAGATGCTGCGCGAGCAGATCGCCGCGCAGTATGCCGAAGCAGTCTCGGCGCAGCTGGCCGGGCTTTCGTCCGAGCAGCTGGCCGCCGCGATGGACGCGGCGGAGCTGACAGACGAGCAGGTGCAGTATCTCTATGACACATATGTTCCCGCCGCGTATTCGGATTCGACTCTTGAGGACACGCTTTCGGCGCTCGGATATGTAGAACGCTCCAAGCCGTCGAAGGTCAATCTATACGCCGCCACGTTTTCTGACAAGGACACCATCGGCGACTGCATTGAGCGCTACAACAGCGCGCTGCCGGAGGACGACCAGATCACGTATACGGACTATGTTGCGCTGCTGATGAGTTCGGTCACGACGATCATCAATGCCATTTCGTATGTTCTGATCGCGTTTGTCTCGATCTCGCTGGTCGTCTCGTCGATCATGATCGGCATTATCACATATATTTCCGTGCTGGAGCGCACAAAGGAGATCGGCATTCTGCGCGCCATCGGCGCGTCGAAGCACGATATCGCGCGGGTATTCAACGCCGAAACGCTGATCGAGGGTCTGATTGCGGGATTGCTTGGCGTGGGACTGACGCTGGTGCTGATTTTGCCGATCAACGCAGTCGTACAGCATCTGACCGACATTGCCTCGCTCGGCGCAAAGCTGCCGTGGCAGGCCGGTGCGGCGCTGGTTGCCATTTCGATGCTGCTGACCTTCCTCGCAGGACTCATCCCGTCGTCCCTCGCGGCAAAGAAGGACCCGGTCGTAGCGCTGCGGACGGAGTAACAATATAACCGGCAAAAGCCCGGCAGGGCGGCTTTTGCCGGTTATAGAACATTCAGACTTCTTAGTGAAAGATGCTCCGAAATTTGCAGCTGCCCAGCGGGCGGTTCCGGTCAGCGGTCTGCCGCCGGTTTTGTCTCGCGGAACTTGAGGTCGGCGAGCATATTGTCGTAGAATTCCTTGCTGATCTTATATTTGCGCAGATAGATCACATAGCCCGCGACGATCAGGACCAGCGGGATGGCCAGCATGGCCAGCTTGATGGTCAGCTTGCCGGATGCGTCGATGGCTGCGGCTGCCGTGTCAGAGCCCTTTGTCTTGATGCCGGCCAGCATGATGCTGACGCTGATGAGGCCGGTCGAGAGCGCGCCGCCGATCTTGTTGACAAGCGGCTGGATGGAGAACGTGATGGATTCCGAGCGCCGGCCCAGCTTCCACTGGCCGTATTCAATGGTATCGGCGAGGAACATGAGCATCAGCAGCTGGATGAACGCCTGACCGACGAACATCAAAATCGCAGAGACGGCGATCAGGCCGATAGAATGCTCGGCAAAGAAGAAGGCCAGATAGCCCGCAATCACAAGAACCGTTGCGCCGGTGTAGAGCTGGCGGCGGTCATATTTTTTGGAAAACAGCGGGAAGATCATCAATGCCGCCAGCTGTGCCACGCCGCAGACGGCGGCCAGAATGGCGTACATATTGATATCGCCGTAGAGATACTGCATATAGTACGTCGCAAAGCCGGTCGTCGTGCAGTAGCCGACCATAAACAGCGCCATGGAGAGCGTCGTCCACATGAGCTGATCGTTTTTTGTGATGGCGTTCCACATATCGCGGATGGTGAACTTCTCGTCGTCCTCCTTGATCTCGCGGTTCTCCTTTACGCCGAACAGCGGGAAGCAGAGTCCTGCCAGATAAATAACGCTCACCGAGACGGCGACCGTCATCCACGCCTTCGGCGTATTGCCGAGGGCGGCGGTGATGGGCTGCCAGCCAACCATGATGATGTACATACCGATGTTTGCGCAGATACGCGCGAACGCGCCGTAATTCTCGCGCTGCTTCTGATCCTGCGTCAGGGCGGGCAGGAGCGTCCAATAGGCAATGTCATTGATGCCATAGCTGATATCCCAGAGGACATACGCGGCTGCGAAGAAAATGACATAGGCCGTGCCGGTGCCGACGTTGCCGAACAGGATCAGATAGAAGATCACGGACACGACGCCGCCGACCAGGATCGCGGGCTTGAATTTGCCCCATTTTGTGTGGATATTGTCGATCACAAGGCCCGTGATGGGGTCGTTCAGCGCGTCGGCGATACGCAGGACGGAGAGCACAAGACTTACCGCTGCGAACACATGAATGGGTAAGGAAAGAATGTTGGACAGGAAATATAAAAGTGCGTTTGCCTCGAACGCATAGAACATATCACGGCCGATCGTGCCGAGGCCAAAGAAATATTTATTGCGGCGGTCAGGATTTTTCATGACTGCACCTCCCGGATAAAATAGACATTGGAGCCGAAATCGCCCTGCATACGCCCGTCCGCATCGTAGCCGGTCCCGGCAAAGCGCGGCGCAAGCATGATCCCGGCGCTGTAGGCCGCACCGGAGGCCGTGACGGTCTGCTGGCCGTCGTACATTTTGTAATAGCTGTCCGCCGTCTGCACGGCAAGGCCGTTCGGGTTCAGCTTCACGGGCAGCACATGGCGCAGAAGCGAACCGAAATCGCCGACGCGCAGCAGCTGCGGGCGGCTGTCGAGCCGGTACTGCTTCTTCTCGTCCAGACCGGTCACGCGCAGACGCTCATAGCCCGGAGCGGCGTGCTGTACGCCGTGGAACACGCCCGCGACCGTCTCCTCCTTCGTCTTCGCCTGCCAGATGATCCCGCCGCCGTCCGTTTTGCCTCTTGTGAAGCGGCCATACTGAAGCGTGCGGCGGTGTGCCTTGTAAAACTCGATCTGCGCGCGGATCTCCGTCTGCTCAACGGGAAGCAGCTCCGTCAGATCCAGCTCGTAGCCGAGGCAGCCGAACAGGCTGACGTTTCCGCGCGTGGGAAGCGGCGTTGCGCGCAGCGTCTGCGCGTGCGGCCCCGCCGACACGTGCGCGCCGAGGCACGAGGGCGGATAGAGGTAGCTGAGGCTCTGCTGGATGCGCAGACGCTCGACAGGGTCGGTATCATCCGAGCACCAGATCTGCGGGGAGAAATAGAGCATCCCGCAGTCGAACCGGTTGCCGCCGGACGAGCAGCTTTCGAGAAGAACCTCGGGCCGCGGCTCAAAAATGCGGCGCAGTACGTCGTAAAGTCCAAGGATGAATTCATGCTGCTTTGCGCCGAGCGCGCAGGAATGGCGGTTCATGTCCCACTTGACGTAGGAAATGGGCGCAGAATCAAGGATCCCGCCGACGCTTTCGACGATATAGTCCCGCACCTCCGGCTTCGTAAGGTCGAGCAGCAGCTGGTGGCGGCCCAGAAGATCGGTACGACCAAGGCTGTCATGCAGCGCCCAGTCCGGATGCCGACGGTACAGCTCCGAATCCGGGCTGACGGATTCCGGCTCGAACCAGAGGCCGAACTGCAGCCCCATCGCATTCAGCTTTTCGCCGAGTCCCTTCAGGCCGTTCGGGAGCTTTTTGGTGTTTACGGAGTAATCGCCGAGGCTGCTGGTATCGCTGTCACGCTTGCCGAACCAGCCGTCGTCGAGCACGAACAGTTCGCAGCCCAGCTGCTTTGCAAGCTTTCCGAGCCGCAGGAGCTTCGCCTCCGTGAAGTCGAACATACAGCCCTCCCAGCTGTTATAGACGATGGGACGGGGCCGGTTTTTCCAATACGGCGGAATGAGCGCTTCGTTCACATAGCGGCCGAAGCAGTCCGTAATGCCGCCGAAGCCGGCATCGGACCACGCCATGACAGCCTCCGGCGTCTCGAACCGCTCCCCCGGCGCAAGCTCCCAATTGAAATTTGCGGGAGAAATGCCATGCATCACGCGCGTGAGGCCCTGCAGGCTTTTCTGCGCGCTCAGATAATGGCTGCCGGAATAGAGCAGATTAAAGCCGCAGACCTCGCCTGCCGTCTCCGCCGCATCCGGGGCGGCAAGCAGGAAGCCGAGGTTCGCACGGCTGGACGACGCGCCGGTCGTGCTTTCCAGACAGGTACGCGCCATAGTGACGGGCGTTTCGGTATGCTGCATTTCGGCGATCCAGCCGCCGGAAAAGGTGTGCAGCGTCCAATCACCCGGGATATCCGTACTGGTACTCATGAGCTTCCGGATGGAGACGGGCGTATCGCCGCAGTTTTCCAGAATCGCTCTTCGTGTAAAGACCGTTGGCAGAACGCCGTATAAAAGCGTCAGGCGGAGTTTCGCCGCGCTGTCCTCCAGATAAACGGCGAGAACCGTCTGCCCGCGCGAGGCCGGAAGCGCGGAGGGGTGAGCAGATTTCAGCGCTTCGCAGCCGGTATAATGGAACTCCGTGGAAATCGGCGCGCCGTTCTGCAGCAGCTCCATGGGGCTTTCGCGGTAGTCTCCCCTGCCGCAGCCGCTCCATTCCAGCGGAAAAATGTCCAGACAGTTGGCGTTGGAGCCTTCCCGGTAAAGCGTGCTGTCTCCCCAGCCGTTGCCGGGCCGGACGGCAAGTGCGTCTGCGTCGGACGCGCTCAGGCGCGTGCCGAAATGCAGGTGCTCCAGAAAGCCGTCCCGGACGTGGAACAGATAGGAGCTTTTTTCATTTTGCAGATGAAATACGCCGTGTTTGACTGTGATCATTCGACGCGGTAGACCTCCCCTCTGACATACGTGTTATAGGCCTCGTCCGTTACGCCGTCATTGCGGATCATATCGGCGTAGAACTCACCGGAGCGCTTGATCGTGCGCGTCTGGGTGGCGTAATCGACGTTGATGAGGCCGAAACGGGCACTCTCGCCCTCGAGCCATTCAAAGTTGTCGCAGAAGCACCAGTGATAATACCGCTCGAACGGCAGGCCGGAACGGAGCATGGCGTGCAGGTGCTCGTAGATATACCGGGCGCGGAAGGCATCCTGATTGTCGCAGGTGCCGTTTTCCGTGACCCAGATGGGACGCTTGAGCAGCTTTTCCAGCTTGGCTGCGACCTGCGGCAGACCGTCGGGATAAATCTCCCAGCCGAGGTCATTGCGCGGGCTGTTTTTCCGGACGCCGTCGGCAAAGCCCGTGACGGTCGAGCGCGTGTAATAGTTGACGCCATGGAAATCGCAGTATTCGCCCTTCGGCAGCTTCCAGTGGTTCTTCAGCGGCAGGCGGAACACGCCTGTGGACATAGCCTGCGTAATTGCGCCCTGAAAAAGCCACTCGACGGCTCTGGCCGTGGCGGCCTGCACGGGATTTTTCGGGTTTTCCGGCTCAAATACGCGCAGATGGTTCGCAAAGCCGACCATGGTGTCGGAATAGCCCATGGCTTCGCGCGTCGCGTGGAGCATCTGATAGCAGCGGATGTGGCAGAAGGCCATATTTTCCAGCACTGTGAACGTCTCAGAAAAGCTTTTATGGCCGGGAGGCCAGTCGCCGAAGAAATAGCCGTTTGTGGCGTAGACGTTCGGCTCGTTGATGGTGATCCAGTCGCTGACCAGATCGCCGAAGCGGTCGGCGCAAAGTTTTGCGAAGGACAGAAAATCGTCCAGATTCTCCCGCTTTGAAAAGCCGCCCAGACGCTCGAACCACATGGGGTTGGAAAAATGATGGATGGTCAGCAGCGGGCGGATGCCAAGCTGCCGCATATATTCCAGCTCCGCGCGGTAATGCGTGATCGCCGTTTCATCGATCTCGCCGCGCGCGGGCATGATGCGCGCCCACTCCACGCCCATGCGGGCGATGGGCAGGTGCAGCCCCGCCATCAGTGCGCAGTCCTCGCGCCAGCGGTTCCAATGGTCGTCGGCCACCGCGGGGTCAGAGTCGTCCTTGATCCGGCCCTGATGGTACCAGTCATTCCAGTTGCTTCCGACCTCGCCGCCCTCGATCTGCGCCGAGGCTGAACTGACACCAAGCAAAAATCCTTCCGGGAACTGCAGCCGCATGGGTCGTCCTCCTTTTACCTCTTATGGGTGTATATACTTGTTTATATTGTATGTGTTTTTCCAGTCTCCCGCAAGTGTCAATTTTGGACGAAAGCGGGCCTGAAAATCTGTTCAGGTTTCCATATAGCGAAACTGCGGTGATATGTTACAATAATATTGTTGTTATGGAAACCAACGAACGGCATGGGGAGAAATGAATATGCGTCATACAAGATGGTTTAAGGACATGGTTTTTTATCAGATATGGCCCCGGAGCTTCCGCGACGGAAACGGCGACGGGATCGGCGATCTGTGGGGGGTATTGGAGAAGCTCGACTATCTGAAGGAGCTCGGCATTGACGGCGTCTGGTTCTCGCCGCTCTATCCGTCGCCCGGCGCGGACTGCGGCTATGATATTTCGGATTACATGGACATTGCACCGGAATACGGCGGCATGGAAGCGTTTCGGGCCGTTCTGGAGGGCCTTCACCAGCGCGGGATGAAGCTTGTCATGGATTTGGTCGTCAATCACACGAGCGACGAGCATGAATGGTTCCAGAAATCCCGGCGGCGCATCGAGCCGTATACCGATTATTATATCTGGCGGCCCGCAAAGCCGAATGGAAAACTGCCGAACAACTGGGACAGTCATTTTGAGGGCAAGGCCTGGCAGTGGGACGATCTGCGGCAGGAATATTATCTGCATCTGTTTGCCGTCAAGCAGCCGGATCTCAACATGGACAATCCGCTTGTCCGAACAGAGGTCAAGAAGATCCTCAAATTTTGGCTCGATCTCGGCGTCGACGGCTTCCGTGAAGATGTAATCACCTTTATTTCCAAAAAGGAGGGCCTGCCGGACGACCATCTGTTCCCGATCTTCAAGGGCATCCGGTTTTACAATCACGGCCCGCACATCCACGAGTATCTGCAGGAGTTCCGCCGCGATGTGCTGGAAAATTACGACTGCATGACCATTGCTGAAGCGCCGCTCGTCACGCCGCAGCGGGCGCTGGATTACATCGAAGAGTCGGACACGAATGAGATCGACATGATGATCCAGTTCCAGTGTATGTGCGCCGACTGCTTCTTTACGGACTATATGCCGCGCAGTTTCTCCTTAAAGCGCCTGCGCCGGGCCTTTTCCAGCTGGCAGACGCAGCTGGACGGGCGCGGCTGGAACGCGCTGTATCTCGAAAATCACGACCACCCGCGCGTGATCTCACGCTACGGCAGCGAACAGTACCGCGTGGAGAGCGGAAAAATGCTGGCTGTCAGCTATCTGTTTTTGAAGGGCACGCCGTTCATCTATCAGGGTCAGGAGTTCGGCATGACGAACTGGCGGCCGGAAAGCACCAGTATGTACGAGGACGTGCAGACCCGCAACCAGCACCCGGACTGGCCGGAGGAAAAGCGCCTTGCGCTCTATCACCGCGCGTCCCGCGACTCTGCCCGCACGCCCGTGCAATGGACAGACGGCGAACACGCCGGATTCACGACCGGTACGCCATGGTTTTATGTAAACGAAAATTACAAGGACATCAACGTCGAACAGGCGCTGCACGATCCGGATTCGATTCTGAATTTCTATAAAAAGGCCATTGCCCTGCGCAAAAGCCTGCCCGTCGTCCGCGACGGCAACTATCAGGAATATTACAGGGGCTCGGACAAGCTTTATGTCTACGCCCGCGAGACAAAGGAGCAGAAGCTGCTGGTGATCTGTTCGTTCACCGACAAGCCTGTGCGTTTTCAGGCGCCGTATAACTTCTCACTTGGCGACATGAAGCTTCTTCTGACGAATTACGACGGTACCCGCGAGGAAAACAGCTTCCTCACCCGCCCATACGAAGCCCGCATCTATCTGTACGAATAAACGCTTCATTATATTATGTAAACACGCATGAACCCAGCCGGGTCCATGCGTGTTTTTCACTGTGCAAAAAGCGATTTTTGTTCTCCTGCTGTCTTACAGGAAGAATTTCCGGTGCAGGGATTCGCGCAGGGGCTTGCAGATGGCGATGACGATCAGCATCAGGCCGAGCACAATGCCCGCGACCATCGGATAAAATGACCAGAAGAGCGTCTCGTGGATCTGGAACGTCAGATTGATCAGGAACTCGATGAGCACGGCCAGACCGCCGCCGAGGATCAGCATACCGCCGTAGATGTAAAGATACCCGCCGCGCAGATAGTGCGTCAGGGCAACGGCTGCGCTGATGAGCAGGCCGATCGCACCTGTGACCGGGAATGCAAAGGACAAGAACCAGTGCCCGCCGGTGGCAAAGTTGATATAGAGCAGGTACAGTCCCACCGCGATGAAATCGACCGGCACAAATATGACGGGATTGGGCCGCCGGAACCACATGGGCAGCAGGATAACGACATACAGCAGCGCAATCGCTCCCGCCGCATAGCCGGACCAGACAAGCGTTCCGTTGATGCGCCAGTCGCACAGCAGACACAAAAGTGCGGGCAGAAGCGCCGCGATGGTCAGCACGAACAGGACACCGGAACGGTTCACGTCCTCGGGCCGGATGCGCTTGTCCGGCGGAAAGGGCGGCTCGGAAAGATTGCGCGGAATATCAGGATGGAACACCGGCGTCCCGCACAGAGGACATTTTTTCTCGCTGTCGGCGAGTTCAACGCCGCATTTGACACAATACATGCTTTTGTAGCCTCCTATTCATGCCCAGCGCTGGTTGCTCTCGACCTTGACGGGCAGCCCCAGCGTGTGCAGCACACGGTAAAAATGAGATTCCAGCTCCGGCTCACGGATGTTCCGGATCATGTTGATATACATGGTGCCGTTCCAGCTGACGACGCCGCAGTTGTGCGGAGCTTTGGCCTGCACGCCGATGATGAAGTCCATCCGCGCAACATACGGAGCCATTTCCTCCGGCAGTCTGACAAGACCGAGGTTGGACAGGCACAGGCAGGATTTGCACTCGCCGACCAGATCGAACACGGCCTTCATGGCGATATTTTTCACGAACAGCGGCATGACGCGCAGCACAGCGGAGCGTTCGCTCGCCACGTTCGTCGCGATCTTCGCCGCCATCATCCGGGGATCGTTTTCCAGACCCATCCGGTAATGAACGATCCGGCAGATCTCCGCAAGAGAATAGTCGCCCAGGCGCGGATCGATCTCCGGCGTGACATAGGACGCAAAGTTCCGCATCGTCCGGCTCGGGAACAGGCCGCGCAGATTGACCGGCAGCAGGACCTTGACAGGCTTGCGCCGCATACGGCGCGGAACCTTTTCATTCTGCAGGTCGCTGATGGCCTTCATCATGACGGCGGCAATGAACTCTGTCACGCTGACGCCGAATTCCTTTGCCTTTTCCTTGACAGCAGGGACGGGCAGCATGAGCGTGGTGAGGTTCAAAAAGCCGTCCGGCTCCGGCGTTCCGCTCATGTGGTAGGCGGTCTGCTCGGCGCGGCTGGCGGTGATGTCGCCCGCGTAGCGCAGGAAGCTGTCCTCCAGCTCCTCCGGGTCAGGATCCTCCAAGCGGCCCAAAACGCCGTTTTCGGCGGGGATATTGATCTTGTATTTCTGGCACAGGTATTCCGCAACCAGCGTTTTGAGGAAGATCAGACCGCCCGTGCCGTCCGTGACTGCGTGGAAGAACTCTACGGCGATGCGGCTGCCGTAGACCAGCACGCGGAAGGCGCATTTGCGCACGTCGTCAAACGGGACGTGGACGAGCGGATAGCTCTTGTCTTCTTCAATCGCGGGAGCCTTCGTGATCTCCTCGAGATAGTACCAGAACGCGCCCCGGCGCAGGCGGACGGCGATGGACGGGAAGCGCCGCACCGTCACGTCCAGCGCGGCGCGCAGCACGTTCAGATCGACCTCCTCCGTCAGCGTGGCGGACAGGCGGAAATAATTCGTCCAGTTCCGGCGCTTGGCCGCCGGGTAAATTTTCGCGGCGTTGTCCAGCCGCATCCAGCGCAGCTTGCGCACCGGAGAGAGCACACGCGTCATGAACCGTCCGATGGTGTCAAAATCGGACATATTTTCATTCAGATAATACAGCACATATGCGTGCCAGCGCTCCGGCGCAATAACGATCTGGCTCTTGCAGCCGGAATCGAGCAGCTTTTTATGGAGCATCCGCGTATCGTCGAGCATGACCTCGTCCCCGCCGACGAACAGCAGCGACGGCGGCAGGCCCGTCAGATCGCCGAACAGCGGCGAGCAGAGGGGATCTTTCGGGTCGTCGGTATAGCAGGCGGCATAGAATTGCAGCAGTTCCGGCGTCATGGAGGGGTCGATGTCGCGGTTGTCGATATAGGACTGGCCGGAGCCGGTCAGGTCGGTCCACGGCGAAATGCCGATCAGGCCGCACGGAAGCGGCAGGCGCAGCTCCTTAAGGCGCAGGCAGAGGGCGTAAATGAGTCCGCCGCCGGCGGACTCGCCGCAGAGCAGGATCTGACTGGCGGGATAGCCCTTGGAGAGCAGATACTGATAGCTCACGACCGCGTCGTCCAGCGCAGCCGGAAAGCGGTCCTCCGGGGCCAGACGGTAGGCTGCGCAGAACACGCGCACACCGCACTCGTCTGAAAGCGTGGCCGCGAAGCCCTTGGCATAGTCCAGATTGCCGCAGGTGTAGCCGCCGCCGTGCAGATAGAGCACGACGCCCTGCCGCCGCTCGTCCTTGGGCATGATCCACGCGCCCTGGAACGGGCCGAAGTCATGGTCGCGGACGATCACGTCGCGCCGGTGAATGGCCTCCATCAGCTCGCCGAGCTTGTCCTGTCCCTTCCGGGTAATTTCCAGAGAGCAGTTGGCGACAAAGGGTTTAAAGAAATTGAGCTGTGCGCGCACCAGCTTCGCAGGCAGACCCATAGATACCGTTCCTTTCAGAAAAGCGTTTCAATCAATTTGTATAGTATAGCATTGACCGGAATTTTTGTAAATACACGAAACCGCGCCGGAAGGGATTTTCCTTCCGGCGCGGGAGCCATTGAGGTACAGAGGTTACAGGGAAAAATCTGCGTCGTCGTAGGTGTGCTTGGGGGCGGCGGGGCGGCCGGGGATACGGCGGAGGGGGTCGTAGCGGAAGCGGCGGCAGCGGTGGTCGCTGGGGACGATGCCGCAGAACTGGCAGACCATCGTTTCATCGTCAATTTTCCCCGCGAACTGGCAATAGGTACAGTAGCGGTCGATCTTCTTTCGGAACAGCATGGGGCAGCAGCCTTTCTTTGATGTTTGCCCCCATTATACACGCTTTCCGTGCAAATTGCTATGGTACTTTTTGCGAAAAAGCAGCAGGCTCACCGAGCACAGCAGCAAAGACGCCGCTCCCGCCGTTTCCGGGCCTTGCGTGCCGGAAAAGGCGGCGGCGGGCCAGCTTTCCGCGTGCAGCAGCGGCGCGGCGATGAGCGTAAGCGTGCAGGAAAGCACGGCCTGAAGTGCCTTGCACGGCAGGAGCAGCCTCCCGGTCAGGCCATGCTCCTGCACGGCGGCGCGGCTCTGCGCCAGAACGCTTACGCCGCCGAAGGACAAAAGCGCTGACGCGATGCACAGCTTCCATTGAAGCGCAAGCGCGCAGTCCGCCAGCGCTGCGCAGCCCGCAGACAGCTCCAGCGATCCGAGAACCAGCGGCAGAGCCTCCGGCGGCAGAAAGCGGCCCGCGGCAAGCAGAAAATAGCAGGAGAGCACGGAAAAAACCGTGATAAACATACAGATCTGGATCGCGCTCATCCCCGCGCGGCGCACCGATTCGGAAAAGGCTGCGGCAAAGGATTCCGGCTGCGGCGGCTTCGCGACGGCTTTGGCGGGCGCGTACTGTTTTTTCGCGGTCAGACGGCAGACGAGCACGGCGGAGACGATCTGCACCGCGTACAAAAATGCGCCTGCCGCCGCGCTTTTGAAGACCGCGCCGCCGAGTACACCGAAGATGAACGACGGCCCCGCCTGATTGCAGACGGCAAGCGCGCGCTCCGCGTTCGCTCCGGACAGCTCCCCTCGCGCGTAAAGCGTACCCGCCGCCTGCGCGCCGGCCGGATAGCCGCCGAGAAGCCCCAGCAGAAATGCGCTGCCCGCTGCGGGCGGCAGGCGCAGGAGCTTTGCCGCCGCGCCTCCGAACCGCGCGGAGAGCCGTGCGGAATAGCCAAGCAGCAGGAACAGATTGCTGCACACAAAAAACGGAAACAGCGACGGCAGGATCACCCGCCCGTAGAGCGTGAGCGCGCTGCGCACGCCGTCCGCTGCAGCCTGCGGCAGCGCGATGAGCAGAACGAACGCCGAAAGAAGCGCAAGCGCCTGGAACAGCTTTTTCATGCCTCTCCCCTCCTCTGGATAAAAACCTATGCAGCGGTGGAAAGAATTAGTCTTTTGGGCATAAGCATATAGCAAACGAAAAACAGGAGGCGCTGCTGGTTGAAAAAACTGCGTTCGTATCTGGCCGCTGCATCTGTGCGGCTGGGGCTGCCGATGGATATTGCCGCGGGGCTGCCGCATCTGGAGGTCAACGGGTTCCGGGAGTGCTCGGTCGACCGGCACACCGGGATTCTGGAATATAACCGGGAGCGGATCGTGATCGGGCTGAACATCGGGAGCCTGACCGTCGTGGGAAGCGGGCTGGAGATCCGGCAGATGCACCGGGAACGGCTGACGATCATCGGGCAGATTGACTGTCTGACCTACGGTGAGGGAGGTCTGCGCGGATGTGGCGGGTGATCTGGTTTTTTCTCGGCGTGTCTCGGCTGTCCATCACGGGAGCAAGCCCGGAATGGTGTATGCAGCGGCTGGCAAAGGCGCGCATCGCATTCCATTTCTGCGCAAAACCGGACGACTTTACCGCCGAGGTCTGGATCCTGCGACGGGACGAGGCGCGCGCGGCGCAGCTCGTGCGCATGGGCGGGTGCGACTGTGCGGTCATAGAGCGCGGCGGCTTTTCCACCGTGTTCGGCGGGCTGCGGAAGCGGCCCGCGCTGCTTATTCTGCTGGCAACGGCTATCGCAGCGGGGATCGTTGTGCCGAAATATGTTTTTTTCTACGAAGTCGAGGGAAACGAGGCTGTCCCGAGCGCGCAGATCCTGCGGGAGCTGCGGGAGCTTGGCGTGGGGTTCGGGACATATGGGCCGTCGATCAAGCCGCAGGAGCTGAAGAACCAGATGCTGCTTCGCATTCCGAAGCTGCAGTGGCTGACGGTGCAGCAGAGCGGTATGTGTGCGCGCGTGGTCGTGCGGGAACGGCCAGACAAGGCTCCGGTGCTCGACCGAAAAGTGCCGACAGATGTAATCGCTTCGCGTGCGGGCGTCTTAACGCGCGTGGAGGCTGTGGCCGGGAACTGTCTCTGCGCGCCGGGGCAGGCTGTTGCGGGCGGAGAGCTGCTGGTATCGGCGTACACAGACTTCGGGTTTAAAACGCAGGTGACAGCGGCGCGGGCGGAGATCTACGCCGAGACGGTCCGGCAGGCCGTGTGCGTCCTACCGGAGGCGGAGCAGATCAAGACGAACCGCACGGCTCCGCGCTATGCGGTCAGTCTGCTTGTCGGACGGCGGCGCATTTCGCTTTTCGGCGCGGACGTACCGGAAGGATTTTACGAAAAAGAGACAAAAACGCGGGTTCTGACGCTCCCCGGCGGGTTTTCTTTGCCTTTGGGGATTGCAATTACAAGAATTTGTGAGTATGATACAAGAGAAGAAACATTGCGGGCGCAGGACGCGGAAGGCAGGCTTCTGGAGCTGGTGCAGGCGGATGCCATGCGTGATATGATCGCCGGAAGCATCAGGAGCAGCTCTGTCCGGACGGAGCAGTCCGGCGGGTGTATCCGGCTGTTTGCCAGTCTGCGGTGCGAGGAAATGATCGCGCGTATGCGGCCCGCAAGCCTAAAGGAAGCGATTGAATGACAGAACGAACCATCAATGCAGAACGTGTCGAGCAGCTGATCGACGTTTTCGGCTCCTTCGACGAAAATGTGCGCCGGATCGAAGATGCCTTCGGCGTCAAGATCACGAACCGCAACAACGAGCTGAAAGTCACGGGCGACGAGGAGGCTGCAGACAAGGGGTGCCGCGCAATTGAAGCGCTGCTGGCGCTGTCAGCCAAGGGTGAGGAGATCGACGAACAGAAGGTGCGCTATCTCATCAATCTCGTCAACACCGGAAACGAGGATCAGGTCAGCAAAATGGCCAAGGACGTCGTCTGCGTGACGGCCAAGGGGCGGCCCGTCAAGGCCAAGACCATCGGCCAGCAGAATTATCTCAAGGCCATTGAGAAAAACACCATCACCATTGGCGTCGGCCCCGCCGGTACGGGCAAGACGTATCTGGCCGTGGCGGAGGCAGTCGCGGCGTTCCGCGCAAAAACCGTCAACCGCATTATTCTGACGCGGCCCGCCGTGGAGGCTGGCGAACGGCTTGGCTTCCTGCCGGGTGATCTGCAGAACAAGGTAGACCCCTATCTGCGGCCATTATATGACGCGCTGTTCGATATGCTGGGGCCGGAGACGTATGGAAAGTATCTTGAGCGCGGAAATATCGAGGTCGCGCCGCTGGCCTATATGCGCGGGCGGACGCTGGACGACAGCTTTATCATTCTTGACGAGGCGCAGAACACCACGCGGGAGCAGATGAAAATGTTCCTGACGCGCCTCGGCTTCGGCTCGAAGATCGTCATTACAGGCGATATCACGCAGATCGATCTGCCGGGCGACAAGGTCAGCGGTCTAAAGGAGGCCATCCGCGTGCTGGACGGGGTCGAGGATATCCAGATCTGCCGTCTTACGCCTGCGGACGTGGTGCGGCACGTGCTGGTGCAGCGCATCGTTGCGGCCTATGACAAATATGAAAAGAACCGGCTGCCGGACGAACGCGCCCGGACATTTACAAAGAAGCCGGACTGGAAGAGGGAAAAGAAATGAAGCACCGCATTGTCATCCGCTGCGAGGGCCGCAGTCTGCGCGATTTCGCGCTCAAGCAGCAGATCTCCAAATGTATCACCGCCGCGCTGGCCCATCAGGGCGTCAACACCCCATGTGAGATCAACGTCCTTGTGACGGACGACGAGGGCATCCGCGCCATCAACAACGCATACCGCAAGATCGACAGGGCGACGGACGTGCTGTCGTTCCCGATGTTTGAGTTGACGGCGGGGCAGCTCCCCGCGTCGTGGGAAGCATATAAAGACCCGGACACCGGGCTTGTGCCGCTGGGCGACATGGCAATCAGCCTCGAACGGGCCCGGCAGCAGGCCGCTGAGTTCGGCCACAGCGCCCGGCGCGAGGTCGGGTATCTGACCATCCACTCCATTCTGCATCTGCTGGGCTACGACCATGTGGACGAAGGGCCGATGAAAAAGCAGATGCGTGCCGCCGAAGAGGCCATTCTGGCCGAAATTGAACTGCCGAGATGATGGAGCAGAATCTTTTTATCCGCCGCGCTGCAGTCACGGATGCGGAGTTGCTTGCCGAGACCCGGCGCAGCGCATGGGACGCGACGTATCGTGGAATCTATCCGGATACATGGATCGACGAATATGATCTTGCTGAACAGACGCAGCGGGAACGGGCGAGGCTGGAGCAGACAGATTATATGGCATATCTGGTCATGGACGGCGCCCAGTGTGCAGGCTATTTCAGCTATGGCGCGGCAAGCCACGGTGGCTATAAGGACTTTTCTTTTTGCCTCAATTCTCTGTACCTGCTGCCGCCGTACCAGCATATGGGCCTGGGTCGACGCATCTTTGCACAGGTGCGTCAGGCCGCGCGGGAACGGAAACTGGACAGTTTTTTCTGCGGCTGCAATGTACATAATCTGCCCGCACGGCGCTTTTATGAAAAAATGGGCGGCGTGGTCGGAGAAATTGATGACGGACATGAGAATCTGGCCGAGAACCAGATGTATTTTGAATTTTGCACAGGAGAACAGATATGAAAACCAAAACCGCGATGATCACGATCGCCGGGCGGCCGAATGTCGGCAAGTCCACGCTTGCCAACGCGCTCGTCGGCGAGAAGATCGCCATCGTATCCCATAAGCCTCAGACCACCCGCAACCGCATCTGCGCCATCGTCGACCGCGGCGATACGCAGCTCGTCTTCATCGACACCCCGGGCTTCCACCGCCCGCGCACGAAGCTCGGCGACTACATGGTGAACGTCGTCAACCAGTCGGTCGCCGACGTCGATGCCGTCATTCTGCTCGTCGAGCCGATCGCCAACGTCGGCCCGCAGGAGCAGGAGCTGATTGAGAAGATCAGGGAAGCAAAGGTTCCGGCGATTCTGGTCATCAACAAGATCGATACCGTGGAAAAGGAAACGCTGCTGCCGGTCATCGCGGCCTATAAGGACCTTATGGACTTCGTGGATGTCATCCCCATCAGCGCCAAGTGGCACGACGGGCTGGACAGCCTGATGCAGGTCTGCGAGGGCTTTGCGCAGCCGGGGCCGTTCATGTTCCCGGAGGGCATTTCGACCGATATGCCAGAAAAGCAGGTCATGGCTGAGATCATCCGAGAAAAGCTGCTGTGGAACCTCGAAAAGGAAATTCCGCACGGCACGGCGGTCGAGGTCACGAAATTCTCCGAGCGCGACGACGGCATCATTGATCTGGACGCGACGATCTACTGTGAAAAGGCCAGCCACAAGGGCATTATCATCGGCAAGAACGGCCAGATGCTCAAGAAGATCAGCTCGGATGCACGCAAGGACTGCGAACGCTTCATGGGCACGAAGGTCTTTTTGCAGACCTGGGTACGCGTCAAGGAAAACTGGCGCGACAGCGATTTCATGATCTCGAATTTCGGCTACCATAAAGATTGACGAAAACAACAGGCGCTCCGCAGAAATCGGAGCGCCTGTTGTTTGCTTATCGGCCGGATAATTCGACGGCGTGGCGGATGAAGGAGAGGGGCGGGACCCTCTTGGGGAGCTTTGCGCGGAAGCGCATCTGCGGCGTGCGGGGTTCGAGGAGCGGAACGCCGTCCAGATCCTCCATCGGCGGCACCTGCCACGAAAATGGGCGCAGATCCGGGCCGACGACCTCGACGGTATCCCCTGCCGCAAATTTGTTGCGCAGGCTGAGGACCGCGTTTCCCTCCGCGTCGCATTTCTCAACGACGGCGCAAATCTGCCACTCGCGCAGATAGCGGGAGTTCTCCGTAAACTGGCCGGGCTGGCCGTAATAAAAGCCGGTAGAATAATGGCGGTGCGAGACGTGCTCGACCTCGTCGCGCCAGATCCTGTCCGGTGTGCGGCCTGCCCACACGTCGTCGAGCACGTGGCGGTAGGCTCCGGTGACGATGGCGGCATAATAGGCCGATTTGGCGCGGCCCTCGATCTTCAGGCAGTCGATCCCGGCATCGCATAGCTCGTCCAGATGGTCGATCATGCACATATCGCGGGAATTCATGATGTACGTGCCCTTTTCATCCTCGAAGACGGGGAAATATTCGCCGGGGCGCTTTTCCTCCATCAGCGCGTACTGGTACCGGCAGGGCTGGGCACACTGGCCGCGGTTGGAGTCGCGGCCGGTCATATAGTTGCTGAGCAGGCAGCGGCCAGAATAGGACACGCACATGGCCCCGTGGCAGAACGTCTCAAGCTCCAGCTCCGGCGAGACGCGTTCGCGGATGCCGAGGATCTCCCGCAGGCTCAGCTCCCGCGCAAGCACAACGCGGCTGGCGCCAAGATCGAACCAGCTCTGCGCGCAGGCGTAGTTTGCGACCGACTGCTGCGTCGACACGTGACGCTGGCAGTGCGGGGCGTATTTCCCGGCCATCATGAACGCACCGAGATCCGCAAGGATCAGCGCGTCGACGCCCGCCGCGTCCAGCTGCTCAAGATAAGCCGGGAGCGCGGCGGCTTCGTCGTTGCGCGGCATGATATTGACCGTGCAGTGCACCTTCACGCCCGTGTCATGCGCAAGCTTGATCGCCTGCGGCAGCTCGTCCGGGGCAAAGTTGGCGGTAAACGAGCGCATGCCGAAGCTGGTTCCGGCCAGATAGACCGCATCCGCACCGTAGGCAACGGCCATGCGCAGCTTTTCCATATCCCCCGCTGGGCATAAAAGCTCCGGTTTGCGTCTATCCATCTGTCTGGTTCTCCGTATCTGCGGTGTCGCCGGTCTGATCTGCGGTGGTTTCATCGCCCGTAACGGTCTGCTGGTCTTCCTCTTCGTCCTTGCCCGCGAGCTCGTTCAGGAAGTTCTGATGCTCATAATACGTCTCGGAGAAGTGGTGCACACCGGTCGTATCCAGCGCATAGAAATAATATTTCGTCTCCGCCGGGTAAAGCGCGGCACGGATGGAATTCATGCCGGGATTTGCGATCGGGCCTGCGGGCAGGCCAGCGTTCGTGTAGGTGTTATAGGGGCTGAGGACGCCCTTGTCCGCGTTGGACAGGATCTCCTTGCGCTCGGCAAGCGCATACTGGATGGTCGCGTCGATCTCCAGGCAGGGATAGAGCTTGCTGCACAGGCGGTTATAGATGACGGAGGCGATCGTTGCGCTTTCCGACGTTCTGGCCGTCTCCTTTTCGACGAGGGATGCGACCGTGATGAGGTCGTAGAGCGAAAGCTTGGCGTCCGTGATCTCCGTTTCGGTGAACGCATTCTCCCGCATGCGCTGGGCAAGGCGGTCGTTCAGCGCGTCCAGCGCGTCATAGAGGTCGCTGGTGAATTTGTTGTCGAAGTTGCGCAGGAATTTGTCAATGACGTTCTCCGGGTCGTCTCCCGTATAGAACTGGTAGGTATCCGGGAAGAGATAGCCCTCCAGCCGGTTCTCGCTGCCGTAGGGGATCTCCTGCAGGAACGCATAGTCGAATTCATAGGTCGACGCGGCGTTCGCCAGATCCTGATACGAGCAGACGCCGTTTTCCTCCAGCAGACGGAAGATATCCTCGCACTCGTAGCCTTCGGGGATGGTGATCTCCACGACAGAGCGGTCGGGACTGGCCTCGACCATATTGCTGACAAGCGCATGATAGTCATAGCGGCTGTTGAGCGAATACGTACCCGGCTCAATGGTGCGCTCGGCGTGGGTGGCCCAGCAGTACAGCTTGAAAAGCGTTTCCGAACGGACAAGGCCACTGTCCCGCAGTTCCTTTGCGATCTGCGAGATCGTCGCGCCGTCTGCAATGGTGACGGTCACCTCTGCGTCCGGCTTGGTCAGGGACAGCACATCGTCCGCGCAGCGCCACGCAAACACGGCAAGCAGCACAGACGCGGCCAGCACGCAGCACACATACAGCAGCACCCGGATGCCGGACGGCAGCCGTCCGTGCTTTTTTTCCTCCGCCGGTTCCGGCTCCTGCGGCTGCTGGTCGACGGTCAGATCCGCGTATTCCTCCGGGATCTTCGGCTCGAACAGCGGAGGCATATTGGGCGTCTGCTTCTGCGGCTGCGTCTCCTGCTCCAGCTCGGCCTCAGCCTGCGTTTTGGCCTGCTCTGCCTCATCCTTGTCGTTCATCATCGCGTCGACGCGCGCAAGATCGTCCTTGACGGACGCAAGCAGCTCGTCGAGCGAAAGCGATTCCAGACTTTTTTCCAGCCCGCCGTCTTCCGGCGACTGCCCGTCCGGACGCTTATTCGGGGTCAAATCTGCCATGTGTTCCTCCCTTATGCGCGGTAGACAATGTCGGAGGCGACCTGACGGGCCGTATCCTCACCCTTGAGCGCCCGCAGGCAGGCGAGGCCGAATTCGTCGGCAGAGCCGGCTGCGCGGCCGGTGATGACGTTCCCGTCCTGCACTGCGCCGCAGGGGATCATCTGTGCTGTGCCCATTTGGTCTTCCAGACCGGGGTAGCAGGTCGCTCTGCGGCCGTCGGTGATGTGGAGCGACGCGAGGATGGTCGGCGCGGCGCAGATAGCCGCGATCAGGCAGTTTTTCTCATACGCAAGGCGGATGAAATTCATGGCCGTTTCGCTTGCCAGGATCGAATGCACGCCGCCGAGTCCGCCCGGCAGGAGCACCATATCGGTGTCCGCCAGCTTCATCTGCTCAACGGTGCAGTCCGCCTGCACCGAAATGCCGTGGCCGCCCTCGATCAGCGTCCCGCCGACCCCGGCAAAACGGACCTCCGCGCCTCCGCGCCGCAGAATGTCGCACGGCGCAATTGCTTCCATCGGCTCAAAGCCCTTACCCAAGATGATATATACCATGGTATCACACTTCCTCCAAACATGATTTTATACGTGCATACAATTCCTCGTGGATATCCTCGATGGAGCGGAGCTTTCCGTCCCGGACGCACGAAACGCGCGTCCAGCCGAAATAATCCGCCGCCTGCTGCGCGACCTCGCGGCATTTGTGCAGGTACCCGTCGTCGCGCTCGTGGATATCGGCCTTCGTGCTGGTGTCTCTCTCGCGTCTGCGCATGAGCGTCTCGGCGATCTCGACCGGCATATCGAGCCACAGGACCAGATCCGGCTTCGGCAGGCCCATGCGGTTGAATTCCAGATCATAGAGCCACGAGAAGAATTCCTCCCGCGCCTTTCCCTCCAGCTTGCCGCCCTGGTGGACAGCGTTGGAGGTCGTATAGCGGTCGGACAGGATCAGCCCGCCCGAGGCATAGTCGTTTTTCCACACGCGCTGATAGGACGCGAAGCGGTCAACGGCATAGAATGTGGAGGCCGCGTAGGCGTTGACATCGTTCGGGTTCTCGCCGAACTCGCCGTTCAGGTACATCCGGATGAGCGCTGACGACGGCTCCAGATACTGCGGAAATTGCAGACGGCGGAATGAAACGTTCTCGTTTTGCAGGCGCTTTGTCAGAAGCGCAAACTGCGTCGACTTCCCTGTTCCGTCGGTTCCTTCAAACACGATCAGTTTTCCCATATTGCTTACCCTCTTATCCGTTTGCCAAGCACGGCGAACAGGTATTTTGGCAGCCGGAGCATCCGTCCGAACCGCTTCGGCTCCTTGATGAGCCGGTAGAGCCACTCAAGATTGCAGCGAATCATCCACTTTGGAGCGCGCTTGACCGTGCCCGCGAAGCTGTCGAGCGAGCCGCCGAGGCCGATCATAAGCTTGATATGCAGCTCGTCCAGATGATTTTTCATAAACAGCTCCTGCTTCGGCGCGCCGAGGCAGACGAAGAGTACATCGGGCTTTGCGGCATTGATCTTCTCGATGACCGGTGCTTCATCCTTGAAATAGCCGTCGTTCATGCCGCAGATGTACAGCTTCGGGTGCTTTTCTGTCATTTTCTGCGCGGCAAGCTCCGCAACACCGGGCTTGCTGCCGAGCAGGAACAGCCCGCCGCCGGTCTTTTCGAGGATGGACAGCAGGCGGTCGGCAAAATCGACGCCCGCGACCTTCTGCTTCAGCGGCGTTTTGAGAAGCTTCGACGCGAGCACAACGCCTGCGCCGTCCGGCAGGACGAGATCGGCGCCGTTGATGAGCGCGCGGAGCGTTTCGTCGTACAGCGCCTCATAGGCGATCTCGGCGTTCGGGGTCACGGCATAGCAGGTCTTTTTGCCCGCAAGGATCTGTTCCGCGCGCGCAGAGGCCTCGTCCATCGTGACATTATCAAATTGCAGCCCCATGATATCCAGTTTCATGTGCAGGCATACCTCACCAATTTAGAATTCATCTATCATCTTAGCACATATTTCCGCATTTGTCCACGCAATTTCGGGTTCAATTTCCCCGCGCGGTGTTTCACATACGGGCGGTTTTGCATAAACTGTTATGAAAGCGAAGCGTGAACGACCCTGTTTCGGCCACGCGAACCTTTACGATATCATATATAGGAGGTCATCCGAATGTCTGAACCTGCACAGACGGGCAAGACCTGTGATCTGCGCGGCATCCGTGAAGCGGTTTGTGTGCATACGGGGAAAATCACAGACAGCTGTCTCGCCAAGGACTGCATTGAGGATCTGCGCGTGTACTTAACGGTCGACTCCCAGCAGACGCTCGACTGCGCGGCAAGCGCAAAGGCGCGGTATGTGGAGCTGCTCTTTACTCAGGTACAGGTGGAGCCGGTTCCCTACTCCTCCGGCTATTTTACGGTCGACGTAACGTTCTATTACCGCGTCATTGCCGACGCGACGCTCTCGGCCGGACGCACGAATACCGTCACGGGCCTTGCCGTGTTCTCCAAGCGGCTGGTTCTGTTCGGCGGGGAAACGAGCGCACGCATTTTCTCCAGCCGGGACGATCTGACGTGCCTTTGTAAGAAGTCTTTGCAGTCCGTCTCGCTGCCGCGGGCCATTGCGGAGACGGTCGACCCGATCATTCTCGGCTCGCGCGTGATGGAGGCGTGCAGCTGCTGCTGCCAGAACGAAGCCTCGCCCGCCATCCCGGAGGCGCTGCTGGGCTGCTTCGACGAGCCGCTGGTGCTGACCGGCGAATGCAAGCGCCTGCTTGTCACGATTGGACAGTTCTCCATCGTCCGGCTCGAACGCGACACGCAGCTGCTCATCCCGACGTTCGACTACTGCGTTCCGTCGAAGACCTGCCCGCCGGTGGGCGGCACGAGCACGGAAAGCCCCTGCGAGGTCTTCAGCCAGATCGATTTCCCGATGGACGCGTTCTTCCCCGGGAAAAACGAACCGTGCATCAAGCCCGAAGACAGCTGCACCGGCTGCAGCAGAACCAAATAAGCAACCGCGCCCCGGCTGCCGTCAGGCAGCCGGGGCACAGCTTTTTTGTGGAAGCGTCTGGTAGGGGCCGGCGACTCTGTCGGCCCGATAAATATTGCGAATTCGCCGCAAATTCACGAAAAAGCACTGTATTCTGCGGGTGGACAGAGTCGTCCGCCCCTACGCAGTGCAGTCACGAATTCGCATTGGGCTTCCGCTTTTCGCAGCTGCCTGCCGCTCGGCCTCTCAGGCACTCAGCGGCAGATGCGGTCCAGACGGGAGAGGTCTTCTTCGAGGTAGCTGGAGGCCGGGAGGGAGAAATCGAAGGTCATGCAGTCGCCCTTGTCGGGCAGGCGGGGCTGCGTCAGGGCTTCGCCGAGGCGGCGGATGGTCAGTGCAGCTGAGAATACGCGCTGGTGCTCGCGTTCAAGCGCGCGGAGGATCTGCATGGCGTTTTCCAGCGCCGTTTTTGAAAGACCCCGGATGCTCCCTTCCGTCACGTCGAAGAAATAGCCGGGATAGACATACGGCAGGATCATATTGACAGACGGGAGCATCCGCTCCTTCTGCCTGCGGCCTGCGACGCTATCGCCGCCGATAAAGGGATAGAGCAGGCTCTCCGTGACCCAATAATGAAGGTTCGGGATAAAGTATTCGCACTCAGCCCGTCTGCCCTGCACGCGCATCAGATCGCGGCCATAGCCGGACATGACGGCAACGACGATGCGGTCAACGGCAAGCTGCTCCTGCCGGAAGACGCGGTCGAGCTTTTCGATGCGGTAGCCCTTGTGCAGCAGATCGTCGACCAGAATAATGGGCCGGTGGAACGATCGCAGCGCGCGGACCTGTCCCGGCAGCGGAGAATAATCCGGGTATTCCTCGATCGTGAAGCTGCGCACGTCGGGCGCGTAGCATTTTTCCACGTGGAGCGTCTTCGTGACCGTATTGGGCACGATGGCGTCCGCAAAAATTTTCCCGTAGGGCACGCACATATACGGTCCGAGCTGCCAGACGCCCTCGGGCACGTCCTGCACGCCGTTCATGCGCTCAATGCGTTGGGCAATGGCCTGATTGAGCATTTCCGTGTCGAAGCACAGAAGGAGCTTGCCAGGGAACATGGCGCTGAGCGCCATGCGCAGGCGGGGCCGGGTCTGCAAAACGGCCTCGCGCACAGCGGGTGCGTCGCGGTGCGGGGGCTTGATGCAGAGCATGGCGTCCTGCAGGAGCATGACGGGGTTGCGCATATCGACATAATAGATGCCGTCTGCGGCCTGTGTAAAGCCGAGCTGGCGCAGGGCACTCTGCAGCTCCGTCTGGTCTTCCCCACAGCGGCAGAGCGCATAGGTGTGCCCCTGCTCAAGACTTCTGGCAAGCAGCTCGTTGAGGAGCATCCGCAGCGCGTCCTCCCCCTCGGCCTGCGCCGCGTCAACGAACAGGATCTGGCCGGAGGCGTGCTGGCGCACATAGCTGCACGCGTCCAGAGAGCCGAGCGCGTCATACAGATCGTCCAGCAAAATCGTATGTCCCGCCGCCCAGCCGAGCAGACGCGCAGGTCTTGCCAGCAGAAGCGCCGCGCGGGGCGCTTTTTTGCCCCGCATACAGGCCCGGACGGCCTGCGGGAGCGTTTGCTCGTCCTGCGTGACATTTCGGAAATAGAGCGCTTCGCGCCGCAGCACGTCCTTCCGCTCCGGGGAACGGACGTACAGGCCGCATTCATAAATATACGTCTGCACGACCGGTGCGACGAGCATGGAAATATCAAGGTTCTGGTCGACCGAGGCGCGGATGCGCGTGGAGCTGACTGTCTCATAAAACGGCGGCAGCGACAGAAGCAGGAGCTTTCCCCGGATGATCGAGGCCAGCGCCGCGCGGTCGGCGCTGCCGTCGCGGCAGAAGATGATGTGGTCATAGTCTGCCGCCGTACCGGGCTCTGTGTGCTTGTACGCCGAGGCGTTGGCGATCACATCGCTGCCTGCGACAAGATAGACTTCTCTGCCCGGAAACAGCTGCCGCAGGCGGGCAAGATCGTCCGGCATGGCGATATTGACGGGGATCTCGTCGGGGAACAGATACGTGTCCCACTGGTCGGCGGTCGAAATGGAGACAATGCGGCGGCGCAGGAGCTTGGGGAGCGTTTTCTTGCTCCACGAGAACTCGTCGACGGCCAGATAGACCTCGAAGCCGCGTGCGCGGATCTCCTGCACGATCTGCTTATGGCCGACGGAAAACGGGTCGAACGTGCCGGGGAAAAACGCGGCGGGTTTTTCCGGCGGGAAGCGGAACGGCCCCTCCAGCAGCTCCTGCCGGACGGTATAGCGGTACAGATGGTTGAGCATGGCCGCGCAGTTGAAGAATGTCAGCTGGCCGGTGCGCGGTTCTGCCAAAAGCGTCAGGAGCTTTTTGTGCAGACGGACGAAAATATCATGCTTTCTGGCAAGAGAGAGCTGGTCGCGGCCGAAAATATCGCGGCAGAGGACGGCCAGCGCCGTCTGGTGGATCGTCTCGTCATAGTGGGAAATGCCGGTGAGGATGAGGCCGAGGATGTGATCAGCGATCTGCGCCTCCTGCTCCGGCAGCACATTCAGCGCCTCGCCGAGCGTAAACAGCGCCACGCGTGCAGGCCGAATGGACGCGCCGCAGGCAAGCTTTCCGATAGACTCTACAGACTCGCCCAGCTCCTTTTCCGGCAGCAGGCACAAAAGCCTTCCCAGATACGGCGGGATGAAGCGCGAGATCTGCTCCTGCCCGGATTCCAGCTCGCGCGTCAGGTCGATGCCGATCTCGTTGATCTGGTCGACGAGCAGATCGGGGGCCACAGAAAGCAGCGCGTTGCCCGCCGCCTCACGCACGGGAAGATGCTCGCTGACGCAGAGCAGATTGGAAAAATGCAGCGCCGTGTGGAACGCCGTCTCCGGGTGCGTCCGGACATATTCCAGCAGCATATTGATCTGCGTGAGCTTTACCGTCCAGTGGACGGCGTTTTTCAGGTTGCTGAGGTGGATCTGCGAGACGGTCCGCGCGTCCAGCGCCGCGAACGGCTCCGCCAGCAGCCTTGCTTTGAGCCAGTCGTGGGCCAGATGATCCTCCCAGCGCGGCGCGTACTGCCGCACGGCGGCGCAGACGGCCGGCCGCAGGCCCTGCTCGGCGTGTGTCAGGCGCAGGAGCATATGCAGCGTGATAATATCCAGCTCCGTGTTTCCCGTGCCGAGCATGGCGGCAAGGCGGACGGACAGCTCCGGCAGCTCCTTTTTTGGCAGATAGCGGCACGGCACATGGCACAGCGCGTCGACCAGCACGAACCGGTCTTCGTCCCGCGCCTCGGTCAGCGCGTTCAGAAGCGGCTTGACCAGCGGCCCGGCCTCCTTTTCCTCGCAGGAGGCAAACAGGCTCTGGCAGATGGTCTTGAGCGAGTTGGAGATGCGCAGCGCGTGCTTGCTGGAAATGCGGTAATCCGGGTGCAGGCAGAGGCCGATATAATGTGTCCAAAGCTCGGCAGATTCCGACAAAAGCGCCATCACGGCGGGCGGCATCTGGCCGTCCTTCGCGGAAAGCGGCCGCTCCTTGCGGTAGCGCGGGCCGGCATTCGCAAGAATTTTGCCCATGATGCGCCCGGCGATGCGGCGCACGTCGCCGTCCGGGTGCATGAGAAGCTCATACAGGAGCACAAGCGTCTTGCGCTTGTTGGCCCTGGTCATATAGGTGCTGTATTCCTCCAGCAGGCGCAGGTACATTCGGATCCGCTGGAGATTTTTTTCGCCCTTGGCCTGTTCGAGCAGCTGTTCGAGCGTCTGGTCGGTCGAGAGCGTGTGCATGAGTCGGATGGAGCCGTCCAGCGTCAGGTCGCGCAGCGCCTGAAGCGCCTGCTCCGCGTTCATGAGCGATGGATCCTTTGTCTCATGCGGCAGAAGCTCGGTTTCCGTCAGCTCCGGGCTGACGCCGCGGCTTCGGAGCAGATTTTCAAAATCGCTCAGCTTGTGATAGACGTTCTGGTAGCGGAGCGTCTTTTCCGGCGTCATGTCGGCCAGCTTGCAAAAGATCATCTCATACGCATCCTTGAGCGAATAGATGCGCATACGCTCCTTTTCGCCGGGCGCTCTCGTGCCGCGGACGCGGAAGTCCGCGTAGATGAGAAGCAGAGACTCGATGGGCAGGTTTTCAAATTCCAGGTCCCACGTGGAGTGGTTGGCGGAGATATAGCCGATCTCCTCCATGTCATGGCGGCTGAACCACTGCCAGGTGTAATAATAGTGCAGATAGGCAATGCGGCTCAGATCCTCGCCCCGGCAGCCGAATTTTCCGATGTCATGCCCCAGCGCCGCCGTGCTGACCAGCGGCAGGTCGACCGGGAACCCGGCCTTTTTCGCGAGAATGGCCGTGTGCAGAGCGATATTGTGGACGCCGATGGTATGCGATGCGGGGTCGAAGGGCGTCGATTCCATGCCGAGGCGAATGACGGCCATAAGATGGCTTTCCCGCACGGCCTGCTCAAATCTGGCATACTGCGCCTCCACGCGGCTTCCGGAAATCGCGTCTTCCGGCAGTGGCAGCAGATCGAGATAGGGGTCGAAGCTGTCCGCCGGGCCGTAAAGCGCCGCTTCCAGCGCGGACAGGTACGCCGTCTCGTCCGCCGTCAGTACGGGAACCTCCGGCAGGCCGTCCGGGAACATCTGCGCGCAGAGCTTCTGATAGAGGGCGGCTAAAAACTCCTGCGCAGAGGCGGGTTTTTCCGCAAAGTCCGGTGCGCAGAGCGCCAGTACGGCGGCGCAGAGATCCCGCCGGTGGGGATCGAGGGTTCCAAAACCAGCTTTTTTTTGCATATTCATTCCTGTATGCAGTCCCCTGTAGGGGCGGACGACTCTGTCCGCCCCCGGGCGCTGCTTCTTTCCGTGTTTTTCATTAAATCGAGGTCTATTCACACGGACGGACAGAGTCGTCCGCCCCTGCGGCACAGGCTGTCTGTTACCTCAAATTCTACGCGCTTTGGCGGAAAAAGTAAAGTTTTTTTCATTCTGCACAAAACGGCGGGCGTGTACGGATGGGTATGCATTGTTTTTTCACATAAATGAATATTTATAAATTTTATGCTTGACTTTTCTGCATAAAGTGTGTATATTACGCGCATAAAGAAAAACAACCGCACAACGGAGCTTTATGGAGGGTTTTCACATGGATAAGAGCAAGATCAAAAAAATCGTTCTGGCCTATTCTGGCGGCCTTGATACCTCGGTCATCATCCCGTGGCTGAAGGAGCATTACAACGATCCGGAGATCATCGCCGTCGCGGCTGATGTCGGTCAGGGCGACGAGCTGGACGGACTGGAGGAAAAGGCCATCAAGACCGGCGCGAGCAAGCTGATCATCGCCGATCTCACCGACGAGATGTGCGACGAGATTATCGTCCCGTCCGTCATGATGGACGCGAAATATGAAAAATACCTGCTCGGCACCGCGTTTGCACGGCCCGTCATCGGCAAGAAGCTGGCCGAGATCGCGCTGGCCGAGGGTGCAGACACCATCGCGCACGGCGCGACCGGCAAGGGCAACGATCAGGTCCGGTTCGAGCTGGCCATCAAGCGCTTCGCACCCGACATGGCGATCATCGCACCGTGGAGAGAGTGGGAGATCAAGTCCCGTGACGAGGAAATCGACTACGCCGAAGCGCATCATGTGCCGCTGAAGATCTCCCGCGAGACGAACTACTCCAAGGATAAGAACCTCTGGCACCTGAGCCACGAGGGCCTTGATCTTGAGGATCCCGCGAACGAGCCGGATCTTGACAAGGCGCTGTTCCTTGAAATGGGTGTGTCCCCCTATCAGGCGCCCGACACGCCCACGACGGTTTCCGTCAGCTTTGAGGCGGGCGTCCCCGTGGCGGTCAACGGCGAGAAGATGAAGGTTTCCGACATCATCCGCAAGCTCAACAAGCTCGGCGGCGAGAACGGCGTCGGTATTCTGGATATCGTCGAAAACCGGCTCATCGGCATGAAGGATCACGGCATTTATGAGACGCCGGGCGGCACGATCCTCTATTTCGCGCATGAGCAGCTGGAAATGCTCACGCTCGACAAGGAAACGCTGCATATGAAGGAAAAGCTGGCCGTCGACTATGCCGACCTCATTTACAACGGCAAGTGGTACACCCCGCTGCAGGAGGCGCTGACAGCGTTCGCGAAAAAGGCCAACGAATTCTGCACCGGCACGGTCAAGCTCAAGCTCTACAAGGGCAACATGATCAACGCCGGCATTACCTCGCCGTATTCTCTGTATTCTGAGAATCTCGTCACATTCGGTGAGAGCGATTTCAACCAGGCCGAGGCCGAGGGCTTCATCAACATCTGGGGCCTGCCGACCAAGGTGCAGGCGCTGCGGGAGCAGGGGAAGCTGTAAAAATCCACCTCCCCTTACCATGCGGGGCATGGCAAGGGGAGGCTTTGCAAATATCATGCAGGGAGAACGCACCATGAACAAGCTTTGGGCGGGCCGGTCGGAGGTGGAGACTTCGGCATTGGCTGACGCATTCAACTCTTCGATCGCCGTCGACGGACGGATGTACAGGCAGGATATCACCGGCTCCATGGCACACGCCGCAATGCTTGCCAAATGCGGCATTCTGACGCAGGCGGATACGGATGCGATCATCGACGGTCTGGCGGGCATTCTGGCCGATCTGGAATCCGGGGCGCTGCAGCTCGACCCGCAGGCGGAGGACATTCACATGTTTGTCGAGGCGGAGCTTACGAAGCGCATCGGCGATGTGGGCAAAAAGCTCCACACGGCGCGTTCGCGCAACGATCAGGTCGCGCTTGATCTGCGGATGTATTTAAAGGATGAGATCAAGGCGCTGCAAGCGCTGGTTCTGGCCGTCATGCAGGCGCTGCATACGCAGGCGGAGGCGAACAAGGACGCCATTATGCCCGGCTACACGCATTTGCAGCGGGCACAGCCGATCACATTCGGCCAGCAGCTGCTGGCGTATGCGATGATGCTGGAGCGCGACTATGGACGGCTTGCGGACGCGTATAAGCGCACGGACGCCTCCCCCATCGGCTGCTGTGCGCTGGCCGGGACGACATATCCGACCGACCGCGTGTTTGAAGCGCAGAAGCTCGGCTTTGCCGCCGTGTGTGAAAACAGTCTCGACGGCGTATCGGACCGCGATTTCTGCGTGGAGCTGATGAGCGCGTGCGCGCTGGTCATGATGCATCTGTCGCGGCTTTCCGAGGAGCTGATCCTGTGGTCGAGCTGGGAATTTCAGTTTATTGAGCTGGACAGCGGCTTTACGACCGGCTCTTCCATCATGCCGCAGAAGAAAAACCCGGACATGGCTGAGCTGTGCCGCGGCAAGACCGGGCGGGTCTACGGCGATCTGATCGCGCTTCTGACGACGCTCAAGGGGCTTCCGCTGGCCTATAATAAGGATATGCAGGAGGACAAGGAGGCCGTGTTTGACTGCGTGGACATGACGAAGCTTTGCCTGCAGATCATGGCTCCGATGCTTTCCAGCCTTCGTGCAAAGCCGGAGGCTATGCTGCTGGCCGCGCAGAAGGGCTTTATCAACGCGACGGATCTGGCCGATTATCTGACAAAAAAGGGCGTTCCGTTCCGCAGTGCGTACAAAATTTCCGGTCAGCTTGTGGCGTACTGCATCGCGCATGATACCGTGCTTGAGAAGCTGCCGCTGGAAACCTACAAGACGTATTCGGACGTTTTCACGGACGATCTGTATGAAGAAATTTCGCTCAGGACCTGCGTGGCGCGGCGCATTTCCGCCGGAGGCACCGGCCCCGCGTCGGTACAGGCGCAGCTGGATTCCGTCGCGGCCTTCCTCGCGGCGCATCAATAAAAAGGAGTACGACATGAACATCAAAGGACAGAGCTTTTTAAAGCTGCTTGATTTTACGCCGAAGCAGATCGCGGAGTTTTTGGCGCTTGCCGCCGAGTTCAAGGCAAAGAAAAAGGCCGGTATCCCCCACCGGCTGTGCGAGGGCAAGCAGGCTGCGCTGATTTTCGAGAAGACCAGCACGCGGACGCGCTGCTCGTTCGAGGTCGCGGCGCATGATCTGGGCATGACGGTCACGTATCTCGACCCGTCCGGCTCGCAGATCGGCAAAAAGGAATCCATCGCCGACACTGCGCGCGTGCTTGGCCGTATGTACGACGGCATTGAGTACCGCGGCTACGGGCAGCAGATCGTCGAGGAGCTGGCAAAATACGCGGGTGTCCCCGTCTGGAACGGACTGACGAACGAATTTCACCCCACGCAGATTCTGGCCGATTTCCTGACGATCCAGGAGCATTTCGGCAATCTGACCGGCAAAAAGCTCGTGTACATGGGCGACGCGCGGTACAACATGGGCAACTCCCTGATGGTCGGCTGCGCAAAGATGGGGATGCACTTTGTCGCCTGTGCGCCGGAGGCGTACTTCCCGGATAAGGCTCTGATCGAAACGTGCAAAGCGATCGCCGCGCAGACCGGCGCGGTGCTGGAATTCGACACAGAGCCGATGCACGCGGTTCAAAACGCGGATGTGATCTATACCGACGTGTGGGTCTCGATGGGAGAACCGGACGAGGTCTGGCAGACGAGAATTCACGACCTGCTCCCCTATCAGGTCAACGCAAAGCTCATGGCGCAGGCCGGGCCGCAGTGCCGCTTCATGCACTGCCTGCCCGCGTTCCACGATCTGAACACCACCATCGGCAAACAGATCAGCGAGAAATACGGACTTGACGCGATGGAGGTCACGGATGAGGTCTTCGAGAGCAGCCAGTCCATCGTCTTCGACGAAGCGGAAAACCGTATGCACACCATCAAAGCCGTCATGGCCGCAACGCTGTAAATTTATACAATCCAAAGGCTTCCCTTTGCACAAAGGGGAGCCTTTTTTGGGGCTTGACTTTTCCGGAAAAATCCTTTATATTGAAGCTAACGAATATTAGTTAGCTGGTGAAGTGATGAAGCAGGAGGATACACGGGAGAGGATTCTGGAACAGGCGCTGGAGCTGTTTTCCGAGAAGGGATACGATTCTGTCAGCGTGGGCGAGATCGCGCGGGCGGTCGGCATCAAGGCGCCCTCTCTTTATAACCACTTTCCCAGCAAGCGGGCCATTTTTGACGCGATCGTGGAATCCACGGCGGCACAGTATGAGGCGGACACCGGAAAAATCGACATTCATGTACAGAACGTGTCGCAGGACATTCCGGTCTTTACGGAGATCACAGCAGAAGCGCTGTTTGAAAAGGTGCGGCAGATTTTTGAATACTCTCTGCACAATGCGCCGATCAGCCGCTTCCGGCGCATGATGACCATTGAGCAGTTCCGTTCACCGGAGCTGGCGGCGCTGTATTCCTGTCGGTACGTTGACCGGCTGCTCGCCTACCACGCCGGGATCTTCCGCGCTCTTATCGCAGCCGGTGAGCTTCAGGCGGAAGACCCGGATGCTCTGGCGATGCAGTATGTCGCGCCCGTCCTGACGCTGATCGGGATCTGCGACCGGCAGCCGGAACGGGAGGCGGAGTGTCTGGATATGCTCCGCCGCCATGTGGCGCTTTTTTTCCGTATGGTTCACAAAAAGGAGCCGCTGCAATGAGCGCGGCAGAGGAACGCTGGGTCCTGTGCCCGGTCTGCGGCGCAAAAACGCGGCTGCGGCTGCTGCGGCGGACAATCTTGCAGGAGTTCCCGCTCTTCTGCCCGAAATGCCGCCGGGAGAGCATCATCAACGCAAGAAATTTCCAAATCGAAGAAGTCAATCAGCCAGACGCAAGGACGCAGTGCTGACCATGTCTGACGTGGTCAGCACTGCGTTTTTTGAACAGGAGGAACAAAATGAAACGAACGCTGGTACAAAAGCTTGGCCTGCTCGGCCTTGTCAGCTTTTTTTTCGTATGCGGCAGCGGTGATATTTGCCCCGCTGGCCTAGGGTGTATCTGAAAACTCCCAACACACCCGGACAGCGGGCCTTTTTGCGGTGCGCCGCGTCATTTTTCCTTGAAATACGTCAGTATTCCTGCGAAAAAATGTCTTGCGCAACGCAAAAATCCCTCGCTGCCGGTCACATCATGAGTTTTCAGATACACCCTACCCGGGATATGACTGGATGGCGCAGGCCGTCAGCGATCTGAGCGCGGCGGATGCGCCGTCGCTTGCGCTGTGGAACCAGCTGAGTGCGGGCTATAACGCGTGTGAGGTCGTCTGCGCGACGGTCGTCTGCATCGGCATACAGGGCCGGAATCCAAAGCTGCTGCGCACCGGCGTCTATCTGTTTGCCGTCATGGAGTGGATCTCTGCGATCGGCTACCGGATGTTCCCGCTGTCAAGCAGCGGCTATGCCGGCGCATTTCAGGACGTTATGCACATGGCCGTCACCGCTGCGGTCGTACTGCTGTCCATCGTGTCGCTGGCGATCCTCATTGCCGCCGGTGTGAAGGACCGGCGGTGCCGCTCCTACGGCGTATGCGCAGCTGCTGCCCTCGGCATGATGCTCGTCGGCGCGGTCGGCACGAAGCTTGTTCCGGCGCAGTATTTCGGCGTCGTCGAGCGGTTCAGCGTGTTTGCCGCAACGGGGTTCAACGCGGCGCCATTCAGGCAGGCGATCTTGCGGCATTGGAGCGCAGCGTATGAAGCCTTTTATCTGAAATCAGGACAATAGATTCTTGAACAGATCGAAGATGCAGGCGTAAGAACAAGCATCCCGTACAATTACGAAAACGCAATTTTTAATTTCAATTTTAAGGAGAACTTTTTGAAGCGTATCACTTTATCACTGGAGCGTGTGGTCTGACCGGGAGGTCTGGCAAATTCCATCACACGCCATTCCTCCCGAAGAACCGGAACCGACATCTTCAGGAGGAGCAACATGAATCGCGAAAACAAACGCAAAGCCTTTGAAAAAGGCTACTATAAGACCCACGCCTGCAGCGACACCTTCATCTGCAAGGTCTGCGGAAGGACTGTCGTCCCGGAAAACGCAGGCTCCGGCCACCGCAACCACTGCCCGAACTGCCTTGCAAGCCTGCATTTGGACATTGAGCCGGGCGACCGGGAAAGTGACTGCGGCGGGATCATGGAGCCAATCGCCGTCTGGGTACGCAGGGGCGGAGAATGGGCCATCATTCACCGCTGCCGCCGCTGCGGCGCGCTCAGCTCCAACCGCGTGGCGGCGGACGACAACCCCATGAAGCTCATGTCCATCGCCATGAAGCCGCTGTGCCAGCCGCCGTTCCCGCTGGAGCGCATTGAGGAAATGACTGCCTTGATGGGCGGCGACGGACAGCTTCGAAAATAAAAACAGGAAAGTTGAAAACAATGCAGACAATTTTGATTATTGACGACGACGCAGCCATCGGGAATCTGGAGCAGGAGGTTCTGGAACGGGCAGGCTACGCGGTGCTCCGCGCCTATTCCGGCACGGAGGCGCTGCTTCTGCTGAAAGACAGCCGCCCCGATCTCGTTCTGCTCGACCTCATGCTGCCGGGACTGTCCGGCGAGGAGGTCCTGCCGCAGCTTCAGGGCATTTCCGTCATTGTAGTCAGCGCCAAAACGGCGGTGCAGGACAAGGTCGGACTGCTGCTGGGCGGCGCGGCGGATTATCTCACGAAGCCCTTCGACACGAAGGAGCTGCTGGCCCGCGTAGCTGTTCGGCTGCGGGACGCGACTGGCAAAGACCATATTGAAGCGGTCTGGGGCATCGGGTTCCGGCTGAGGCCGGAATCTTGACCATTTCTGGACGATTTTCCTGACCGCTTTCTGAACCTTTTGCCAGTACCATGCGGATATCAGGCAAAGGAGGGATAACGAGGAATTCTCCATCCTGCCCGGCGAACAGAGCACAGCGGGCACAGATTGACGCAGTGGCTGCGAAGGAGGAACCATCATGTCAAAACGGACGCGGCAATACATCGGGATCCTGGCGGCACTTGCCGCCTACTACCTCGTGCATGAGGGTGCGCATCTGCTGTATGCCCTGCTCACCGGTGTGTTTCGGCAAATCAACTCTATGGGACTCGGCGTGCAGATCGACGTCTGCGCCGAACACATGACAGATACGCAGCTCGGCGTCTTCTGTCTTGTGGGCGCGCTGGCGACTCTCTGCGCAGGATATCTGTTGACGGCGCTTGCAGCGGCTATCTGCCGCGCCGGAAGCAAGCTGCTTCGCGCGCGGTATTGTCGGGCAGGACGCTGTATGTAAAATCGCCGGATCTGTTATCCGTGGAGAGGACGGAGACGGCCGGCCCCTCCGGAGGGGCTTCCGGCTGTTTTTCGGCCTCGGGCGCTTCCGGTTCTGCCAGGGCGGCGGGCGCTTCTTCCTGCGCGGTCAGTTCGTCCGGCAAGATGTCTTCATAGGCTGTCTGCATCCGGAACTCCGCCGCCAGCGCCTGCATGGGCAGGCAGCACAGCAGGATCGCCGCCGAGCAGAGCAGCGCGGTCAGACTGGTAAAGCATCGCTTCATTATCGTTCCTCTTTTCTCCCGTTTTTCAAAAACGGCTATTTTCTCCCATAGTTACCGTATAATATACACACATTCAATTCAAGACCATTTTCTATGAAAAGGAGCCGCTGCTTTTGCAGCGGCCCCCGTCTCCGCCTCCGGTGTTCCGGAGAAAAAGACTTACTTCATGTTGCGCTCGTAGGACTCGATCATTTTCTTGGACATGTGACCCATAGAATCGTCAGGGCTGGAAACCCTTGCGGCGTCTGGCTTTTCTGCTTGTTCAGTCAAATCGCGGGTGATGTGACCCGTGCGGCTTTCGAGTTTCCGGAGGTACTTTTCCGTCGTTTCCCCGGTGAAGATCTTGACCTGAAGCAGCATGGTCGTGTCGTCTTTCGGTGTCACGAAGATCTTGCTGATATACTTGTCGATGAACTCCTTCGTGATGATTCCCTGCGCCGCGTCACGCTGGGCATTCGTCAGGACTCTGCGGATTTCGTCGATCTTCTGCTTGAAGGCATCGCCCTCGGCGGCTGTCTGCTCCAGTTCTGCGATTTCCTTTTCGGCTTCTTCAATTTCACGATTGCAGTCAGCAGTCATCTTCTTGAAATCCGCGTTCGTAATACTGTCGTCTGCAGCAAGCTGCAGGAGCTTGTTCTTCTTCCGGTTTGCCAGATCAATGATGTTATTCTGCTGTTCGATCTTTTTCCGGAGCGAGCCGTGCTGCGTCAGCTCATTGTACATACGGATATATTCTTCCACCATCGCATCGGCGTCTGCCGCCGTGTCGCGGAACACCTCGAACAGCAGCGGCTTGATCTCGCTTTCGTAGATGGCAAAGGATTTACAGGAATCCGCGCCGTTTTTGATCTTGCCGGAGCAGAGCCATTTGCTGTTCTTTCTCCCGCGCTTGTCCTCGGATTCGCGGCGGTAGTAGGGCTGTCCGCACTCCGTGCACCACAGCTTTCCAGTCAGGAGATTGGCGTGGTTGCAAACACCCTGCCGAGCCTTCACGTCCTCGCTGCGCTTTTTCAGGACGGCGTTTGCCGTGTCCCAGACTTCCTCGCTCACGATAGCCGGCACAATTTCGCCCGTCTCGTCCTTGAACATGACCCATTCCTCCGGCGGGAGGAATTTCTGCTTCTTCGTGAACATATCCACGACCTTGACCTTGTTGCCAACGTAGTAGCCCTTGTATTTGGGATTTGAAATGATGTTGGACATGGTGGTGTGCGCAATTTTCTTGCCGTTGTGATTGCGATAGCCCTTTTCCCAGAACAGCGTTTCCAGCTGCTTCATGGAGTATTCGCCGGTCGCGTAAAGTTCAAACAGTTCGCGTACCATCGGCGCTTCCGTTTCGTCAATGACCAGCTTCCCGTCCGCTT
>ENA-UEQO01000248-UEQO01000248.1-human-gut-metagenome-genome-assembly--contig:-NODE-248-length-62942-cov-14.168918_pt1 | contig 62942 bp, 57 predicted proteins | sample MGYA00242938_ERZ507940 | MGnify/ENA primary metagenome ERZ507940 (study PRJEB26167, sample SAMN06115517) | human gut metagenome | host: Homo sapiens | place: China:Chongqing | collected 2014-12-03... | reverse complement strand
ATTATTTCTACACAATATAATACATTAAAAATCAATACAATATGTTTTTATTTTACAAAACTTTGTTAATATATGTCGTTTTAATTAAAAATAGTTTATTTTTGCTTTAAATAGAATAGGTTTAAAGGCTTGAGTTTTATAGGTTATACAATATGTATAAAACATTCATAATCAGGTCTATGATCTTCTTGTTAGGCGTATAATCAATTATTTTTAAACATGAACACTAAAGTACTTTACTTAGCGTATTTTATGCGTTTTGTCCTATTGTTATCGATCGTTCCTGCTTTTCAGGCATGTATCGACAACAAGTATGACCTCGACAAAGATTTGTCGCTCGAAGTAAGCGTAGGCGGAAAACACCTGGCTGTCCCTTTGGGAAGTACCAGTAACATTTATCTGGACAGCCTTGTCGATGCCAAAGACGGTGATATTTTGAATTTTCTGGAAAACGGCGATTTCGCTTTATTCAAAACCGACAGTCTCGATATCAAGATCCCGAAACTCGATCCGGTGAACATCACCGTGAACGGACTGGATATCGATCCTGTACATGTATCGGCAGAAAATATCCGGCTACCGGAATCGTTCACCTTGGGAAATTTCAATGAAAATATTCCTTTGGGTGCAGAAAACATCGAACTTTCTGTAGCAAGCATGCAGCCGATCGAAGTAGATAAGAAGAAAAACATAGAAAACGGAGTTGCAGGAGTTCCTATACCTGCCAATACCGAAGTGACTCTCGAAGAGACCAAAGGTTTCCAATTTTCATTTGAAAAAATCGATGAAATCCAGGAGGTCAAAACCATATATTTCGGCGAAACAAACCAGGGAACACTGGCACAAGTTACCATCAAACTGCCGGAAATCATCACGACAAACAACCATAGCATCGAGAATTTATCCGTAACCTTACCCACGGGATTCGTACTTGCGAACAACCCGGCAAGCATCGCCGGAACCGTAAACGGAAACACCTTCTCTGTCGCCAATTACAATCCGGGAGATCAGAAAACCATTCAGCTGTCTTTCTATATCCTCCAAATGAGCGGAAATTTCACTACGATAGCCAACGAGATCTCTTATTCCGGCAACATCGAATGTTCGATCGACTATAAAATCGTTTCAGGAGAATTCAACCGAACCGGAACGGCTGAAATCGGATTGGAAATAGCAATTCCCCTCTCTGTTAGAAATGCCGACATCGCCACGGAGAATATTCCGGTGCAGGTCGCTGAAAAAAATATCAGCATCCATAGTAAAATCGAAGACATTCCGGAAGAAATCGCTTCGGTCAATACCATTTATTTTGACGAAACAAGCAACGAAATCAATATTTCCATCTCTCCGTTAGCCCTCCCGGTAAACTTATCGGGGAATGACGTGCAATTGAAATTCCCGGACGAATTCCATTTCAAACCGGCAGCGGGACTGAATACCGGAAATAATATTTTAAATATCCCGGTATCGGAATTAAATGGCGGAACCACCAAAACTTTATATCTGGAATCCGTAACGTTGAATCAGGATGTTCAAAACCACGAAATCGTCCTGAACGAAAACGTAACGCTGCTGAACGCCAATCTGCAACTGGACGCTTCCGCTTCGGTCAATACAAAAGAACTGGAAACGCTTTCGGATAAAAAAATTCAGGTGGAAGTTTCAGGAGCAAATTTAAAAATCAGCCACGCCGATGTTTCTACCCACGGAATCACGATCGATACCGACCGGGCAAAAGCCGACATGGATATTTCGGAAGAAACACCGAAAGAATTAATCGCTGTCCGGGACGTCGCTTTCAAGGAAAACCCGGAAGTCAGGCTACACCTTTCTTTCGACGGCATTCCTGCGTCTGTAAGCAAAGTACAATTCAAAGATTACAAAATTATTTTCCCTGAATTTCTGATTTTCGAAGGAAACGACGTACAAAACCATCGATTAGTTTTGAACGACGAAGTCACCGTATCGGAAGGTTTCAGTAAAACTTTGACGATAAAACAATTCTCTTTCGGCGATAATAACCCGATCGCAAACGAGCGTATCACAATAAGCGATTCCATTATCCTCGACGGACAACTTTACATTCAGGAATCCAATCTGAGTAGCGATGAACTGAACAATATCATCATACGTCCGACGGTAAGCATCACTCCCATGAGCTTAGGCGTAGTGTCCGGAAAAATCGATCCGGAAATCGAACCCGAAAAAGAAATGGTCGATATCGGCGATATTCCCGATTTTATGAAGGACGACAGCGTCGTTCTCGACATCATGCACCCGTTGATTACCGTAAATGCGGGTAATACCATAGGTGTCCCGGTAAATGCAGATTTAAGGATAGAGCCCATGCAAAAAGGTACGGTTATCCCCGCAGGAGTCGTAAATGCCTCTATCGGAGTGGAACCCACCCTGGCTTTAGGGACAACCACCTGGTCGAACTTCTGGATTTCAGACACGCAGGAAGGCATGCCGACGAATTACAGCTATGTACCTACCCCGAATTTACCGAATCTCATACGTAAAGTGCCCGATTCGATCTCTATCGTGGTAACGGCCGAAGCCGATCCGAATGCCCTTCATTCCATCGACCTCTCGATTCCGGAATATAAATTACAGGTGAAATACAATATCTCCGTGCCGATCAAATTAGGCAAAGAACTGAATATTATTTATCACGACACCATCGACGACTTCAATAAGGATATCGAAGATTACGTCGATTATGTAACCGAAGCACAGATTCTTACAGAAATCGACAATACCATCCCGCTCGAAATGACTTGCAGTGCACAGGCTATCGACGTGAACAAAAAGGTATTAAAGGGAATCAAAGTTTCATCGCCTGAAAGAGTGCAGGCCGCCGGCTGGGATGCTGTAAACGGCAAAACGACACTTACCCGGACCTCTTTCTCCCTCCTTTTGCAGGAAACGGTAAAAGGAGAAATGACGAAATTAGACGGCTTAGTGTTCAAAATCTCGGCAAAAGCCAATTCCACCGTTGCCGGAGCCACATTGAAAAAAGACCAGTATTTGAAGATAAGTGCTAAAATGAAAGTGCCGGGAGGAATAACGGTAGATATCGATGACCTTTAATTAAAAAAGCAGAACAATGAAAAAATTAATTATCATATTCATTCTTTGTCTGGGAACTCTATGTGCGGAAGCTCAGCAAACTCTGCACTCATCCTATTTTCTGAAACGGATGCCCATGCGTCATAAGCTGAACCCGGCATTGATCAACGATTACGGATATTTCAGCATACCGATGTTAGGAAACGTCAATATAGGCGTACAATCGAACCTAAGCCTCAAAAATTTCATCTATCCGACAAACGACGGTAATCTGATGACCTTTATGCACCAGGATGTGTCGGCCGATGAATTTTTAGATAATATCAAAAATTACAATTCCGTTGAAATGAATGTCGATATGGCGATCCTTTCCTTCGGCTTTTTCGGTTTCAAAGGCTATAACACTTTCGACATCTCCCTGCGTTCGCACACAGGCATATATATACCGGAAGACTTGTTCCGCTTTATGAAACTGGGAATGGACAACGAGAATGGCAACTCTTACCGCCTCCGCAATTTCAACATGAAAACCGATAATTATGTGGAATTGGCTTTGGGACACGCCCACCAAATCAACGATAAATTAACGATCGGTGCCAAATTGAAATTCCTGGCGGGTGTCGCCAATATCCGGGCAAAAATCCATCAAATGGACATCACGCTGTCAGAAGATAAATGGGAAATCATGGCCAACGGGCAAATGGACGCCTCTGTTTTAGGAGCGAGCCTGAAAACGAAAGCCAGCGGCGAGATCGACGATTTCGATTTCGACATCGACAAACCTGCTTTAAGCGGCTGGGGATTAGGAACCGATTTAGGGGCCACCTACAAACTCGTGGACGAGCTGACGCTTTCCGCAGCAGTAGTCGATTTAGGCTTTATCCGGTGGAATAAAAACCTGAGAGGAGCCACCCGTAACGATGAATCGTTCCTGTTCGACGGTTTCGACGAAATAGACATCAACGATGATTCTTCGATCGACGACCAGTGGGACGATATTGCCGATCAGCTCGAAGATATGGTGCGTTTCTACGAAACCGATGCTCCTTCTTCGCGCTCCACCAGCCTTCGCACCACACTGAACATCGGTGCCGAATATTCCATTCTGAACGATAAGATCTCTTTCGGACTTTTATCTTCCACCCGGTTTTCGAGCCCCAAAACCTGGACGGAAATCGTCGGATCGGCCAACTTTCGCCCTGCATCCTGGTTCAACGTGGCGTTTACCGGAACTCTCTCGAATTATGGCCCGAACTGGGGATGGGTACTTAACCTTTGCCCCCGGGGATTCAATTTCTTCATCGGAACCGATCACATGGTGACGCGCCTCACTCCGCAATATATCCCGACCAAGAATGCCACGGTAAACCTCAACTTCGGCCTCAATGTACCGATGGGAGGCCCGATCCGCCAGGCCAGGAAAATGGCTAAACGGGAAGACCGTGCATTGCGCCGGGAAGCCAAAGCGGTGAAAAACATGCAAGATTACGAAGCCAAAGCATTGAAAGAGATGCAAGATCACGAAGGTCTGCAGGAATCTGCCGACACCTTGCAAAATAACCGGAAGTCAAAGGAGGTAAACACCGAAGAAGACACCCCGGTCGAATCCGTACAGGCAAATGCCGGAACAAATTTCACCGGGAACGGTATAATGAACACGAATTCTCCGTTCTATACCGAAGAAACGAACAAAAAAAGCACTAAAAACCGCAGGTATTAATACCGATGATGTAAAATCATAAAAATAGCCGGACGGAAATTGTCACTTCCGTCCGGCCTTTTTATCTCTCCCCGTATCGATTTCAGTTAAACAAGTTTTACCCTCCCGATCAGGTTTCAATGCCTGTTACAGGCACTTACACCGTCATCACAGGCAACGGCTTATACTCGAACAAACAGGCATATCCCGCCGCCGCCGATTTGCGTACATCCACCAACCGCTGGTTACTGCTCCCCCGGAAAAGAAGAGCCGTATCCCGTAATTCCTGCCTAAAACGTCCATCTACCAGCACATCGATATAAGGCAGGATGGCAGACAGGCGGGACGACCTGCAAATATCTTCATAGCAATAGCCCGTATAGCACCAAATGGTTTTCCTGCTCCCGGCCTTGATCCTCTTTGCCAGATCGGTAAACGCCTCCACCTGCATCAAAGGGTCACCCCCGCTAAAAGTGATATTGGCAAAAGGATTGCTCAATAATTTATCCGCCACGGTCTCTACCGAAACAATATGTCCGGCGGACAAATCCCACGATTGCGGGTTATGGCAGCCGGGACAGCGGTGAGGACAACCGGAAGCATATACCGTAGTCCGGAAACCCGGCCCGTCCACCACCGTATCTTCTACAATATCCAATATCGCTAATTCCCTGTATTTATCCATAGTTCCTCTCCTGCTTAATTATGCCGCACCCGGTCATTCAATTCCGCCAGCTTCGCCCGGTTCCAGCGGTCGGTCGTACCCACCAGATAACCGGTAATCCGTTGCAATCGGTCGATATGTTCCCCGCCACATGCCGGGCACGTTTCCAATCCGTCGGCTGCATCCTCATAGCCGCAATCCATACAGCGGTTCCGGTTATGGTTCACCGAGCAATAGCCCATATTATAAGCATCCATCATATCGACCACCGACATGATCGCATCCGGGTTATGGGTGGCATCTCCGTCGATCTCCACATAAAATATATGCCCGCCTCTCGTCATTTCATGGTAAGGAGCTTCCACCTCCGCTTTATGCCGTGCCGAACACTTGTAATATACGGGGACATGGTTAGAATTTGTGTAATATTCCCGGTCTGTAATCCCCGGAATAATACCGAAACTCTTTCTATCCTTCTGGGTGAATTTGCCGGACAACCCTTCTGCAGGCGTAGCCAGCACACTGTAGTTATGCTGATAACATTCCGAATACTCATTGGCCTTATCCCGGATATGCGACACGATCTTCAATCCCAATTCCTGTGCGGCAGGGTCTTCTCCGTGGTGTTTTCCGGTAAGAGCCACCAGACATTCCGCCAATCCGATAAAACCGATTCCCAAAGTGCCCTGATTGATCACACTCTCGATGGAATCCTCCGGTTTCAGCTTTTCAGCTCCCAGCCAAAGCGAAGACATCAGCAACGGAAATTGTTTCGCTTTCGCGGTCTTCTGGAACTCCAGGCGGCGATGCAATTGCAGGGCGGTCAGATCCAGCATTTCATCCAGCTTCTGGAAAAAAGTATCGATCTTTTGCTGTTGCCTGTCGATGTCCATACATTCGATGGCAAGGCGCACGATGTTGATCGTCGAAAACGAAAGATTTCCCCGTCCGATCGAAGTCTTTTCTCCGAAACGGTTTTCAAACACCCGGGTGCGGCATCCCATCGTGGCCGTTTCATAGCGGAAACGCTCCGGATCGTCCGCTTTCCAAAGTTCATGGCGGTTAAATGTTGCATCCAGATTGATAAAATTCGGGAAAAAACGGCGGGCCGAAACCTGGCAGGCCAAACGGTAAAGATCATAATTCGCATCTTCCGGCAAATAATTCACTCCCCGTTTCTTTTTCCAGATCTGAATAGGGAAAATCGCCGTCACCCCGTTCCCCACTCCCTGGTAGGTAGATTTCAGCAATTCCCGGATGATACAACGTCCCTCTGCCGAAGTATCCGTCCCGTAATTTATGGAACTGAATACCACCTGATTCCCTCCCCGGCTGTGAATGGTGTTCATATTATGGATAAAAGCCTCCATAGCCTGATGCACACGGCTTACCGTACGGTTGATCGCATGCTGGAAAATCCGTTCGTCACCGGACAGCTCCTCCACCGGTTTCGTGATATAATCTCTCACCGGGCGCTGATACAAATGTTTGTAATCCTCTCCTGTAACGTCTTCCAAAACCTTTATTTCTTCTATAAAACTGGTATGTACATAAGGAGCCAGATAAAAATCGAAAGCAGGAATAGCCTGCCCGCCGTGCATCTCGTTTTGTGCCGTTTCCAAAGAAATACAGCCCAAAATACTTGCCGTTTCGATTCGTTTGGCAGGACGCGATTCCCCATGTCCGGCAAAAAATCCGTTTTGCAATATCTTATCCAAAGGATGCTGCACACAGGTCAGGCTCTTGGTCGGATAATAATCTTTATCATGAATATGCAAATATCCCCCGCGCACCGCATTCCTCACATCTTCCATCAACAGATAGTCGTCCACAAAAGGCTTTGTCGATTCGCTGGCGAACTTCATCATCATCCCTGCCGGAGTATCGGCATTCATATTGGCATTTTCCCGGGTAACGTCGTTCGACTTCGTTTCTATGATTTCCAAAAAAATGTCGCGCGTTTTAGCTTTACGGGCAATACTCCGCTGGTTACGATAAGCAATATAAAGCTGTGCCACATCTTTCCGGCGGCTTTTCATCAGCTCCAACTCCACATAATCCTGAATTTCCTCCACGCTCATCCGCTCCTGTCCCCGGCAAGCGATACGATCGGTAATCATCAGGGCCAGTTCCATATCCTCGCCCTTATCCGTATGAAGCATTGCCCGGCGGATCGCCGCAACAATCTTATCTTCATTAAATCCGACTATTCTTCCATCTCTTTTTACAACTGTCTGAATCATAATACGATACCTTTTCTATTTTAATTTATACATGATTTTACAGGTATTGATTCAGCAGGATATCAGAGGGCGTATTACCCGCAACAAGAGGAAAGAGAATAACGCCAATTACTCCCGTTCCAGCTTTTTCCTCGAAAGCCTACGAAACAACCGGATCCGGCAGGTCTTCTGACTCACTTCCCGTTCGGGCACCTTCCCATCTACATACAGACAGTGGCAAATAAGCCCGAATCTTTAACGAAGTTCACAGCAGCGGGACTGTTCAGGATTTGCACCTGCTTCCCTTTTCATCCGGTTTTATTAACCCTCAAACCGGAACCGAATCCAAGACAAATATATGAAGAAAAAATAGATAAGCGTACACAAAAAAGTGAATTTTTAGAAAATAAAATGGAAAGTTCAGAGAATCAAAGTTTTCCATTTTTAATTTTTTTCACAAATCGAAATACACATACAACAGTATGATAAACAGATAATTAACAATTAAAACAACAAACTGCACTCAGAAACACAATAAGTTAAAAGTTTTCCAAAAATAAAACCGCGAACAGAATCGGGTTAAACTTTCCCGCCACTTGATATAAGCGTTCGCACGGCATTATTTTTCACTTTCCAAGTACTCCGCCCATATCCGGGCGGCCTCTTCCACCATCTGCACGCAGGGACGTTTTTTATAATATTCCGGAGTCCGTTTTTCCGGCTGTGTATCCGTATTCCGGTGTGAAGGTAGTCCGAGCAGTTCAGCACAGACCAGAGAACCGTTACGACGGGCAAATTCGTCCGCTAACTGCTGCACCAGCTTGTAATTCGCCTCCTTGCCCGCCCGGTCGGCTCCGTCCGTACTCCCTTTATGCAAACCCGCCAGTAAAAACATTCCGCAAGCCGCGCCGCAAGTCATCCGCATCCGTCCGATACCTCCGCCGAAAGAGGCCGACATCCGCAACGCCTGTTCTTCTGTGTAGCCGTACATATCGGCAAAGGCAGCACACACCGACTGCGAACAATTAAATCCTTCTTTGAATAACTCTACCGCCCGTTTGATCCGATCTTCCATAACCTATAAATTTTATCCCGGAAAATTTACGTTTTTCCGGGATAAAATTAGACAAAATCGGAATAATCCGGGACAGTCCCGATAAAGATTAATTCAAAATAATATTCCCTTCCGGATCCACATTCACGGTCATATCCAGGCTTCCGGTTTTTCCCAGCAGGAAATGATAACGGTCTCCACCGGCATATTGCTGGTACTGTATCTGTTTCACCGAATAATCTGCGTAGGCAGGCCATGAAAGCACATCCAATACCACCTGGGGCACATCCGCTTCAGCCACAAACCACACGGTGTGCGTCCAGCCGAAACTCCGGTCGAAATAAATGGTTTTCACCTGATCGGCATCCAAAACAGTAGCCTCGAAAGTCAAATCCATTATTTTTTCAACTTCCAGCGTCACGGCTTTGGGATATTTTTCTCCAATCCAGCTTCGAATCTGCGCCGGGATCCCGCTTCCGTTGTAATCTTCCGACACATCTTTAATTCCATTGCCACTGGCATCCACCCACACCGTAACTTCGTTTCCTCCATTTTTCAATTCCACTCCATACCATACCGGGGTATTCAGATTTTTTACAACGTCCACCGAACGGTCGGGAGTCCACGAGGCAGAAGGATAATCGATGCTTCCTTCGATAGAAGTTTTCACCGGCTGGGGAACATCGTTATAATTCACTTCATATTCTTCCCTGAGCCAGACTCCCGTTTTCCCGAACCAGGCATCATAATCCACACTTCCTAAATCGAAATCGGCTTCCCAATAATCCCCTTTCGCTTCCCATTCGACATTTAAAGCCCCGGCATATTTTGCGGAAAATGCAGATAGCACCGCCTGCTCCGGTTGATTTCCTCCGTTATTCGAATCATCGTCATCATTATTGTCACTACAGGCAGGCAACATCCATAAAACCATGCCTAAAAAAGCGATTAAGGTCATTTTCAATTTCATATCATTGTATATTATAAGTTTTTGTCATAATAAACGAAAGCCGGGATCATAAAGTTATCCCGTTTCGCACTCGTTTTCACAAATAAATTTTCTGCTTTTTGGAAAAACATATTTGTTTTTTTAGAAAAACCACTTACTTTTGCCTTTGGACAAAAGAATCTTTATTCTCATAAAAAATGAAAACCGTAGGATCGACATATTATTCCCTGCCAAACATCACCTCTGGTGACGGTTTTCGTTATTCCAATCCATTAGTCATGCGAATGTGCCGCTAAGGCACCACTTTTCTATTTTTACCGGATACGTTCCGGTAATTGTCCGGACGATTATGCCCGGCGATCAATCCATTTAAATCACAAGAAAACGGTCCCCTGTAATTTTCAGTATAACCATCGTTTTCCTCATTTTTCAAACAACCTTTACAAAAAATAAAACTTATGTCAGAGAAAAAATTACACTTCGAAACCTTACAGGTACATGCAGGCCAGACTCCGGATCACGACACCCTTTCCCGGGCTGTACCCATTTACCAAACCACTTCATACGTATTCAAAAATTCAGAGCATGGAGCGAACCTGTTTGCCTTAAAAGAGTTCGGCAACATTTACACCCGGCTGATGAATCCGACGACGGATGTCTTCGAGCAAAGAGTGGCGGCCTTAGAAGGCGGAATCGCCGCATTGGCCGTTTCATCAGGGCATGCGGCACAATTAATCGCGCTGACCACCCTGCTGCGGGAAGGCGACGAATTCGTTTCATCTCCCTTTCTGTATGGCGGTACGTTCAACCAATTCAAGGTTAGCTTAAAAGGATTCGGCATCACCTGCCATTTTGCCAAAAGTGACAAAGCCAACGACATCCGGGCAGCCGTCAATGAAAAGACACGCCTGATTTATCTGGAAACGATCGGCAATCCCAGTTTTTCCATCCCGGATTTTAAAGAAATCAGCGACATTGCAAAAGAATATAACATTCCGGTTGTCGTAGATAACACCTTCGGTGCCTGCGGTTATTTGTGCCGTCCGGCGGAACACGGGGCAAGCGTCATCGTCGAATCGGCCACCAAATGGATCGGCGGGCACGGTACATCCATGGGCGGTGTTATCGTCGATACAGGCAACTACGATTGGGGAAACGGTAAATTTCCTCAATTCACCGAGCCTTCCGAAGGTTACCACGGATTGAAATTTTCGGAAACTTTCGGACAACTGGCCTACATTCTAAAGTGCCGGGTAGAAGGATTACGGGATTTAGGCCCGTGTATATCTCCCTTCAACTCTTTCCAACTGATACAAGGCCTGGAAACCCTTTCGCTACGGGTACAAAGGGAAGCGGACAACACATTGGCACTGGCACGTTATCTGGCATCACATCCCAAAGTGGAACAGGTATTCTATCCGGGGCTGGAAAGCGACCCGCAACACGCCAATGCCCGGAAATACCTGCACAACGGTTTCGGTTGTGTGCTTTCTGTCGTATTAAAAGGCAACAAAGAACAAACCGCCCGCTTTGTAGAGAGTTTGAAATTAGTTTCACATCTGGCGAATGTGGGAGACGCCAAAACTCTGATTATTCAACCGGCAGCCACCACACACCAGCAGCTAACGGAAGAAGAGCAACTGGCAGCAGGGGTTTTACCCACACTGCTCCGGGTTTCTTTGGGCATCGAACACATCGACGATATTATTGAAGACTTCGAGCAAGCCTTTAAAAATTGTTGATTTATACACTGATCCTCAGCCGGAAATAAATTTCTTTATGAAGAAGTTTCATTTCCGGCGATCTATCGAAAACCTAAAAATTAAAATAGTGAAGTTTTATCATTACCAGCACGAATTTACTCTCGAGAACGGAGATACGCTACCGGAATTAACGATCGCCTACCACACTTTCGGCACCTTGTCTCCCCAAAAAGACAATGTGATCTGGGTATGCCACGCTCTTACAGCCAATTCCGATGTCGCAGACTGGTGGCCTCATACCGTCGAGCCGGGCAAATTCCTCGATCCGGAACGATATTTTATCGTCTGCGCCAATATCTTAGGCTCACACTACGGCACAACAGGCCCTCTAACCCCGAATCCCCTCACCGACCGTCCCTGGTACGGCACATTTCCGGAAATTACAGTCCGCGACATGGTGGCCTGCCATCGCTTATTGGCGGAACATTTGGGCATCCGGCAGGTCAAAATGCTAATAGGCAGTTCCATCGGAGGATTCCAATGTCTGGAATGGTCGGTGATACATCCCGGTTTTGCCGAAAATTTAGTCCTGATCGCGACCTCCGCCCGCTCCAAGCCCTGGGCTATCGCCTTCAACGAATCGCAGCGCATGGCTCTTGAAAACGATCCTACTTTCGGGGAGGCGGACGAAAATGCCGGAGGGGCAGGACTGGCTACGGCACGTTCGATCGCTTTGTTGAGCTACCGGGGGCAAACCGCCTACGACCGCACCCAGGACGATCCGGAAGCGGAAACCAAAACTTCAGGCTATAAAGCCTCCAGCTACCAAAGATATCAGGGTGAAAAATTAAGGAGGCGGTTCAACGCATACTCTTATTATCGTTTCACCCAGGCGATCGACTCGCACAACATCGGACGCGGACGGGATTCCATAGAGAAAGTATTGGCGGGAATCCGCAGCCGTTGCTGTATCGTGGCTATCAGTTCCGATATTTTATTCCCCCCTTCCGAGCACGACATCTTACGGGAAAACATTCCGGGAGCAGAATATCATTTAATCGATTCGGATTTCGGGCATGACGGATTTCTGATCGAACATGAAAAATTAAATCGTATCATTTTGAATTTTTTAAACCATGAGTAAAATTAAAATAGGATTATTCGGCTTCGGTGTCGTAGGAGAAGGGCTTTGCCAGGTACTCGAAAAAGTCGGCACGACCAATGCCGAAATAAAAAAAATATGTGTCCGGAACATTCACAAAGAAAGATCGCTTCCGGCATCCTGCTTTACAGACCGGGCAGAAGACATTTTCTCCGATCCGGAAATCAACCTGATCGTGGAACTGATCGACGACGCAGAAGCTTCATATCACATTGTAACCCAAGCGCTCCGGCAGCACATCGCAGTCGTGACCGGAAATAAAAAAATGCTGGCTTATCACCTGGAAGAATTGATCGCGTTGCAAAAAGAAACAGGTACGGCCTTACTTTACGACGCATCTGCCTGCGGGAGCATTCCGGTAATCCGGAACCTGGAAGAATACTACGACAACGAATTGCTGATCTCGGTAAAAGGCATATTGAACGGCTCGTCCAATTTCATCCTGTCGAAAATATTCAACGAAAACATGCAATACGAGGAGGCATTGAAAAAGGCCCAGGAACTGGGTTTTGCGGAAAGTAACCCCCAATTCGATGTTGACGGATTCGACTCCCTGTTCAAACTGGTGATTATCGCCGTACATGCAGTGGGCACTTACGTTCATCCCGACCGGTTATTGAACTACGGGATCACGAATCTGAACGCCTACGATATTCAGCTCGCCAGGGAAAAAGGCGTACGAATCAAATTAGTGGCTCAGGTAGAAAAACTTCCGGACAATAAATTCACGATGTTTGTCCTGCCCCAGTTCATTACAAAAGATAAATACATTTACAGCGTGGAGGATGAATTTAACGGCGTAGTGATCAAGGGAGAATGTTACGGAAAACAATTCATGTTCGGGCGGGGAGCCGGCGGACATCCGACGGGAGCTTCCGTATTGAGCGACATCACAGCCCGGCTGCACAATTACAAATACGAATATAAAAAACGGCAGAGAACGGAATTGCCTACTTATACAGACGATTGCATCATCCGGCTCTATCTCCGGTATGAAGACGATAACGATTTATTCCTATTTCGTTTTCAAGATATTACCGAACGCTACTGGAGTAAGAAATTTAAGTTCGTCATCGGGCACATCCGTTTAGCCGACTTAGTCTCTATCAAAGAAACCATTAGGGATAAAAATATTTTTATCGCCGCCGCCCCCGAATAAGGGGGGGCGGTTCCCTATTCTTTCTGGCATCCGTTGCAATAATACACCGTACCGCCCAGATAGCTTTCTTTCAAAATCACCCCTCCGCAACGGGAACAGGTGCGTCCTAAGGTATTTTTAGAAACCTGGGTAATATACCCGCCTTTTTTTCCGAACAGGTCTTTCTCCGTGTTCCTTCCTCCCTGCTTCACCATTTCGGCAAGCATGGTTTTCAAGCTCCGGAACAAAATGTGTTTTTCGACTTCCGTCAAAGTCGATACCTTACGCCGGGGATGCAACGCAGCCTCATAAAGAATATCCTGCAACACACCGTTACCCAGTCCCGGAATGGATTGTTCCGTTGCCAGCATCGCTTTCACGCTTTTCTTCTGAATCTCCTCCCGCTGAACCATGTTCATGAAATAATCCTCATTAAACCTTTCATCCAAAGCATTATACCTTTCTTTGGCCACCCGATAATACGAATGATCCAATTCTCCCGCCCGGAAAGCCCACAACATGCCGTACATCTGAACTGAAGCAACGATACAACTGTGATCGTCGAACCCGATCAATAACTGATGTTTAGGGGGTAACTTCCCTTCAGGCTCAATGTATCTCAGATTCACCCCGTCGGACATCACCAGACGGACATCTTCCGCAAATATTTCAACCTGTCCCCCGTTAGGCTCCGCACGGTCTATCCGTTTGCCCGCCAGCAAATCGAAATAACCTTCCGCGTCGTGATGAAAAAAAGCAAATTTATGCGGGGAGTAATTGGCAATCACGTCGGTAATCACTTTACCTTTCAAGGCAGAGGTGATTTGCCGGGAAAGAACGGTTGCTTCAGGTAATTCAATCATATTATTTTATTATTAGTATTTTACAACACTCTATTGGAATACATTTCCTCAAAATTAGAAAATTTTCCTTCCAGCTTCCGGGCTTCCTCTCCTTCCGGATTCAGTTCGATCGCTTTTTTCATATCTTCGAAAGATCCCTTTTGATCTCCCAGCATCAGGCGGGCACGCCCGCGTTCGCTATAAGCCCTGGCAAAATCGGGTTTCAATTCGATCGCTTCATCCAAAAGCTCGATTGCATTCTCCGGCTGTTCCCTGGTCATAAAAAGTTTTCCCAAACGCAAATAAACCTCTTCATTAAATGGATTAAGTTCCTTCACATAAGAATAATCATCCTCAGCCAATTCTGAATTTCCTAAAGCTTCATGCAACTGTCCCCGGCATAAATACGCATTTTCTTCTTCCGGCATCCAGGCAATCACCTTTTCCACGTCTGCCAGCCCCTCTTTATAATCTTTCGCTCGATATAAAACCTCGGCACGCAATAAATGAGCGGCAACAAAATCCTCCTTCAAAGCGATGGCCTGCGAAAGGCTGACCGCCGCACTCAGCCCGTCGCCCGATGTATGCTGAATTTTTCCCAATAAATAATGAGCCTGGGGATCGTCCGAACGGATAGCAATCGCCTGTTCACAATCTGCAACGGCTTCCGGATACCGTTCCGCCAGAAAATAAAGATGAGCCCGCAGCAAAAGCGTCTCACTGTTATCCGGGGCAAGCGCCATAAGCCGGTCGACCGCCCCGATCGCCTCGTCCAACTGCTCCGTGTTCGTATAAACTTTAATCAGATACTCCAGCGTTTCAGTCTCCTCCCGTATTTTCAGCGCTTCCTGAAAACAACGAACGGCATACGCTGTTTTCCCCATTTGCAAGGCCCGTATCCCGTCGTACTTAAACATTTCAAAATCGCGCTTTGCTTTATCTTCCGCCGATTCTTCGGCTTCTCCGAAAAGTAATGATTTAAAGAAGTTTCCCATATTCCGATTATATTAATATAGCAAAAATAAGTATTTTCTGCTTTATAGCCAATATTAGGGATTATTTACGTTTTTTTCAAAACAAATAGGGATTTTTACGTTTTTCCTGTCCCCTTACTTTTGTGCCGGAGCTTTAAAAAAGTACCTGCCACAATTATCGGCATCAGTATCAATCAACATAAACCATGAAAAAAAAGATTATTTCACTCATCATTGCCTGTGTTTCCTGCTATCTGGCAACAGCACAGCAAACCACACAAAATCAACAGGATAGCATCGGATCATATAGCCATTACCGGGTAGGTGGATATGGAGAAATGGCTGCCAGTTATATGAACTACGGGCAAAACCGTTTTACTCCTTCGGGCTGTTCACGCGACAACCGGGGATCGATTTCCATTCCACGTTTCGTTTTAGCATTCGATTACAAATTTTCGCCTAAATGGATATTGGGGGCGGAAATCGAATTTGAATACGGAGGAACCGGAGTTGCCCGGGAAATCGAATATTCGGACGAAGGAGGGGAATATGAAACCGAAATCGAAAAAGGAGGAGAAGTCGCACTCGAACAGTTCCACATCACCCGTTTGATCCACCGGGCTTTCAATGTCCGTGTAGGTCATATCATCGTTCCGGTGGGACTTACCAACTCACAGCATGAACCTATAAACTTTTTCGGAGTTTACCGCCCGGAAGGGGAAACTACGATTCTGCCCTCCACATGGCACGAAAACGGGATCGCTTTCTTTGGAGCTTTCGGAAAAGGATTCGATTACGAAGTACAGGTGGTTGCCGGATTAGATCCGAACGGCTTCCGCCGGCAGGACTGGATCAGTGCCGGTAAACAGGGAGCTTTCGAAGTCAATACGTTCAGTTCTCCCGCTTACGTAGGACGCCTGAACTATTCCGGCGTAAAAGGCTTGCGGCTGGGTGTTTCCGCTTATTATAACAAAACGGCTAAAAATTCGAGCAAACCGGACAAGACCGCCAAAATCGACGCACCTGTCACCATCATCACAGGCGATCTGCAATACAAAAGCCGAAATCTGATCGTACGCGCCAATGCCGTATGGGGTAATCTCGGAGAAAGCGTCCAGTTGAACACCATCAACCGCAACCTCAGCGGAGCTTCCGGTTTCAGCCGGACACCCGTCGCTAAAAACGCAGTCAGCTATGCCGCCGAAGCCGGTTATAATATCGGCAGCTTTTTCGGCTCGGATGCTCCCCGTATTTTCCCGTTTTTCCGTTACGAATACTATAACCCACAGGAAAAAACAGAAAAAGGCATGCTGGCCGACAAACGGTTTCAAACCGATATGTACACAGCCGGTATCAACTGGTTCGCCCTGCCGAATCTGGTCGTAAAAGCCGATTATTCACACCGGACAATCGGGAAAGGCTCATACAACAGCGAAAATATCGCTTCTATCGGAATCGCTTACACAGCCTGGTTTTTCAAAAAATAACATCATAAACATTCAAATCCATGAAAACAAAAAACATCTTTTATTCTCTATTGGTCGCCGGCCTGTCTTTTACAGCATGTAGCGAAAATAATTCCAACGACGACGATTCTTCAATAGTAACCGAAGAGCAAATGGATATCGTAATCGCTAACTACGTCGATAAAACCGTACTGCCTACCTACAAAGATATGGTTGAAAAAGTAGGTGTTTTAAAAGAAAAAGTAGATGCTTTTGTCAGCGACGGCACAGCCGCATCCCTGAACGCAGCCTGCGACGCATGGCGGACAGCGCGCGAGCCCTGGGAACGTTCCGAAGCTTTTTTGTTCGGGCCGGCAGATTATGAATCACTCGACCCTTCCCTCGATACCTGGCCTTTGGATAAAGACGGAATCGACCAAATGTTGCAAACTCTGGACTTCGACCAAATCCAGGGAAATACCGACGAAGCCCAGAATTTAAGAGGCTTCCACACGTTGGAGTACTTGCTTTTCGACGGAGGAAGTAACAAAAGGCCGGAAAATGTAACCGCCAACGAAAAAGCTTATATGTCTATCGTTGCCAGATTGTTAAAATCCGATACCGACAAATTATACAAAGCCTGGAACGAAGGAGGCACTTCCGAATGTCCTACCGCTTTCGGCGAAGAGTTTAAAAAACACAATACCACCCGTTTCCCCAGCGCCGCCACCTCGATCAACCAGATCATCGACGGTTGCCGCGACATTGCCGGAGAAGTGGGCGACCAAAAAATCGGCAACCCTTATACCCTCTATACCAGCGGTAAAAAAGAAGAAGGAGTGCTGGCAGTAGAATCATGGTATAGCTGGAACTCACTCACCGACTACACGGATAACATCATCAGTATCGAAAACTCTTATATGGGCGGACGCGAAGATATCCGGGAAGAAGAAAACAGCCTGCATGCCCTGGTGGCTTCCATCAGCCCGACCGTAGATACCCGCGTCAGAAATGCAATCCAGGCAGCTATCGAAGCTATTAACGATATTCCTGCTCCATTCCGTAACCACTTAGACAGCAAAACTGAAATCGAAGCCGCACAAGAAGCCTGTGCAGAACTCGACCGGGCTTTATTGGCGATTAAAGCAACCCTGCAAATCGATTAATAAACATCCATGAAACGATTTTTTGTGATGGCGGTGGCAAGCTGCTTTCTGTACGCTTGCCACGATACCGCCGAAGACAATTATATTATTAAACCCAGTGGGAAAGCAGCGAAGCCGGCGGAATTATCTGCCGGCACTGCTACAAATTTCCTGTCCTCCAGTAAGGCTTACGACAATCCGGCACCCTGGGTAACCGGAAGCCTGAACGAACGATTCAATTCCGGCGATCAATTATACGACGATGCCCGTTCGACCGGAGAAGAAATCGGAGGAGGACTCGGTCCTGTGTATGCAGGGTATTCCTGTGGCTCCTGCCACAAAAATGCAGGGCGGACGAAGCCAACCCTTTTTACGGACGGAGGAAGCGGAAAGTACGGTTTTTCTTCCATGCTGATCTATATCAGCCGGAAAGATGGCCGTTTTTTTCGTAACTACGGGCGTGTACTCCACGACCAAAGCATTTACGGTGTGAAAGCCGAGGGAAAATTAAAAGCCACCTACACGGAGGAAACTTTTCAATACCCCGACGGAGAAAGTTATTCCCTCATCACTCCCCATTACGAAATCACCGATTGGTATGCCGATTCTATCCGTCCCGAAGACCTTCACATCACGGTGCGCATCCCCTTGCGCCATGTCGGTATGGGACAGATGATGGCTCTCGACCTGAACGAACTGGAACGCCTTGCCGCTCAAAGCAATTATCCGGAATGGGGCATCAGCGGGCGACTGAATTACATCACGGAAAGAGGTGTCCGCCAAATCGGTGTATCGGGAAATAAAGCCCAGCATGCCGATCTGACCGTGGAACTGGGATTCTCGTCCGACCTCGGAGTGACCAACGACCGCTACCCGGAAGAGATCAGCCACGGCCAAAGCCAGATGATGGGATTTGCCAATTACGGCATCCAGATCAGCACACAGGATATGGAAGATGTCGATCTATATATGCAGACCTTAGGCGTACCCGCACGCCGGAATGTGGACGACCCGACAGTGCTACGGGGCGAAAAGATGTTCTACCGGGTAGGTTGCCACCTTTGCCACACGGTGACTCTCCACACCCGCACGCGGGGGACAGTCCTGCTGAACGGCACCAAACTCCCCTGGTTAGGCAGTCAGGTGATTCACCCGTACAGCGACTTTCTTTTACACGACATGGGATCGGAACTCGACGACGGTTATGTCAGCGGATTGGCTCAAGGCTGTGAGTGGCGTACCACCCCGCTTTGGGGAATCGGCTTACAAGCCACGGTAAACGGACACACCCATTTCCTGCACGATGGCAGGGCAAGAAGCATCGAAGAAGCCATTCTATGGCACGGAGGCGAAGGCAAAGCATCGAGAGAACTATTCAAACGACTGGACAAAGCCGATCGGGAAGCTCTGATTCAATTTGTCAATTCATTATAATACGAATCAATAAAAGCAAAAATATCATCCATCATGACGCGATTATCATTCAAAATATTATTTATACTACTCCTCGTCTTTACAGGAGCCCAGGCTCAAAAACAAACGATCATCGACGATAAATACATGGAAAACGGCGTCGTATCCCTCGCCGATAAAAAAGGATTCCGTTTCGAAACCCGGAAAGGGGATTTTCTTTTCAAGCCTTATTTGCTGGTGCAGACTTCCGGAAATTTCAATTACTATCATAGCGAGGGTATCGAACTGGCGGACGAAGATCACGTAGCCAATTCGGGCTTCTCGATTCCCAATGCGATTTTAGGATTTACGGGTAAAGCATTCGGACGGGTGACCTTCAACCTTTCGATCAACGCCGCCCAGAGCGGAGGTGCATTATTGCAACAGGCCTGGATCGATTTTGCCGTACGGGACGCTTTGCGTTTCCGGGTGGGAAAATTCAAAACCCCGTTCTCTCACGCCTACCTCACCACCCTGGGTGAAACGCTTTTCCCAGCCCTGCCCTCCTCGCTTACCAGCACCGTGATTTTGCCCCACTCCCTCAATGCCGTCAATCCATCGATGGCTACCGGGTTCGATTTGGGAGCGGAAGTGCACGGAGTGATCAACAACCGCTGGGGCTACGAAGTGGGAATTTTCAATGGAACAGGGATTTCGGTAAATACAGCCACCAAAACCACCAGCGACGAATATCATATCCCCTCTTTGCTTTATGCCGCCCGTTTTTCATGGACACCGAAGGGACAAATGCCCACCACGCAAGGCGATCCGGACAATCTGGATTTAGATAAAATGAGCTTTGCCCTGAGTGCCTCCTACAATGTGGAAGCCCAGAACGAAAGCAGCAACGATTTCCGGGGAGGTTTCGAAGCCACCTGGCTTAAAAACCGCTGGTATTTCGCCCTCGAAGGGTATTGGCTGAACATGAAATTCACCGAGCGCCAGAGAATCTCGGAAGCCTATAACTTCTGGGGGGCTTATGCCCAGGTGGGTTATTTCATCACGTCCAAATTGCAGGGTGCTTTACGCTACGACTGGATGGACAGAAACGGCACGGACAACGACGGACTGATCAACCTGCCGGCTGCCGGGGTAAACTACTATTTCAGCCGGTATAATTTGAAATTACAGGGAATGTACCAGTATTTAGGACGTACCGGGCATAATTCACAGGCAGACCGCGACAGCGACAACCTCGGATTGGCAAAACACACAGCCATCGTCATGTTGCAATACACATTCTAACGATATGAAACAGATCATACTTTTGTTATTAGCCGCAATATGTTTTTCAGCCTGTGACGACGGGAACATTTACCCGAAGGAAAAAAAGGATGTCAGCGGGGCGGCAGCCACCATACAAGTCCGCTTTTCCGGACAGGAAGCCTGGCCGAGTGCCTATAAACTGGTATTCGCCGGATTCACTGAAAATACGGAAGTCCCTTCTATCTCGAAAGTCATTTCCAAACCCGCTTCCGATACCGTCACCCAAACCGTCACATTGAACGGACTGACCGGCGACATCCAGACGCTCAGTATCTCCCTGCTGGGGAAAGGACGTAATTTGATATACAATTTCTATTCCTATCCTGTCCCGGAGAACACAGACCAGATTCTACTCCCGGTAGGGGAAATCGATCTGGCAGAGTTACCGCGCATACAGGCCCAGGTGTTCGACCTGTATTGCACCCGCTGCCACGGAGCGGGTAACCATGCCGCCGCCGATCTCGACCTGACGGCAGGGCATAGCGAAACCGCCTTGCTCAATATTCCCACGGTTACGGGAGCAGCAGGAACTTTTCGGGTGGTTCCCGGAGAGGTGGAAAAAAGTTTCCTTCATCAAATTTTGATAGAGGATTGCATCGAGGGATACAACCACACCGATGTTCTGCCCGAAGATGAACTATTGACGCTAATTGAAACCTGGATTAAGAATTGTAAATAAAAAGCTTATGAAATATACCACGAAAAATTATCCCCTCTGGCGAGTTAAAGCCCAGTTAAGTCACTTCGAAACCCCCGAAGGCATCTCGGAATACCATGTGATGCTATTGCCCGAAGCGGGTAAAGGAGATTTTTCCGCACAGCTGGACAATTTGCACAAAGCTTCGGAACACTTAATTGCTTCGGAATGGGGTAATCGGGCGAAGGTTATTTTCAAGCGCTATTTTCTAAGTGATATTACCAATCAGATTTCCATTCTGTATCGAGCTTTAGAGGGAGAAACGCCGGAAAGCTATTCCGCCGTACAGCAACCCCCTCTCGACGGTAGCAAAGTAGGCTTATGGCTCTGGTTGCAAACCGATATGAATATATCCAAAGGAGAAATGACTGCCGCCACTCACAACGGTTACAGCCATCTTTTCTCCGCCAGCCTGCAATCCCCGGAAAGCGATTCCGAAACGGAAACGCATACGCTGCTCGCCCGGTACTCCCAAATCCTTCACGACCGGCAATGTACGCTGGCAAACAACTGCATACGTACCTGGTTTTTCGTGAGGGATGTCGATGTAAACTACGGAGGTGTGGTCGAAGCCCGGCGGGAAGACTTCATAAAAGCAGGCTTGACGGAAAACACCCACTACATCGCCAGCACCGGAATCTCAGGCTATCCGGCGGCTCCGGAAGTGAACGTACTTTTAGACACCTATGCCGTCAAAGGATTGGAATCCGGACAGATACAGTATTTATACGCCAAAGAACACCTCAACCCGACCTACGAATACGGGGTGACTTTCGAACGGGGTACGGCCGTGACATACGGCGACCGGAAACATATTTTCATTTCGGGTACGGCCAGCATAGACAAGCACGGCGAAATCGTATCGCCGGGAGATATCGTAAAACAGGTTCACCGTACCTGGGAAAATGTAGAAGCCTTATTGAAAGAAGCCGGAAGTAATTTCACGGATATGGCGCAAATCATTGTTTACCTGCGGGACATTGCCGATTATCACACCGTGCAGCCTTTATTCGACCGGCAATTTCCCAACGTTCCCAAAATCATCGTACTTGCCCCGGTATGCCGCCCCGGCTGGCTGATAGAAATGGAATGTATCGCCGTCAAAAGAGAAAATAACCCCAAATTCAGAAATTTATAAGCAAGAGCCCGTTCGGGCTCTTCTTTATTTTATTACCCGATCCTTTTCTTGATTTGCAGCAAGCGGGTCATCATAAAAGACTGCTTATAAAAGATAAACAAAGGTAACGACACTCCGATCACCAAAGCGAAAAGCACAAAAATCGTCGTCAGCCCGTTCCGGAATATCTCGGCAACCAATAGCTGCAACACGGCATCGTCCTCCGTTTTCATAAAGCGGATCAGCCCTAAAATGGTTTTATAAGCATACATGCCGGGAATCATAGGCAATAAGGCGGGAAAAGAGAACACCTCCGCCGGGCAATGGATGATCTTGGCAAACATCATGCTCAGCATTCCGATAGTGAAAGAAGCGAACAAAGTGGAAGACGTCAGGTCGAAAGGCGTACGCTGCAATAAATAAAAACGGCAGGCATGCCCGACCGCCGCCAGCAAAGCCGCAATCAAAACAGCCCGGCGCGGAGGATTTGAAATAACGGCAAACCCTATGGCGGCAATGGCCGCCGCCACCCCGTCCAACAATACGGATATCCAAAATTCTACATTCATATCACTTCTTTCCCTAAAATCAGTAAAGTCATCGACAAGCCTAAAGCTATGCAAATAATTAAAATAAAGGCATTGATCACCCGCGACCAGCCCACCAATACATGCCCTTCCAATATATCGATAATCGAATTGATCAAAGGTACTCCGGGAATCAGGAACAAAACGCTCGTACCCAAAGCAATGTCTTCGGTAGTACCCAAATGGTAACGGAATCCCAGCCCGGCGATCAGCGAAGCGATAAACGAGCAAACCACAAATACGACCATGTGGTTCACATGCCTTTTCAGCAATTCCTGCCTCACAAAGAAACCGACCAGGGTGGCAAGCCACACCAGCCCCATAGCCATCGAATCGCCCCCGAACAAGCGGCAAAAAGCGGCATTCGCAAAAGCCACCAGAATCAGCACCAGCCAACGGGACAAGGGAGGCCGGGTAATGATCTGGCTATACCGTTTCTGCATTTCGGCAAGTTCCAGATGATGGTCATAAGCATCCCAGCTCAGGGAACTGAGATCGGAAATCGTCCGGAAATTCAGGGCGGCTGCCGGAATCCGCCTCACATACGTACGGCGGATCGAATAATCGTCCCGATGCTTGATCGTCATGGTAATATTCCGCTGGAAAACAGTCATATCCACGCCATATCCGAAAGAATCGGCAATACGGGTGACATTCCTGACCACTCTGGACGTATGGCTTCCCACCGCCATCAAAGTGGTTGCGAAATCAAGTAAAAAATTGGATAATTCCTGAATATCGGTATTCCGGGACATAACATGACTTTTAGGTTTGCAAAATTAAAAAGAATACAGGCTTTCCCTTACAATTCCACCGATAAAAAACACTCAAACGTTATAACCGGAATTAAATTATAATTTCTTTTCCCCTATTTTTCAAATGGTGAATATATTTTATACTTTTGCCGCATACTGGTTTCTCCTCCTGCTATCCGGCATGGGAGATCAAAAGGGAATCGGGTGAAAATCCCGGACAGGCCCGCTGCTGTGAGCTTCATTCTATCGTTACCGACTCATTCTCCTGCCACTGTCTGAAACACGACGGGAAGGCGTTGGAAACGGAAGCAAGTCAGAAGACCTGCCAGTATTGGCAATCGTCCGCACTTCGAGGATTAAGAGCGGCATCTGCACGATTTATATAATAACTGTACTGTTGAAGCACCGGAAAACGGCGATTGGTGTATGAAGATATGGTATCATGTGGCCATACGATATCGGGGATATACGATTGAAGTTTGAAGGACCGGAAATCCGCATCCTGTCCGGTGTTTTATTTTTTAACGACAAAAAAAGCCACAGGCCGGCTAAAACCTGTGACTCAGCAACTATAAATATTAATCAATAAAACGTTCTCTGTTTCTACATTACAAAGATAGAGCAGGAAAATAAATTGTGAAATCCCTATTAATGAGTAATTTTTAAATAAGGCAAGCTAAAGCAATCCTTATATTTAGGGATTCTAAATAAAATACGGCAAAAATATTACGATAAAAAACAGCCGGCCCGATATTCAAAACTTCATAAAAGATAACTAATTAAATTGATGAACTAAAATGAAAAAATTCAGATTTCTTTATTTTTTGCTGGCCATCGGCACAGTATTGAGTTTCGCTTCCTGTAGCGACGATAACGATGGAGACGATAACGAAATTTTAAGCGTGATCGATTTTGAAAACGTAACGATCCCCGATACCGGATTTGTCAATAATCTGGAATATCAGGAAAAAGGCATCCGCTTCTCGAACAATTATACCGTATCTTCTTACGGTGCATACTGGGAAGGTTTCAGTTATTCCCGTCTAACCGACCGTACTACTCCGGGATTGATAAATCAATACAGCGTATATGCTTCAGGCGGCGCCGACCAATCGCAGACTTTCGCCCTCGCTTACGATTCTTACGATTCGCCGACCAATTTCCAATTCATCAGCGACCAGTCCTACAAAGTGAAAAGCGTTATGGTCAATAACAGCACCTATGCAGCCCTAAGTGTAAAAGAAGGCGATTCCAATGCCAAACAATTCGAAGAAGGCGATTGGTTTAAAGTGATTTTCACCGGGTATAATGTAGCGGGAGAAGCCGGAAAAACAGTAGAGTTTTACCTTGCCGATTACCGGGACGGGAAAACTTATATCTGCAACGCCTGGACAAAAGTAGATTTGCAATCTTTGGGAAGTGTGAACAAGGTAACCATCACCTTCGATTCTTCCGATAAGGGCGAATATGGCGTGAATACTCCGAAATACGTATGCCTCGACAATTTGACTTATGTTTCCGGTATTCGGTAAGAAACAGAAAAATACCGGCTTCCGATAAAAAAAGCTGCCTGATCCCGGGCAGCTTTTTCAATATATTCTCTCCATAAAATAACAAATCTCCAACGGCTATTTTTACCGGCAGGCGGTAAACACCGATCCGGCTGATCCGGCTAAATAAACATGCTTCCTTCCGGCCTTTATTTAAAGCAAAACGCCCCGGGCGTAATCCCCACCCGGAATGTATCGACCGGCAATCCCTCCCCGGTCAGGCGGTAAACCACCCCGCTCTGTACATAATCGATAGCATCGGCGATATACACCTCGGAAGTATGCGGATCGACCGACAGCCCATAAACATACGTCCCTTGCCGGTTGTTATAAAAAGTCTGTATCGACCTTGCCAACGGCTGGGGAGCGTCCACCGGCAAGCGATAGACCGATTTATTGATATAATATAAGGTGTCTTTTGTAGGATTCAGGCAAATTTCGCGGGCATTGTCCCCGAAGTCGAAGATAACGGAATCCACGACCTGCCGGGTTTCCGCATCGATCTTATAAAGTCCGGGGGCCACTTGTCCGTAGGGGCTGCCAGCATATCCGCCGTCGTTCACCACCCAGATCTGGTTATTCTTATCCAGCACCAGCGCAGCCGGCTGCTTGCACACCGTGATCGAATCCACCACCCGGTCGGTGCCGGAATCGATCACCAAAATCTTATCATCGTACGACCAGCAATTGGTAAATACAAAATTCTTATACTGCACCATCTGTTCGGTGGGATGCTGGTAAAATTCAGAAGTGTTGTTACTCACGTCTATCCGCCCGGTGATCTGGAACGTTTTCGGATTCACAATCGTAATCGCTTTCGCATACAGGTCGGTGATAAAGGCTTTCTCGTCGCTCAGGAAGTGCATATAGCGGGGAGAAGTCAAACCCTTGATCCAGCCCTTCACTTCAAATGTATTGATATCTATGGCAAAGACTACTCCCGAATTATTCACCACCACATAGCCTAAATTTCCCCGTATAGTCATCGACTGTGCCACATCGCCCAACGGGATTCCGTTCACCCGGACAAAAACTTCCTGTTCCACCTGCCGGGTGTCGGGGTCGTAATAAGACAACGAAGCATTCCCATACTGGAAATTACCCTCGTTCATGATAAACACCCCCCGTCCCGGAAAATTCAGGCTTTCCTGGCTCCGGGGGCCGTAATCCATACACGCCTGCCCCAACAAGCCGCAAAGCAACAGCACCGGCAGCAAGCCGCTTTTCCCGCCCTTATGCCGCAAGCAGGCAAGTGCCCGTCCTAAATACATATATAGCATTCCTTCTTTCATCTTTCCAACCTTTTAACGATCATAGCCTATTTACTGCCTGCCGGAGACTGTCCCCATTTCGGATTGATACCGATAAAAAATCCGTAATTCCGCCCGGCCATAGGACGGCTGAGCACCGACACATATTCTTCACCGAATAAATTATAAACCGAAAATTTCAAGGTGAAATCCACCGGATGAACCCGGAAGCGTTTCTCCAGTGAAATATCGTTCATATAATACGATCCCAGACGTCCGATCTTCGTTTGCATCTCATTGCTCGAAGTGGTGTACCGCTCACTGAAATAATTATATTTATAGGTGAAAATAAACCCTTTCCATCCCAAACGCCCCATAATCGAGGAAGAATATTCCGGAATATACACCAATTGCTTGCCGATGGATTCGTCCGCCCAATTCACCGGATCGCCGTGATTAATCGAACGCGTTTGCGCCCAATTCGCATCGAGATACAATGTCCAGCCGCCGAACTTCGTTTGCACCTTCCCTTTCAATTCCCAGCCATAGCTATGCACTTCCTTTACATTCTTGGGCTCCCAAAAACCTTTATAGGTAGGCAGCCAGACAATCCAATCGTCGATCTTGGAATTATAAGCGGAAACCTCCCCGTGAAATGAAAACCGATCGCTCTTCCGGATCGTAAACTCGACACCTCCGTCATAAGTAAACCCGTTCTCCGTCTTCAAATCGGGATTTCCGCCCGGCAAAAAATAAAGGTCGTTCAGGCTGGGATAGTGATAATTGCGCGCCACAGACCCTTTCAATATCACGCCATAGGCCGGCCACAGTACGACATCTACAAATCCGGCAGGTATAACCGGTGTCCATTTCCCATAATAATCCTCCCGGACATTCAGGGCAAACCCCAGGCGGGGAACGGGGCGGTAACGCACCACCGCCAGCGCGGAAGCCTCCAGGCGGGTACGATCGTACCCGGTCTTCGTGGTTTTCTCATAACTGCTTACCGAATGGAAATTAGAAGATACGTTAGCGGAAAACATCCATTTTTCAGAAAGAAAATAATCCGCCCCGTATTTCAGAAAACCTGTGTACACAACACTGTTGGCGTGCTGCATCTCTGCCAGTCCGCCCGTACCCAATTCACCCCGGTAAGTATATAGCGTATTATCGAACGTATAGCCCACATTCCCCTCCATTTTCAGGCGGTCGCTCCGCCTTTCCCATTGCCCTGTCATCCGGAACGTCTTTTGTTCCTGCTGGCTTTTCGATTCGTCCTCTTCCCGGTAATTCACATTCAGCATGGGAATACCCCGTTTGGAATCCATATACCAGGCCGCGAGTGAAAAATGGTGCTGCCCCGAATCGTAATACAACTCCTGCAAGATATGCAAATCCCGGTAATTACAATTCTTATTCCGTTCCGTCGGGTAAGTGATCCCCCCTTCGCCCGTAAAATCAAAATCCCGCTTATTGTAATTCACATATTTAAAATCGTTCTTCGAATTGACATAAGCGATCCGGGTGGAAGTCTGAAACCTGCCCCCGGCATAACGATAGCGTAAAAACTCATCGAAAGTATGGAAACTACTGATTCCCTGTATAAAATTCAATTCCGAGCCGTCTCCCTGCATCTTCTTGTTTCCCAGGGTAATCGCTCCACCCAGCCCTCCGCCCGACACATTGATCGAGCTAGCGCCGTGCCAAAGATTCATATCGTCGATAAAATAAGAGGGTATCAGCGAAAAATCCACCTGTCCCAATGCCGGGGAATTGATCTTCATGCCATTCCAAAGCACCTGCGTATGCGAAGGAGCGGTTCCCCGGAAAGAAGCCGTAGCCTGTGTGCCCCGTCCGTAATTTTTAATAAAGATAGAGGTATTTTGCGACAGAATATCGGCCAAACTATTGGTGACATTTTCCCGTAACGCCACCGTATCGATCTGTGTCTTTGTGGCTCCTATATCTTCAAATTTGCGCCGGGCTGTAACCTCCACCGTTTCCAGATCGATCTTCCAGGCCGCTTTCTCTTTTTCCTGTGCTTTCCCCTCCGTCACAAACAACAGCAACAACCACACACCGGTAATAACTGTAAATTTCATTCTTTTTTCAACTCGTAATTTCTTCCCCTCATCGCAAAACGGTTCAGCAACAACCTTCATTGCAATGCTTGCCGGGAGTTTCAAATTCCAGGGTGGCATGGCCGATTCCCGCCTCTTGCAATTTCTGCTTCAATCCGCATTTTATTTTTTCCATATCGTCGGTCCGGCCGATCACCACATGCACCGTCAGCGCGGTTTCGGTGGTGCTCAAAGCCCAGATGTGCATGTGATGAAAACTTTTCACTCCCGGTTCCGCCTCTATCACCTTACCGATCTCCTCATAGTCCGTCCCCGCCGGAACTCCGTCCAAAGACAACCGGAGGCTATCCCGCAAAAGTCCCCAGGTGGAATAAACGATCACCAAAGCTATCAGAATCCCGATAATCGGGTCGATGATATACCAGCCTGTATAAGCAATGATAATCCCGGAAATCACCACACCCACCGACACCAAAGCATCGGCAGCCATGTGCAGGTAAGCCCCTTTCACATTCAGGTCTTTCTCTTTGTCCTTCAGGAATAGCCAGGCGGTGAAAGCATTGACCAAAACGCCCGCTCCGGCAACCCAGGCCACGGCATCCCCATCCACAGGGCGGGGATGAAATAGTTTTTCGACACTTTCCCCGAAAATAAAGCCGACAGCCACCAATAAGATCACCGCATTCAACAGGGATACCAGCACCGTACTTTTTTTATAGCCATAAGTATATTTGGTATTCGCATGCACTTTAGCCAGCCGGAAAGCCAGCATAGCCAGCACCAGGCTCGCCACATCTCCCAAATTATGCCCGGCATCCGAAATAAGCCCTAAAGAGTTATACCAAAAGCCCGCAACGAATTCGACGGCGACAAAAGCTACATTCAAGCCGATACCTATTATAAACGCCTTATTCAGGGAACTCAATTCACGTTGATGGTGGTGATGATGTTCGTGGTGATGATCGTGTGCCATAACTGTCTGTGTTTTATCCGAAAAAATTATTTTATACCATCCCTTAACGGATGTATTTTCGCAAAGTTAGCTCTTTTTTTCCGGGAATCGTCTCCCCTATTTCGGCTAAAAAAGAATATATCGCTCCCCTGACGGATTCATTCCGGTTCACAGAGATCGGCAAACCAATAAGAATATTCCTTTTCCTCACCGTTTTCCAATTTCACCGGATAAGTCATATACAACGGTTCACCCAGCGTAAAATCCACCCGGTCCCGGAACATTCCCCCTGCATAACAAAACGTGTGATATTCCCCGTTTTCCCCGCAAACATCGGTATCCTCCGGCAAATCTTTTATAAACCCGGCATCGACGGCACGTCCGATAAAATCCCTGCCGAGTTTTTCCGCCATCGTGGTCACGACCACCGTTCGGAGCCCGGAAGCCAAAAATTCTTCCACGACTTCCGCCGGCGTCTTTCCCCACAAAGGCTCTACGACAGTGATCCCGTAAGGCGACAGCTGCCGCTCGCGGTACACTTTCACATCGTGTAAAAAAATATCCCCAAAAATGAAATGCGTCACTCCCCGGTCCAGAAAATACCTCACCGCCTCCTGCATCGCATGCTCGTAGCCCTGCATTTCGCCCTCCGGCTCCAGTTCCGCCATATACAAGGGAATCCCGATACTCTCCGCCTGTTTTTGCAACAAACCCGCCGGAATGGCATGCATGGACGATCTTCGGTTCTGCCTATTCACCGTGGTTAGCAGGGAAACAACTTCGTATTCCCCGGATTGCAGCACTTTCCACAAAGCCAGAGCTGAATCCTTCCCTCCGCTCCAGTTAAAAACAGCTTTTATCCGTCGGTCTGCCATGGTCTGATTATGAATGATTATACTGTAGTACACCGCCCTGCGGGCGGGCATCTCGCTAAACGACAAAATTCATAAGACTACGAATACCACAGTCTTATGAATTTAAGAGAGAAAGGTTTATGTTTATAAGCCCTTAAAAAATCTTAAAACCTACCACTTCGGTAGAGACTTCCCCGATCACATCCACATTTTTAAGAATGCCGCTTTGAACCTTCACAAAATGAATCTGGTTCAATACCACTGCATTCCCTTCGGCATCTATGGCGTTATCCAGTTCAAACTGATTGTACCGATACACCCCGTTTGCCGATTTTTCTATATCCTTCCCCATATTATCGGCGTATCCCCAGCCGAAAGCCTGATTTTTCCAAACCCCTCCTTCGTTCACCATACGGGGCTGGAGCATACTCCCTTTCAATGTATATGAATCGGCGGTAACCCAAGCCGGATAATACATCTGGTCGTGAAAATCGGGCAGATACAGAATATCTCCTTCATTCCCCTTATTATCTTTCCAATGCACATTTCCCGGCTGTGAGGGACGGAAATAAGTAACCTCATAACCCCGTTCCGCCTGGTCGCTGCCTTTCAACTCATACCAAGGATCGTCGGCAAGGCCATTGCCGTTCACATCCTCCGACACCCAGACAATTCCGGGCTCAGAACTTCCTTCAAAAGGGTTTCCGATTACTCCGAAATCATATCCTTTCCGATTTTTCACCACCTTAGGCAGCTTCACCGTGATATAGCCACCGAACGAGCCTAAAGACACATACAGTTTGTTTTTCAGGCGGCTTTCCGCCCAGGCATTCGCTTCCGCCATAGTCTTAAACTCCCCGTGCTCATTGATGAACTGACCGGGAGCCGGGCAATATTCCAGCACTTTCACCTGTCCGGGAGCGATTTCATCGTCGTCGTTATCGTCCTTATCCACGGAACAGGCCGTAAAAGCCAAGGCTAACGCCATTCCATAACAATAAAAGCTTTTCTTCATATCATTAATTATTAAATAAAACAGCCTGAGGAACTACATCTCCGCAATCTATCGATTTCACCTTATTCCCGGCAGCATCGAACACAACGATTTTTCCTGCGTCCTCGTTCCAGCCCACTTCTTCCGAATAACAAACCCAAAGTTCTCCATTCCGGGGATTTACATTTATCCCCGCCCCGGACAATTCCTCATCGCCTTCAGGAGCTGCAATGAAAGGAACGCTCAACGAAGCTGCGTTTCCCAACACATATTTATATATGCTCTGATCTTCAGCAGGAATATAAATTTCGTTCCCGGTTTTACTCAAAGCCAGACCGGCAGTATAAATACCGTGCCGGTAGCCGGACAACATCGGTTTAAAGGGAAGGACTTCTTTTTTTAACGTCAGGTCGGAAGCGATCCGGACAAGATAATATTCCGTCTTTTCTTCGTTACATCCGATGGTATATACATCGCCGCCCGCTTTTACGAAATTGATCTTACCATCCTGCCAAACCTCCAAAACCGACGGCTCCGGCATCCCGTTTTCGGCAGCATTCAATACATCGTTCAATCCGTAAACATTCACTTTAGCCAGCGACTGATAAGTCATATTTCCCAACAATTTCCCATTCACGACAATACCGTTATAGATAGCCCATCCGTATTTCTTTAACAACTGAACTTTTGAAAAAGAGGTCAGGTCCATCCGGTAAGCGCCCCCTCCGACCACCAGCGCCTGCTGGTCGCTCAAAGGAATGAAGCCATCCAGATTGGCAGCCACGACAGCGGAATTTTCTGCATACAGGGTTTTGGCATCGGCAGAGAATATATGTTCGACATTGGAAGTCGAAGTGGAAACCATCATATATAATTTATCGTCGATCCGGGTTGCATAGAGATCGTCATAAGACCCCAAATTTATCCCCTCTCCATAATTCAACGAAGAATACACATCGGAATAACGTTTTCCGGTCTCCGTATCGTAGTAATCCACAGAATTTTTTTGCACGATCAGTACACCTTGGGTTAAATCGGTTTTCGACACGATATCGGCCTCCAGCATCACCTCGCCTTTGGCATTTTTCAAAGTACATACCACTTTTGCCCGGCAAGGCTTTTCAATCCTGTAAGTAAAAGCAGAATCCGAAGAAACCTCCTGCCCGTTCAATTTCCACGCATAGGATACTCCTGCCGTATCCAGTAACAGAGGAGCGAAAACAATGGAATCGCCCACGGCGGGGGTCAGTGTCCCCACAGGAAAACTCCCTTTCAGCACGGTGGGAATACCCATCATATCCATATCGATATGCAGCCGGTCACAATCGTCGTCTTCACAGGCAATAAAACCTACTGCCAGAAATGCCATTAAAATAAGAGTATATATTTTATTCATCGCCAATAGCCTAATTACTGTTCATTAAAAATAATTGTTCCGGGGAAATAATAACCGTCGAACATCACTTCGGAAATCTTTTCTCCGGTAGTTCCGTTAAAACGCACGATCAGATTCTTTTGATAATCCTCCGTCAGATAAGTCGCCAACACTTCTTTGGTGGCGGGATTTACCCGGATCCCGGCTCCATAAAAACCGTAACCTTCTTTCTCATACGAAGTAAAAGGTTGTTCGGGAGCGGCATTTTCAAACATGGATTTATAAATTTTCCCTCCTGCAAGATAGAAGAAATTTTCGCCGTCGCCACAGAACGAATCCTCCCGGTAGGCTCCGAAGCTCGAAGGCTCGTAATCGCTCCGGACCGGAACTTTTTCGACGGAAAGGTCGGGTTTGATTTTCACCAGATTATTACCCGATTTCGCAGACTCGACGGTATATATATTCCCGTCTTTTCCGGCCACGAACCGGCAACCGCCCGTTGTGGTTACATCGATAGTCGTGTAAGGAAAAGAATTACTGAACGTGTATTGTGAAAGATCGTCGTTCAGGATTCTTTCCACTTCCAGCACGTGCATTTTCTTAGACTTCACATTCAACAGCAATTTACCTCGATAGACAGAAGCGCTTCCGCATCCGCCCCAGGTATCGTCCATCACGATCTGCTCGGAAGCGAAAGTTTCCAGATCCACCCGGAAGACATCGCCGTTAGCGGTCACCACGCCATATTTATCGCTTAAACCGATAAACTCATAAACCTGCCGGGTTCCGGCGAGGACAGGCGCGCTTTTCTCTATATAGAGTGTTTTCGGATCGACAACCGTCAATTGATTCCCTTGTTTGGAACAGATATAGAGTTTCCCGTTCCATAAAGTGGCGGATTGGCTGGTAGTACCCAGGGACGCCCCGAAATTTTGGTTTCTCAAAGCCCGGGTTTCGACAGTATTGCTCTTATAATCGTAATACGATACGCTTCCCGTTTCATGACCGAACCAGCCTTCGTTTATAATAAGGCAGCCTCCGGTATAATCCGCTCCCGGAACGACCAGTTTATTTTGCAAGATAACTTTTCCAAAATCATTGGTCAATTCCAGCACCACCAGAGAACGGGACGGACGTTCCGCCGTGAAAGAAAACCGGGGCTCGGTTCCCATATCCTCTTCGTTCATATACCATTGATAATACACATCTCCGGAAGAAGTCACCCGGGGCGCATAGTCGTAAGTCTCCCCGACATTCAGTTGCACGCCGCTTTCCGGAAAAGTCCCTTCTTTCAAAGCAGGCAACCCCAGCAAACTGTCGGAATGGCGAAGGTCACAGTCGTCGTCCGAACAAGCGGTCAGAGCCGTTGCCATCACAACAAACATCCCACACGTCTTAATAAAATGCTTTACATTCATATCCAAAAATTTAAAATATTAAATTCGTCAAATATAAAGCGATGAAAATCAGAGAAAAGACAATAGAAATCTTTTGCGCTCTAACTCCCGAAAGCTTATAAATAAATACATTGGCAGGTCTTCTGACTCTCTCTGTTTCAACGCCTTCCCATTCTTTTCAAACAGTGGCATAATCGTTAAAACCATATTCGAGATTACAGCTGCGGGAACAGTATCCGATTTCCACGGATTTCCCTATTAAGCATACAAACCGGATAGTTTGCATCGCACCAACGAGGCGCAAAATTATAATAATTCCATTCTCCCGCCAATTATCTGCCGATAATTTCAAATATTTTTCAGAATCCTTATTTTTGTTTGTGCTAAATTTAAAGAGTCGTTTGCCGGACATATAAACAATACTCATTTCCACAGGAATAAAATTAGAAGACGATGAAGATTTTAATCATAGAAGACGACGCTTCCTTGCGCGAGATCATGCAGCATTCTTTGGAAAAAGAACGTCACATCGTTGAGGTTGCGCCCAATTTCCAAACCGCCCTGCAAAAAATCGAAGACTATAATTACGACTGTATTCTGCTCGACATCATGCTCCCGGACGGGAACGGACTGCAATTGCTGAACACGTTGAAGGAACTGCGAAAACAGGAAAACGTGATTATTATTTCGGCCAAAGACTCTTTAGAGGATAAGGTCATTGGTTTAGACCTCGGAGCGGACGACTACCTGCCCAAACCTTTCCACCTAGCGGAACTGAACGCCCGGATTAAAAGCGTGGTCCGGCGGAATCATCCCGGTAGTCCGGATTTCATCGAATACGGAAACATCAGGGTCAATCCCGGCCTTTTCCGGGTATATGTAAACGATACGGAACTCGAACTCAACCGGAAAGAATACGACATTTTGTATTATTTTATCAACCGCCCAGATCGCCTGATCAATAAAAATTTATTGGCAGAAGCCGTATGGGGCGACCACATCGACCAGGCAGACAATTTCGATTTTATCTATGCCCAGATCAAAAACCTGAGAAAAAAATTAAATCTGGCGGAAGCCTCGGCTGAAATAAAAGCCGTGTACGGTTTCGGCTATAAAATGACTTTAAAATGAGACTGATCGTTCGTATCTTAACCCGTCTTGTCCCTGCCCTTCTGGTGATAACTACGTTATGGGGCATATTCTTTTATTATGCCCTTATGGATGAGGTGAACGATGAAACGGACGATACGTTGGAAGATTATTCCGAAATCATTATCACCCGTTTTTTAGCGGGACAGGAAATGCCATCCCAGGCCGACGGTACGAACAACAGCTACTATTTAACCCAGGTACCGGAGGAATACGCGGAAAAATACGAGCAAATACGTTATTCCGACGAAATGGTATATATTCCGGAAAAAAAGGAAACCGAACCGGCGAGAATATTAAAAACCATTTTCCAAAATGAAAACGGGGAATATTACGAACTGATCGTCAGTATCCCCAACATTGAAAAAGACGACCTGCGGGAAGCGATTCTCTACTGGATCATCTTTTTATATCTTACCCTGTTGATAACCATCCTACTCATAAACCTATGGGTTTTCTACCGGAGCATGCGCCCCCTTTACACCCTTTTGAAATGGCTGGATCGTTACTCCATTAGCGGCAACAACCCCATCCTGGAGAATAACACGAAGATTACCGAATTTAAAAAACTCAATGAAGCCGCTATCCGTCAGGCCGAACGCAATAAAAACCTGTTCGAGCAACAAAAACAATTTATCAGCAACGCTTCCCACGAACTGCAAACTCCGCTGGCCATTTGCCGGAACCGTCTGGAAATGCTTGCCGACAACGACACCCTGACGGAAGAGCAGCTGACAGAGATTTTTAAAACTCAATCCACACTGGATTATATCATCAAGCTAAACAAATCGTTATTATTCCTTTCCAAAATAGATAACGGGCAATTTCAGGAAATCAAAGAAATATCGTTCAACGAATTAATTCATAAATTCCTGCCCGATTACGAAGAGGCGTACGGCTATTTGAATATCACGGTTCACGTCGAAGAGAAAGGCACTTTCACGGTAGGTATGGACGAAGCCTTATCGGGAGCTTTAGTTTCCAATCTTCTAAAAAACGCCTTCGTACACAACCGGAAAGATAAGGGAGAACTGTACATAGAAATCACCTCCGGCAGCATCACCATTCTCAATACCGGAGACGAAGGAATGCTGGACGAAACCCATCTTTTCGAACGTTTCCGGCAAGGAAAAACGAAAAAAGAAGGCTCTACCGGGCTGGGATTGTCGATCATGGCGGCGATTTGCAAGACCTATCGTCTCCAAATCCGGTACTTTTATAATGGAAAACACGGTTTTGAGATAAAAAAATCGTGAAACAGGGATAAATTTCATATTTTTTTCAGTTTTACCCCTCAATTTTGTTTCATCAAATTAAACTTAAAAACGAAAAGATATGAAAAAGTTAATGATTGTACTCGTATGCCTGTTTACCTTACAGGGACTTGCCAAAGCCGATAACGACAAGCCTGTCGAAATGAAAGAACTGCCTCAAAAGGCCCTTACCTTTATGAATAAGTATTTCGCCGATGTGAAGGTTTCTTATGCAAAACTCGAAGAAGACCTTTGGGAAAAGAAATACGATGTTGTTTTGGTAAACGGTCAGAAAGTGGAATTCGATAAAAACGGAGAATGGCTGGAAGTGGATTGCAAATTTTCCACCGTTCCGGAAACGATCGTCCCGGAAGCAATCAAAAATTATGTGAAACAACATTTCCCGGAACAAAAAATAATAAAAATCGAACGGGACAAGAAGGAATATGAAGTGAAACTGACCAACAGACTGGAAATTACATTCGATAAGAAATTCAGAGCGATTGATATAGACGACTAATTCCATCCACATTAAAACAGAAAATCATGAAATTCAAGACTTTATTTTTATCTCTATTAGCAACGGCTGTCCTTTTTTCGGCCTGCAAAGACGACAACGACGACATTTCGCCCGATGATCTGTCGGCAAACATAAAATCCGCTATACAAACCATGTATCCGAATGCCCGGATCACGGAAGCCGACAACGAACACGGTGTTTTAGAAGTGGATATATGGCACGAAAACAAGCAAAAAGAAGTCCGCTTCAATGCTTTGGAAGAATGGATAGAAACGGAATACGATGTGCTTCAGCAGGAAGTTCCGGCAACCGTATTGGAAGCACTCGCCACCCAATATCCGAATCCGGTCATCGACGACATCGATTGCTACGAAACACCGGAAGGAAAATACTATCGTTTCGAAATCATTGTAAACAACCGGGAGGTGAAAGTGAACATTCAGGAAAACACAGCCGCAGCTTAAATTGCCGGATGTGGAATCTCCCCGCAAAAATCCAGGTTTCCCATTCCAGTCCTTTTACGGTCTGAATGGGAAATTTTTTATCTTATCTTCCGCCTGTTTTTATAAAGTCCGTGCTTAATCGTCGTACGTCCGGGATTCACCAAATAAGTGAAATCCAGAAAAGGCAGGCAGGCCATTTCGTTCTTTCCGGCCACCTGCATATAAGCTCCTTTGCAGGCAGCAGAAATTCCCACACGGCGGGACACATAATAAGTCAGACGCAAATTGACTTCTACGGCAAATTCCTTTGTGGCATCTACATTATAATACAAGCCGTTCACCGAATAGTGGAAACGATTCGAAAAATAAGAATCGAATTGCAGTCCGCCGTAATAAAGCAGTTTCTTGTTCAATAATTGGGAATGATAGAGCGAATGGGCATAATCGAAAGGCTGCACCTGAGTTTTCCCGAAACCTGCGTAGAACTCAACCCCGGCACGGACGGAAAGGATACGTTCGGGCGTTAAGGCAGGACAGCCGAAAACCCGGGGATTCATCAGCCACGAAAAAATCAATTCATTCCGCATGGCCAATCCGTGATTCACCCGCACAGAATCGGGGACTAAATCCTTAAACCCCGTCGCCTGCAATATTTTCAAAACAGGATAAGTGTAATACAGGGTATGTTCGGAGGATAGAAATAACTTGTGTTTTCCCAGCCAGCGATGCTTTAAGCCGATATTCGGCAAAAAAGGCTCTTCGGCAATCCGGAACAGCAATTCCGTCGATTTTGAAAATCCGATCCGGCTCTGATTGAATAAACTGATCTCCGCGGCATCGCCGGCAATAATACCTGCCGTCCCCGTATGCCAGGAAGAAACTTCCGGAACGCCTTTACTCCTGCCCGGTAATGTCCGGGGGTCCCAGCGTTCCTCTTCCACCGTGACCTGTTCCTTCGCCCGCTTCCCGATCTGCTTCTGCGTTTTTTTCTCTTCCCGGCTTTTAGCCGGAAGCACCCGCTGGGCCGAAAGCTCCCAGCCCAGAAACAAAAGCAAAAACAGTAAACCGATTTTCATGTATAAGCGGATTTATTTCATCTTACGTCTTTCCGGCGGAAGAATAATATTTCATAATCAATGGATATGCCTTAGCGGGAACATTGGCCGAAATATCTTCGCCCGCTCCGATCTTCGCCCGTATCTCCGTCGAAGATACAGCCGCAAGGGGAGCATCCACCAAAATCACCCCTTCCGGGATCGTTCCGGGCACCTCCACGCCGGGACGGGGATACACGAATATCCGGTAATGGTTAAGAATCTCCTTGTAATTCCTCCACAAATGAAAATTGCGGAGATTGTCCCCTCCGATCACCAAAGCAAAAGATTTCTCCGGATACTCTTTTTTCAAAACCTGCAAGGTATTCCATGTATAAGAAGGACGCGGCAGCCGGAACTCCGCATCGCACACCTCCATGCCCGGCTCTCCGGCTATCGCCTTGCGGAGAATCTCCAGCCTCTTGTTTTCATCCAAAAGCCCTGCATTTTGTTTCAACGGATTTTGAGGCGACACCACAAACCACACTTCCCGACAAAAACCTTTTTCGAGCAAATAGCGGGCTATTGCCAGATGTCCGTTGTGTACCGGATTAAAAGAACCGAAAAAAAGCCCCGTCATACTCTTGCCGTAATGAAACAAAATTCTTTATTTTTCTAAAAAAGCCCTGACTTTCCGTTCTGCATCCGCCAAAGCGGCATCCAGGTCGTCGTTCAACACAATGGTATCGAACTGACCGGCAAACCCCATTTCATATTCGGCCTTTGCCACCCGTTGCTCGATCTTTTCCGGATCGTCGGTCGCCCGGCTTATCAAACGGCAACGCAGCTCGTCGATAGAAGGAGCCTGGATAAACACAGAAAGGGCATCTTTCCCAAAAATCTTCTTAATATTCACGCCACCCACCACATCGACATCGAACACCACCGTATGCCCTTTCGCCCAGATTCGATCCAATTCGCTTTTCAGAGTGCCGTAAAAACAACCGGGATAAACTTCCTCCCATTCCAGAAATTCCCCCGCACCGATCCGCTTTTGAAATTCTTCCTGCGAAAAAAAATAATATTCTCTGCCGTGTTCCTCTTTACCCCTCGGAGCCCGGCACGTGGCCGAAATGGAAAATTCCAGCCCTAAATCCTTTTTCAATAAATGATCGACGATCGTACTCTTACCCGCTCCGCTGGGAGCTGAAAAAATAATGACTTTCCCCATATTTTAAAGGACATTTAAACTCTGTTCTTTGATCTTTTCCAACTCGTCTTTCATACGCACCACCAATTTTTGAATATCGTGGTCGTTGGCTTTCGATCCCATGGTATTGATCTCACGCCCGATTTCCTGTGCAATAAAACCGATCTTCCGTCCGGGTGCATCCTCTTTCTCTACGGTTTCCATGAAATATTTGCAATGATTGGCCAGACGCACTTTTTCCTCGGTAATATCGAGTTTTTCCAGATAATAAATAATCTCTTGCTCCATCCGGTTTTGGTCGATGCTTTTCACATCCGTCCATTCGGTGATCTTTTCCTGTAATTTTTGCCGGATCACTTCCACCCGTCTCTTTTCGAACTGGGGAACCTGTGCCGACAATTCCTGAATCAGCTGAACCCGGTGAATAATATCTTTAATCAATGCCTTACCTTCCTGTATCCGGAAATGATCCATCGCTTCCAGAGCTTCTCTCACACCCGCTTTCAACTGGCTCCACTCCTCCTCTTTCAGTTCTTCCGATTTGATTTGCAATGTATCGGGAAAACGCATCACCGTTTGCAGCAATTCGCCTTTATCGGGCGTCGCCCCCAACGATCCGGCAATTTCCAGCATCTGATTGAAATACTGCGCCACGACCGCCCGGTTGATTTGCACTTCCTTATCCGTTTCCGAATTATCGAAGTAAATGCACATATCCACTTTTCCCCGGTCGAGCCATTCCTTCACCATACCCCTCACTTCCATCTCCTTTTCCTTATATAGGTTGGGCATCCGTAAATTCAGATCGAGTTGTTTTGAATTTAAACTCTTGATCTCGATAATCACTTTCTTATTTCCGACTTCAACGGTTGTTTTCCCGAAACCGGTCATTGATTTTATCATAACGCCTTCATTTTAATTTCTTCTGCAAAAGTAACGATTTATTTGCAAATGCTTCATCCTCCACTCATTTTTGGCAAATTATCCCCTCTGTACGGTCGCACTTGAAAGCCCCTTTCAGATTTTAGTTTTTCTTCCTATCTTTACACCCGGATAATTATGATTGTGAATTAAACTGATATATGGAAAACATCCGTAATTTTTGCATTATAGCTCATATTGACCACGGGAAAAGCACCTTGGCCGACCGTTTATTGGAATATACCGGAACCGTGACGGGGAAAGACCTGCAAGCCCAGGTGCTCGACGATATGGATCTGGAAAGGGAAAGGGGCATCACGATCAAGAGCCATGCGATACAGATGGACTACGTATATCAAGGAAAAAAATATGTACTGAACCTGATCGACACTCCGGGACACGTGGACTTTTCGTATGAGGTATCGCGTTCTATCGCGGCCTGCGAAGGAGCGTTGCTGATTGTGGACTCCACCCAGGGCATTCAGGCACAGACCATTTCGAACCTGTATCTGGCGGTAGAGAATAACCTGGAAATCATTCCCGTGCTCAACAAAATGGATATGCCCAACGCCATGCCCGAAGAAGTGAAAGACCAGATTGTGGAACTCATCGGCTGCAAGCGCGAGGACATCGTCGAAGCCAGTGGAAAAACAGGTTTGGGAGTGGAAGAAATTTTGAAGGCGATTGTTGAAAGAGTCCCCCATCCGGAAGGATTTCCCAATCAACCCCTGCAAGCCCTGATTTTCGACTCCGAATTCAATTCCTTCCGGGGAATCATCACCTATTGCCGCATCGTAAACGGCAGCTTGCGGAAAGGCGACAAAGTGAAATTCGTCAATACCGGAAAAGAATACCTTGCCGACGAAATCGGTGTGTTGCGCCTGAAACAGGAACCCCGCGAGATACTCGAAACGGGCGATGTGGGCTACATCATCTCCGGCATCAAAACATCGTCGGAAGTGAAAGTCGGCGACACCATTACGCATGTAGAACGCCCCTGCGACGTGGCGATCGACGGATTCGAAGAGGTGAAGCCGATGGTCTTCGCCGGGATATACCCGATCGAATCCGAAGACTACGAAGATTTACGGGCTTCTATCGAGAAATTACAATTGAACGACGCTTCGCTCACCTTCGAGCCGGAATCGTCGGCGGCTTTAGGCTTCGGTTTCCGTTGCGGTTTCCTGGGAATGCTTCACATGGAAATCATACAGGAACGGCTCGACCGGGAATTCGACATGAACGTGATTACCACCGTGCCTAACGTTATGTACATCGCACACACCACCAAAGGCGAGGTGTACGAAATGCACAATCCGTCGGATATGCCTTCCGCCAGTGCGCTGGATTTCATCGAAGAGCCTTTTATCCGGGCACAGATCATCACTCCTGCCGAGTATATCGGTCCGATTATGACACTTTGCCTCGGTAAGCGGGGCATCCTGATCAACCAGCAATACCACACGGGAAACCGGATCGAGATCACTTACGAAATGCCTTTAGGCGAAATCGTATTTGATTTTTACGATAAATTGAAAAGCATCACCAAAGGATACGCCTCCTTCGATTATTACCGGATCGGTTACCGCAGGGCAAACCTGGTGAAATTGGATATTCTGCTGAACGGAGAATCGGTAGATGCCCTGTCCGCCCTGATTCACTTCGACAATGCGTATAGTTTCGGACGGCGGATTTGTGAAAAATTGAAAGAATTGATTCCCCGCCAGCAATTCGACATTGCCATACAGGCGGCTATCGGAGCGAAAGTCATTGCCAGGGAAACCATCAAAGCCGTGCGGAAAGACGTCACCGCCAAATGTTACGGAGGCGATATTTCGCGGAAAAGAAAGCTGCTTGAAAAACAGAAAAAAGGGAAAAAACGAATGAAACAGATCGGCAACGTGGAAGTTCCGCAAAAAGCGTTCCTGGCCGTTCTCAAACTGGATTAATCCACAACGGGAAAAGGAAAGAATCGTTTCTAACTTTCTTCCAAATCCTAAATTCGTTATCTTTCATAATAAAGAGGGTGTCCTTTTACAGTGGGCACCCTCTTCTTATTATATCCCGCCAAAATCATAAATCCGGTGACCGGATTTATCCCGGCGGATCTCAACGGTGCGGACAACTCCTTCAAAAGCACGATCTACCGACCCTCTCCCGTTATCCCGGACATTGTCCCGGAATCCGCCGACCCGGCAAAATCCCCCGGATTTACGAATGTTGCACCCGCATAGAGAATACCCGCAAACTACTGATAATCGCGGAAACTACGGCAAATCCCGTACCTAAGAACAATGCATAATGCATGCTCTCATGAGGCAGGAATGCAAACATCAGAGCTGCAAAGGCCGCCCCGACGGTTTGCCCCAGCAAACGCGCCATCCCCAGCATACCGCTCGCTCCTCCGCTACGGGCAGGGGGAGCGGAAGCAATGATCGTACTGTTATTGGGCGTGAGAAAAGTACCGAAACCTATTCCTCCCAACGCCATACGCCAGATAATATCGATATAAGTGGGGTGGGCGGGTAAGGTGGCCAGCAAAAACAAACTGCATCCAAAGATCACCAGTCCGATAGCACCTAACAGTCCGGCATTTATGCGATCCATCAACCGCCCCGCGAGCGGAGCTGAAATCATCGTCGCCAATGGCCAGGGCGTAAGCAGCAAGCCGGTTGCGACCTCATCCAGTTTCAACACCCGCTGAAAGAAAAACGGAATGGACACCAACGCCAGCATCTGGGCGATAAATGAAAAGATCGAAGTGAGGACAGAAATCGAAAAAGTCTTATTTTTCATCAAATCCACAGGCAGTAAAGGATAAGGATGATTCAGCTGCCGCCGTACAAAGAAATAGCCGATCACCAGCATAACGGCAAAGCCGGGTACAAGAATATACCAGTGAATGTCGTGGGCAAACCCGTCGATGACACAAATCAGCAATCCGAAAGTAAGAGCATTCAACAGGGCACTCCATACGTCGAAACGCTGCCCGTCGGGCTTCACAGGATTGCCCGGAAGAAATTTCGCACTCAAACCGAAAGCGATCAATCCGATAGGAACATTGATCGCAAACAGCCACGGCCAGTTCGCAATCGAAAGGATACCCGCGGCAACCGTCGGGCCGGCCGCCGCCGCAACAGCAATAATCAAGGCATTGAGCCCCATTCCCCTGCTTAAAAGGTGCTTCGGATAGATAATCCGCAACAAGGCCGTATTCACACTCATGATCGCCGATGCCCCGATGCCCTGCAATCCCCTGGCGATCACCAAAGTGGTGAACGAATCGGATAAGGCGCAGATCAACGAAGTAATACTGAACAACAACAATCCGCCGACATACACTTTTTTATATCCCCACAGATCGCCTAAAGAAGAAAAAGCCAGCAGAGAGATGGTAACTGCCAACTGAAAAGCGTTCACCACCCAGATCGAACTGGCAGGGTTGATGTGCAAATCGTTGGCTATCGTAGGTAAAGCCACATTGGCTATCGCTCCGTCGAGCACCGCCACGGTCATACCCACCCCGATAGCCGCTATCGCCCAATTCCGCCGGGGCTGTATCAAACCATCCTGAATTACATTTGCCATGTTTTATGTTTATTTGTTTTCGTTTCTTTATAAATTTATTATTAATAATTGTGTGCCAGTACGATAGCTGCCACCCAAATCCCGTATCGTTATGAACGGATTCGAAGAAATGAAAGTTCTATTTTTCGGGATCATATCTATTTATAATAGGAATATCGTACATTTGTGATACGACAACAAACAAGAGCATCATGGAAAAAATTGTTTATAACGCCCGGATCGTCACCATGAACCGGGAAATGGATATTATCGGGCAGGGATATTTACGGATCAAAGACGGGAAAATAACAGAGATCGGCCAGGCCGGCACTTTAAACATAGGGGCGGAAACCCACACGGAATATACGGATGCACAAGGCATGTTTCTGATTCCGGGTTTCGTAAATACCCACACACACCTCCCCATGACCATGCTCCGGGGATTTGCCGACGACCTCCCTCTGCACCAATGGCTCACGGAACACATATTTCCGGCAGAAGCCCGGCTGGTTACTCCCGGCCACGTGAGAATCGCCACCCGGCTGGCATTGATCGAAATGATAAAATCGGGGACGACCTGTTTCAACGATATGTATTTCTATGAAGATGTTATCGCCGAAGAAGCCCGTAAGGCGGGAATCAGAGGGGTTATGAACGAATCCCTCATCGATTTCCCGACCGCCAGTTTCCAAACCCCCGACGAAGGGCTGCGCCTATCGGAACGGCTGATCCAAAAATGGGAAAACGATCCGGTCATTCATCCTTCGGTCTGCACCCATGCTCCCTATACCTGTTCTACGGACACCTTGCAAAAAGCCAAAAAGCTGGCGGATAAATACCATACACTCTTGCAAATACACGTTTCCGAAACCCGGAAAGAAGTGGAAGATATCACCGCCCGGTACGGTATGCCGCCGGGAGAATATTTGTACTCTATCGGGCTGCTCGATAGCAACGTCATTGCCGCACATGGGGTATGGCTGAATCCGAAAGAGATAGAATTGTTTGCCCGGACAGGCGCTTCCATCGGACATTGCCCGAAAAGCAACCTCAAGCTGGCAAGCGGAATCGCCGACACCGACACTTATTTAAAGGCAGGAATCACCGTAGGCATAGGAACCGACGGTACGGCCAGCAACAATACCCTCGACATGGTGGAAGAAATGCGCTTTGCAGCCTTATTGCCCAAAGTCACCCATTACGACCCCGAAGCCGTGAACGCCGCAACCGCTCTGCGGATGGCGACCTTTAACGGGGCAAAAGCGCTCGGTCTGGAAAAGGTGACAGGCTCCATCGAAGTGGGGAAAAGTGCCGATTTCATCTTAATACATGCGGATGCTGTGTTTATGAATACTTGTTCTATTCGTGACAATGCTGAACAGAAGATTTTGAACCGATTGGAGTTTTTTCATTCCATGAGGAAAAATAAAAAAAGAAACCTGATTGTCGGTGTGCTGGGGTGTATGGCCGAGCGTGTAAAAGAGGATTTGATTGAGAATCATCATGTTGATTTGGTTGTGGGACCGGATGCTTATCTTACATTGCCCGACCTGATTGCTGCTGTTGAAGCAGGAGAGAAAGCTATTAATGTAGAATTGTCGACCACGGAAACATATCGTGATGTGATTCCTTCACGTATCTGCGGAAACCATATTTCGGGCTTTGTCAGCATTATGCGGGGCTGCAATAATTTTTGTCACTATTGCATAGTGCCTTATACTCGTGGCCGGGAGCGTAGCCGTGACGTAGAGAGTATCCTGAATGAGGTGCGTGATTTGGCCGATAAAGGTTATAAAGAAGTAACTTTGCTGGGTCAGAACGTTAATTCCTATCGTTTTGAGAGAGAGAATGAAGTGATTACTTTCCCGATGTTGCTTCGCACTGTTGCTGAGGCTGTTCCGGGAATGCGTGTCCGCTTTACCACTTCGCATCCTAAGGATATGAGTGACGAAACCTTGCAGGTGATAGCCGAAGTGCCAAACGTTTGTAAACATATTCATTTGCCTGTGCAGAGTGGAAGTTCGCGCATATTGAAATTGATGAACCGCAAATATACCCGTGAATGGTATTTGGACAGAGTGGCGGCTATTCGTCGAATCATTCCCGATTGTGGATTAAGTACAGATATTTTTTCGGGTTATCACTCTGAGACGGAAGAGGATCATCAGGAATCTTTGTCTCTAATGCGTGAGTGTGCTTACGACTCTGCTTTCATGTTTAAATATTCGGAACGTCCCGGAACGTATGCTTCCAAACATTTGCCGGATGATGTGCCCGAAGAAGTTAAGATTCGCCGTTTGAATGAAATTATTGAGTTGCAGAACCAACTTTCCGCCGAAAGTAATGCCAAAGATGTAGGAAAGACATTTGAAGTAATGGTGGAGGGCGTGTCGAAACGTTCGAAAGAACAATTATTCGGCCGTACACAGCAGAATAAAGTGGTGGTGTTCGACCGCGGAAATCACCGTATCGGCGATTTTGTAAATGTACGCATAACAGAAGCCAGTTCTGCCACACTGAAAGGAGAAGAAGTTTTCTGATGGGGAAAAAAGAAGCATATAAAGAAAAGAACTTGCAGTATTTGCAGGTTCTTTCTACCCGGGCAGATATCTGCTCTTTACCCTGCGGGATATTCTATGAGGTGCTGCAGGCAGGTACCGGAACGGCTTCACCCACTCTTCGTAGCATCGTTACTGTTCATTATAAAGGCAGTCTGATAAATGGGAAGGAGTTTGATAATTCTTATAGCCGTAATTGTCCCGAAGCATTTCGCCTGTGTGATGTCATCGAAGGATGGCAATTAGCGCTCCGGCAAATGCATATAGGGGATAGATGGATTATTTATATTCCTTATACCCTTGGTTATGGAAGTCGTGCCAGTGGTCCGATTCCTGCTTTCTCTACTTTAATATTTGAAGTAGAGTTGCTGAGTATTGCCTGACACGGTTGGGAGTTAGCGGTTGTGTAGTTTTTCTTTTACTCTGTCTTCATAGCCATCACGATATCTTCTTTCGGGCATTACAATCCACAGAATCAGATAGATGATTCCTCCTGAAAAAGCGGTGAAAATGGTTGCCAAAGCATAAACTATACGCACTGTCGATACCTCCCAGCCGAAATATTCGGCTATTCCTGCACATACGCCGGCTAACATTCTGTTATTGGAGCGAAGCAGTCTTTTATTTTCCATTTATTCTCTAGAATTAAAGTTAGATATGCAAAAATAGGAAAAAGCAAAATGCATAGTTAACTTATACTCTTAAAAGTACTTAAAGGAAAGTCATTGTAATTCATTTTATTTGTTATTTTGCAGCAAATTAGGGTTAAAAGTGAACAGACTCAAGATAGATACTTGTCCGTTGTGCGGCGGAAAACAGTTAGAACATGCAATAACTTGTACAGATAATTATGCTTCGGGCGAAAAGTTCGAGGTGATGCGGTGCACCCGTTGCGGCTTTCTTTTTACACAAGAAGTGCCGGTAGAGGCGGAAATAGGCAGGTATTATGAAACTCCCGATTATATTTCACACAGCGATACCAATAAAGGCTTGATGAACCGGGTGTATCATCAGGTTCGCAAGTATATGTTATCCCGTAAGGCCAAACTGATTAAACGTACGTCCGGGCTGAGTAAAGGCAGTCTGCTGGATATCGGAACCGGTACGGGATACTTTAGTAATGCTATGAAGGAACGCGGTTGGCGAGTGCGGGCGATAGAGAAGAATGTCAAAGCGCGTGCGTTTGCCAAAGAGCATTTTGACTTAGATGTAGATGCGGAAGATGCGTTGGCCGGATATGCTGATCATTCGTTTGATGCAATTACCCTGTGGCATGTGATGGAACATTTGGAACACCTGAATGAAACTTGGGAAAGGTTGGCAGCCTTGTTGAAGGACAGAGGGGTGCTGATTGTTGCAGTTCCCAATCCATCTTCGTATGATGCGGTGAAGTATAAGGAATGGTGGGCTGCGTATGACGTTCCCCGTCATTTATGGCATTTCACACCGTCTGTGATGCAACAATTCGGGGTGAAGCATGGTTTTAAACTTGCCGAACAGCATCCGATGCCATTCGATGCCTTCTATGTTTCTATGTTGACAGAGAAATATAAAGGTAGTCGTTTTTCTTTTCTGAAAGGAATGTGGACGGGATTGTTGGCTTGGTTTAGCACTTTGGCCAGAAAGGGGCGCAGTAGTTCAATGATTTATGTATTCAGAAAGAAGTAATTATGGGAAAGAAATCGACGTCTTTTTTCGATATGCAGTTCATTACTTCCAGCATTAGCACTATGTTGGTGTTGCTTTTATTGGGTATGGTGGTCTTCTTTGTGTTGTCGGCCAATAATCTTTCTAAGTATGTTCGTGAGAATATCAGTTTCTCCGTCCTTGTTAGCGATGACATGAAGGAAGCAGATGCCATTAAGTTCCAAAAGAAGTTGAATGCAGAGCCTTTCGTTAAGGAAACTTATTATATTTCTAAAGAGCAAGCTTTAAAAGAGCAGACAGAGGCGATGGGAACAGACCCTGCTGAGTTTTTGGGGTATAATCCCTTTACGGCTTCCATTGAGATAAAGTTGAATGCAGATTATGCCAATTCGGATAGTATAGCCTGGATTGAAGAGAAGATTATGGCTAACAAGAAGGTGATGGAGATTAATTATCCGCAAGATTTGCTGGATGCGGTGAATAGTAATATTCGTCGAATCAGCTTCTTGTTGCTTGGACTTGCTGCACTTCTTACATTGATTTCCTTTGCATTGATAAACAATACCATACGTCTTACTATATATTCTAAACGCTTTTTAATTCATACCATGAAACTGGTAGGAGCGAGTTGGGGATTTATTCGGAAACCTTTCTTGGTTCGGAATATATGGATTGGTGTATTGGCGGCTGTAATGGCTGATGCGGCATTAATCGGGATGGCTTATGCACTTGTGAGATATGAACCCGAATTGATAGAGATTATTACCCCCATGACGATGTTATTGGTGATGTCGTCAGTTTTTGTTTTCGGTGTGATTATCACCTTTATGTGTGCTTATATATCAATAAACAAATATTTGCGTATGAAAGCCGGTGCGCTTTATTACATCTAATTAAAAGGATATGGACAAACAGAAATTTGCCTTTGATAAAACAAATTTTATCTTACTGGCCATAGGCATGGCAGTCGTAATTATCGGTTTCCTGTTGATGACAGGCCCTAGTTCTACAGAAGGGTATTTTGAGCCGGATATTTTCAGTGTACGTCGAATCAAGGTGGCGCCTGCTGTATGTTTTTTTGGTTTTATTTTTATGATATATGGTATTGTGCGAAAGCCGAAACTAACGAAAGAATAAAAAAGTAAAAGTGTATGGAATGGTTTGAGGCATTAATCCTTGGTTTGCTTCAAGGATTGACAGAGTATTTGCCGGTCAGCAGCAGTGGTCATTTGGCTATCGGATCGGCTTTGTTTGGAATACAAGGTGAAGATAATCTGACATTTACCATAGCAGTGCATGTGGCAACTGTGTTGAGTACGTTGGTTATTTTGTGGAAGGAAATTGACTGGATTTTCCGTGGATTGTTTAAGTGTGAGATGAATGCGGAAACAAAGTATGTATTGAATATTCTTGTTTCTATGATACCTATCGGAATCGTAGGGGTGTTCTTTAAAGATTATGTAGAGGAAATCTTTGGCTCAGGGTTGCTGATTGTGGGCTGTATGTTATTGGTAACGGCTTTATTGCTTACTTTTTCTTACTATGCAAAACCTCGTTTGAAAGAGAATATTAGTATGCGTGATGCGTTTATCATAGGTTTGGCTCAGGCTTGTGCTGTGTTGCCGGGATTATCCCGTTCGGGTAGTACCATTGCTACCGGCTTGTTGCTGGGAGACAATAAAGCTAAACTGGCACAATTCTCTTTTCTGATGGTGATTCCTCCCATTTTGGGTGAGGCGTTGCTGGATGGAATGAAGATAGTGAAAGGAGCTGCAGCAGGAACAACGGACATTTCGGTTCTGTCGTTGGTGGTAGGTTTTGTAGCTGCTTTTGCTTCGGGTTGTATCGCTTGCAAGTGGATGATTAATATAGTGAAGAAGGGTAAGTTGATTTATTTTGCTATCTATTGTGCCATTGTAGGAGCAATTACGATAGCTTGCTCATTGGCAGCATAACCGTAGGGGTAAGAAGCATGAATTTTAAAGAAGGAGAAGTTTTATATTTTGATAAACCGCTGAAGTGGACTTCTTTTGCAGTGGTCAATAAGATAAGATATCACATTTGCCGCAAGTTGGGTGTGAAGAAGTTGAAGGTAGGGCATGCAGGAACGTTGGATCCTTTGGCTACAGGCGTTATGATTATTTGCACGGGCAAAGCAACAAAGCGGATTGAAGAGTTCCAATATCATACTAAGGAGTATGTGGCTACGCTGCAACTGGGTGCTACCACTCCTTCTTATGATTTAGAAAAAGAAATAGATGCCACTTATCCCACGGAGCATATCACCCGTGAATTGGTGGAAGAAACATTGAAACGTTTCATAGGCAGTATTGAGCAGATACCGCCTGCTTTTTCGGCTTGTAAGATTGACGGTGAGCGTGCCTACGATCTTGCCCGAAAGGGAGAGGAGGTAAATCTGAAACCTAAAACACTGGTAATAGACGAGATAGAGTTGTTGGAGTGTAATCTTCCTGAGATAAAAATCAGGGTAGTTTGCAGTAAGGGAACTTATATCCGTGCGTTGGCTCGTGACATTGGTGAAGCTCTGAATAGCGGTGCACACCTTATAGGTTTGATTCGTACCCGTGTGGGTGAAGTAAAACTGGAGGACTGTATGCAAGTGGAGGATTTTCCCGAATGGCTTGACCGACAAGAAATTGAAGTTATAAACGAATAAGGAGAGATAAGATGAAACTGTCGCAATTTAAATTTAAACTGCCGGAGGATAAAATAGCTTTGCATCCGGCTAAGTATAGAGATGAGTCGCGCCTGATGGTTGTTCACAAATCAACAGGTAAGATTGAACACAAGGTATTCAAGGATATCCTGGAGTATTTTGATGATAAAGATGTGTTTATCTTTAATGATACGAAAGTCTTCCCTGCGCGTTTGTATGGAAATAAAGAGAAAACCGGTGCACGTATCGAGGTTTTTTTGTTGCGTGAACTGAATGAGGAGCTTCGCTTGTGGGATGTATTGGTAGATCCGGCACGTAAGATCCGTATTGGTAATAAGTTGTATTTTGGTGATGACGACTCTATGGTGGCCGAAGTTATTGATAATACCACTTCTCGCGGACGTACTTTGCGATTCCTTTATGACGGTCCTCACGATGAGTTCAAGAAAGCTCTTTATGCTTTGGGTGAGGCTCCGCTGCCCAGTTTCATCCGTCGTCCGGTAGAAGAAGAAGATGCAGAACGTTTCCAGACCATTTTTGCTAAAAATGAAGGTGCGGTAACAGCTCCGACGGCAGGACTTCATTTTAGCCGTGAGTTGATGAAACGTATGGAAATCAAGGGAATAGATTTCGCTTATGTGACAATGCATGCCGGATTGGGTAATTTCCGCGAAATTGATGTGGAAGATCTTACCAAGCATAAGATGGATTCTGAACAGATGTTTGTTGATGCTAAAGCTTGTAATATTGTCAATCAGGCAAAAGATGAGAACAGACGTGTTTGTGCGGTAGGTACTACTGTGATGCGCGCAATCGAAACGGCTGTCGGTACAGACGGGCATCTCAAGGAATTCGAAGGCTGGACAAATAAGTTTATTTTTCCTCCATACGATTTTTCGGTGGCCAACAGCATGGTCACTAACTTCCACATGCCGCTTTCCACATTACTGATGCTGGTGGCTGCCTATGGTGGTTATGATTTGGTTATGGAAGCTTATAACACTGCTTTGAAGGAAGATTATCGTTTTGGTACGTATGGTGATGCTATGCTGATTTTAGATAAATAGCAAGATAAGTAAAAGGCACTGTGTATGAAGGTTTATTTAGGGCTTGGAACTAATTTAGGCGATAAGGAAGCCAATTTGCATACGGCTGTGCAACAAATAAATATGCGGATAGGGAAGGTGACTTCCCTTTCCGCTTTTTATGTTACTGCTCCTTGGGGCTTCTCTTCCGAGCATTCTTTCCTGAATGCTGCCTGTTGTGTCGATACTTCTCTTTCTCCCTTTGAAGTTTTAGAAAAAACTCAGTCGATAGAGCGTGATTTAGGTCGCACAAAGAAGTCTGTTGATGGTAACTATAGTGACCGTTTAATTGATATTGACCTCTTATTATATGGTGATTTAATATTGGATACACCTGCTTTGACTCTGCCTCATCCCCTTATGCATGAACGGCGTTTTGTAATGGAACCATTGGCAGAGATAGCACCCAAAGTGGTGCATCCGGTATTAAAGCAAACAATGGAATATCTGAAGCAACAGCAATAGACTTTGCATTACCAATCATATTTTCAGTGTTATGCCACAAATCGTCGTGTCACCTTGAATGCCGACATCATTCTGACTATCAGATAACTGATGAAGAAGGCAGCCACAGCTATACAGATAATATGAACCACTGCCGGAACTCCTTTAGGCAACCATGCGGCAAACATATCATACCCTATTTGCACAAAGACAAAATGGCAAAGGTAAATACCGAAGGTCATTGAGGCCAGTCGGGAAAGGGCAGGAGAGTAGGGCACTTTGATTCTCTGCATAATGACAAACACAGGGAAGGTCATCATAAATACATTGATGCCGCCGAATAGCCATACGATTTCCAAATAGGCATAATTGCCCGGAAAGTATTCCTGCATGATAAGGTAACCTCCAAATGTAATGGCATATCCTGCTGCAAACATAGGTATACCGATGGAGAGGGTTTTCTTCCAACTCCATTGCAAAGGGTATTTCACCAGATAATAAGCTAATATCAGATAACCGATGAAGCCTGACACATAGTAGAAGGAGCCGAAAGCGTTCCAGTCACACACCCCCAGAATATCCATATTGCCCCAATTACCGATGTATCCCAATGCGGGAGCTGCCATTTTCAGATAGGGAAGAAATAAGGAGATTCCCCAAATACGAAGGAACAGCTTGACATCTTTTTGTGAGGCTCGGTCTAGCCATGCCCCGAAAACGGGTATAACGAAATACAGCCCTATCAGCATATAAAGATACCAAAGGGGCGTGGTGTCGTAGTTGAAATTAAAGATAAAGGTGCAAATCTTCGTCACTGTCATTTGCCACGTGAAGGTGGACATGTCGATGGTGGGGTTGTCAGTGGTGGCAATATAGTTCAGGTATACGAAGTACAGCACCGGTAGCATGACCGACCAGAAAATGAGGGGTGGCACAATGCGCCCGATGCGTTTCCGGTAGAACTCGTTCATGCTGCTGCGGAGGGGAAAAAGCAAAACTCCGGTCATCATGACGAACAGAGGTACGCAGCTTCGCACTGCGCTTCCCGCAGCACACCCTTGCAGGAAAGTGCTGCGGTCTGTATCAAAGCGCGCCACAAAAGGGTCGCAACAATGTGCAAATACGACCAGAAAACAGGCGATAACACGTAACAGGTCTATCCAGCCTATGGTTTCTTTTCTTTTTAATTCCATCTGTGGTTAAGTGTTTTATACGGTAATATTGAGTAAAATTTCTCCCTTGGTATTCAATACCTTTATTCTCAATTCGCCTTTCTTTTTCTCGATAACCATCACTGTGGCACTGTCCATATCATATCCTCCGCCGACAATGACAGGAAAATTATTATCTAGTTTTCCTTTCGGATGATAGGCATATTCGTGGGTATGTGCATTCAGGCTGACGTTGAAAGGAGCTTTTTTCAGTAATGGTTTCCATAAGTCTTCGCAAAGGTTCTTATAGTCGTTTCCATATAAAGGGATATGATGAATCAGGATTCGCTTTTCGGCTTTTTTGAACTCTTTGGATGCCAGTTCTTTTTTCAGGAAGTCCACCTGCTCGTTACGCAGCCGGGTAAAGTCGTTCAAACCATAATACACCCAGTGGTCATCCGGTTTGTCTTCACCGCAGTCCAGCATCACGATGCGTGTGTCGCCCCAATTGAAGGAACCGTAGGTTTTATTGCCTACATAATCATAATGGTCACGCAGACCGATGGAATAGGCATTGCGTATTTCATGGTTGCCACGCATGAAGAAAGTAGGTACGCAGTCTCCGTGTACTCCTTCAGTCAGTTCACTGATAAAGGCAGTTGCCTGTTCGTGGCTGGCAGGATCGTCTACACAGTCACCGTTGAATACAACAAAATCGTAATCGATGTCCTGAATCTGTTGACATAAAGCGCGGAAAGTTTTGGGATGTTGGTGTAAGTCATTAAATACTACGGCAGTAAAGTTATCACTGTCGGGGGCAGGAAGAGTGAATTCGCTGAATTCCGATTGGGCGGTATTGCCGAATACTTTGTTATAAGCCTGATAGCGCAGAATTTCTTGTGAGCAGACGCGGTAATAGTACTTCTGTCCCGGCTGTAAACCGTCCAGGCGGATTTTATGCAGTTTGTTGTTACACACCGCTTGTCCGTCCATAATGGTGCGCGCACGTTGCAGTTGGGTTGAGTCGGTTCCGTATTCCACCCAGCAGTAGGCAGGTACGGTAGTCTCCCACATCACGGTGATTCCGTTTCCTACCGGATTCTGCAAATAAGGTTTTGTACGGAATATCTTTTCTGCCTTTTCTGCTGTGCGGAGGGTTACCACCAACGGGCGGTGGTCGGATGCTACCGATTCGTCCTGCACTTTGGAGGAGATGGCGGCAAATCCTTTGGTGTTATTTTTCAGGGTAACAATATAGTCGAGTGTCTCTTCCGGTTTGGGGGCGGGAAAAGTGGGTACTTTCGGATTGGAAAGTATCTGAAAATCCTTTTGCAACCCTTTAATGAAATCGGATTGAGGTTCGGCATTCATATCTCCGGCAAGGAAGAAAGGTTTTTTGGCGGAAGCAGCGAAATTCTTTATCATTTCCAGTGATGTCATTCGGTCTTCCTCCGTCAACGAGAGATGGGTGCAACAATAGATATAGTCTTCAAATTCGGCCATAATGAGTGTACGGGCCTCTTCACGTCCCGGCAGAGCCATGGTCTGGATGCGGATAGGAGTTTGTTTGGTGAGTAGTCCGATGCCATATTTCCCCCCGTCGTAATCAATGGCGGGAGCAAAGTAGGCGTGCATTTGCGTGCGTTCGGCTATTTCGCCGAGCACGTATGTTTTTCCGCTGCGGTTGGTCATACTGTCCAGTTCCTGGATGGCTACGGCATCGGGGCAGGCATTATTTATCACATTGGCCACACGTTGGAAATTCTGTACGTTATCCATGCCGTTGGCATTTTTGATATTGTAAGTCATTAACCTTAAGGTATTTTGAGCTTGTGCGGACGAAAGCGTCAGTAAGGCTGTAACAGCCAGAAAGAGTGTCTTTTTCATGTTTTATCCGGTATTATTTAAATTGAAACGCTTCAAAGGTAAGGATAAAAAATATTATTCGGCTACTCGTTTATATTATTTTTGAGACATTCTGTATCCATTGGAAGTTATTTTTATCTTTTCAATGCAGGAAGTAAGTTTTAAGGACTTACAACTTTGGTTTCATCAGGATAAAATAAAGGCTGTCATGAGTGAATCCCGTCAGATTCTTCCGTATCGGTCAATACTTTTTTCCTGCCGGTGAAGCCTGTGTCATTCGGATGCTGCTCACTACTCCCGCTCCAATGGCAAATAATATGGCAAGAAACAAACAGGCTTGTGCGCGGTCTCCTTCGGGAAACATTCGAAAGAGCAATGCCACCAGGGTGGTGCCTAATGTCTGTCCCAATAACCGTGCCGTTCCCAGCATACCGCTTGCGCCACCGCTTCGCCGGGTGGGTGCGGAAGAAACAATGGTGACATTATTCGGAGTCTGGAACAGTCCGAAGCCCATACCGCAGAGAGCCATCCGCCATACAATATTCCAACTTTCGGGATGCTCGGGAAGAATATAGAGTGAGAAAAGTCCTGCTGCAAATACGGCCATTCCCATTCCTCCCAACAGTCCCGGATGCACACGCTCTACAAGTCGTCCGGCAAGAGGGGCTGTCAATATCGTGGCCAAAGGCCAGGGAGTCAGCAACAGTCCGATTTCGACGGCATTATAATGCAGTACATTCTGCATGAAGAAAGGCAAGGACACCATTGCCAACATTTGTGCCGTGAATGATGTGATGGATGTACCGATGGAGAGTGCAAAGATGGGAATACGCATTAAGTCGACCGGCAGGATGGGGGCTTCCTGCTTGAGTTGCCGGCGGATAAAAAAGGTTCCTATGATGGCGAGAAGCGCAATTTGCAGACCGATGAAGTCACGGTTTTCAGAATGCGCAAAGCCCTCCAAAGAATAAATCAGCAGTCCGAAAGTCAGTGCATTGGCTATTGCACTGATTTTATCGAACTTGTGTTGTTTCTCGGCCGGAGGATTGTGTGGCAATAAACGATGGCCGATGACAAGCGCTGCCAGTCCTAACGGGATGTTGATGACAAACAGCCAGTGCCAGCTTCCCAACGCCAGAATGCTGCCGGCGATGGATGGTCCGGCGGCTGCCGAAACTGCAACGACCATGGCATTTACTCCCATGCCGCGACCTAATATTTGTGGCGGATAAATCAGTCGGATAAGTGCCGTGTTGACACTCATTACACATGCGGCTCCGAATCCTTGGATGACGCGTGCCGCCGTCAGCATCCAGAATGAAGTGGATAAGGTGCAGGCAAGTGATGCACCGACAAAAATGGAAATGCCGATAAGGAATATCCGCCTATATCCATAGATATCGCCCAATGAGGCGAAAGAAAGCAGTGTCATGGTGATGACCAATTGGTAAGCATTAACAATCCAAATGGCCGTTGAGGGTGTTACATCGAAATCGTGTGCTAGCGTAGGCAGGGCGATATTCATAATTGTCCCATCCAAAACCGACATCATGATAGCCAGCAATACAGCTATCACAGCTAAATATTGTCGTGGTATAAATGCAATCTTTTCTTTATTCATGTTGCAAAATTAACGCAAATCGGACAGACTCGGTTTAATTTCTTCTAAATAATTAAGAAACCTGTGTTAAAGAGTTGCTAAATAGTATGCGGCTTGGAGAATAATGCTTATCTTTGCGACCGTTAAAAACAGTGGAGAGATTTGAGTAGCTTGCAACCACAGAAAAAAATGCTAAAAAATACATTGACTTTCTTCCGTATAATTCCTACTCTGATTTAATTCCCCCGTTTGATAACGAATTAACTTTTAGTTTTAAATTCTTAATTTTATATTCAAAATGGGATACTTATTCACATCCGAATCGGTGTCAGAAGGACACCCCGACAAAGTGGCCGATCAGATATCGGACGCTGTGCTTGACAAACTGTTGGCATTCGACCCCAGTTCGAAAGTAGCTTGCGAAACCCTGGTGACTACCGGACAGGTAGTACTGGCAGGAGAGGTGAAAACAAAAGCGTATGTAGACTTGCAACGCATTGCACGTGAGGTAATTAACCGTATCGGTTATACCAAAAGCGAATATATGTTTGAAGGAAATTCATGTGGTGTGTTCTCGGCTATTCACGAGCAAAGTGCAGACATTAATCGTGGTGTAGAACGCGAAGATCCGATGAATCAGGGTGCCGGAGACCAGGGAATGATGTTCGGTTATGCTACCAACGAAACAGAAAACTATATGCCGCTGTCACTCGACCTGGCGCATAAACTGCTGATGGTCTTGGCTGAAATTCGTCGTGAAGGAAAGGTAATGACTTACCTCCGTCCCGATGCAAAGAGTCAGGTGACTATCGAATATGATGATAACGGAAAGCCTGTCCGTATCGATACCATTGTGGTTTCTACCCAGCACGATGAGTTCGTGGCTCCGGCTGATGCCTCTAAAGAAGCTCAGTTGAAAGCTGATGAAGAGATGCTGGCGAAGATTCGCAAAGATGTAATTGAAATCCTGATGCCCCGTGTCATTGCAGAGATTCATAATGAAGACGTTCTGGCTCTGTTCAATGACCGGATAGTTTATCATGTGAATCCTACCGGTAAATTCGTTATCGGCGGTCCTCACGGGGATACCGGTTTGACAGGACGTAAGATTATCGTTGATACTTACGGTGGAAAAGGTGCTCACGGTGGTGGTGCTTTCTCCGGTAAAGACCCCAGCAAGGTAGACCGTAGTGCTGCATACGCTGCCCGTCATATTGCCAAGAATATGGTGGCAGCCGGCGTAGCCGATGAAATGCTGGTTCAGGTTTCGTATGCCATCGGTGTGGCTCGTCCCATCAATATCTATGTAAACACTTACGGCCGTAGCAATGTGAAAATGACCGATGGTGAAATAGCCCAAAAAATAGACGAACTGTTCGATCTTCGTCCGAAGGCTATTGAAGAACGTTTAAAACTGCGCAATCCGATTTATGAAGAAACAGCTTCTTACGGACACATGGGACGTGAACCCAAAGTAGTGACCAAGACATATGAATCTATGTATCATGAAGCAAAGACACTGGAAGTGGAATTGTTTACTTGGGAAAAGCTGGATTATGTGGATAAGATAAAGGAAGCATTCGGTTTATAAAAGCCGGATTCGGATATTGTGTGTTTTCGGGCGGAATGAATCCGCTCGAAAATATAAGAGTTTACAAGAATGAATGATATAAAAAACGTATGTGTATATAGTGCGTCCAGCACAAAGATAGCAAAAGAATATTTTGATGCTGCCGAGAAATTGGGGCGTCTTTTGGCGGAAAAGCGAATCAATCTGATTAATGGTGCAGGCTGTATCGGCTTGATGGCTGCAACCTCCGATGCGGCATTGGCTGCCGGCGGCACTGTGACCGGTGTTATCCCGCATTTTATGGTAGAACAGGGATGGCATCACACCGGACTCACCAAGCTGATTGAAACCGAAACCATGCACGAGCGCAAACGAATGATGGCCGACCTGTCGGATGGAGTGATTGCTTTGCCGGGTGGTTGCGGCACCTTGGAGGAATTACTTGAAATCATTACTTGGAAGCAATTAGGGCTCTATCTCAATCCCATTGTCATCTTGAATATCAACGGCTTCTATGACTCCCTGTTGGATATGTTGCAAAGAGCAGTGGACGAAAACTTTATGCGAAAAGAGCATAGTGCCATTTGGAAAGTAGCTTCTGAACCCGAAGAGGCTGTAAATTTACTCTATACAACACCTGTCTGGAACAAAGAAATCCGTAAATTTGCAGCGATATGAGCGAAAATTGTCATCCCGGAATAGAATATCTGCTTCAGCTGTATGCCGAAGAACAGAGCCGTGTAGATACGGCTTTGACACAAAAGGTGCATCATGTCACCGTTCAGGAAGGGATGAAAGGAGAACCAATACCCTATCAACTGCGGTCGGATTGGATGGTGACCAGTGTTTTGTTTCTGTGTTTCATTTTGGTATCCTATGTTCTTGCCCATGGAAAGAAACATCTGGAGCAACAGTTTAAGAATTTTTCCTTGTCGAAAGAGCGTGCCAGTTTATTTGATGATACCACTGCCTCGGATGTCCGTTATACATTGGTTTTGATATTCCAAACCTGTATCCTTGCCGGTTTCTGTGTATATGATTATTTTTCGGACCACGATTTGCTTTTATTCCGCGTTGTACCCCACTATCTGCTATTGAGCACTTTCATCGGATGTGTGGTCATTTTCTTGTTGTTTAAGTGGTTGGCGTATAACTTTGTAAATTGGATATTCTTTAACAAAACCAAGAATATGATTTGGATAGAGTCATATTTTAATGTGATAATCGGAGCCGGTTTTTTGCTTTTTCCCATTGTCCTTTTGATTGTTTATTTTGATTTATCGCCGCAACTTGCACCTTATTTTATCGGTTTTGTTATAATAATTGCTAAAATATTGCTGTTTTATAAGTGCATTCATAACTTTTTCAACAGAATTTATGGCGTTCTCCATTTAATTCTGTACTTTTGTGCGCTAGAAATTCTCCCTGACTTGATACTGTGGAGGGGAATAGTTATAGCGAACAACATTTTGGTTTTAAATTTTTAGTACATTGAAAATAAAAAAAGTCCTCGTTTCTCAGCCCAAACCGACTTCTGAGAAGTCGCCTTATTACGATATAGCTGAGAAGTACGGTGTGAAAATCGATTTTCGCCCGTTCATCAAAGTTGAGAGCTTGTCGGCCAAAGAGTTCAGACAACAAAAAGTCTCTATTCTTGATCATACAGCAGTGATATTTACTTCAAGACACGCTATTGATCATTTTTTCGGTCTGTGTGCCGAGTTGCGTGTTACCATACCCGAGACAATGAAGTATTTCTGTACTTCTGAAACAATTGCTTTGTATATACAGAAATATGTGCAATATCGTAAACGCAAAGTATTCTTTGGGGCAACCGGTAAATTTGCAGATTTGCTTCCGTCTATTATCAAACATAACACAGAGAAGTATCTTGTTCCGATGTCGGATGTGCATAATGACGAAATTAGAAACGCATTGGATGCTAAGAAGATTCAACATACCGAGGTAGTGATGTATCGCACAGTAAGCAACGATTTCACTCCCGAAGAAAGTTTTGATTATGACATGTTGCTGTTCTTCAGTCCTGCCGGAATCAACTCGTTGATGAAAAATTTCCCTGAATTCGATCAACAAGAGATTGCCATCGGATGTTTTGGTCCTGCAACAGCTAAAGCGGTAAAAGATGCCGGTTTGCGTCTTGACCTGGAAGCTCCCACTGTAGAAGCTCCTTCAATGACGGCTGCATTGGATATGTTTATCCGTGAACGTAACAAAGATTAAATTTTTTAGTTTATAGCCCGAAATCGGGGGGTTTGTATCAAAAAGTTATAACTTTGTGATTCGAAACCCCCGATTTCTTTTTATATGGAAAAGTAAAACTATGGCAGAATATACACTTAGCAAAGCAGAACGATTGAATAGCAAGGCGATGATAGAACGTCTTTTTGCCGGTGGAAACAAGTCTTTTCCGGCTTTCCCCCTGCGTGTGGTGTATATGTGGCTGGATGCTTCGGAAGGGGAGGCGCCTGTTTCTATTTTGATAAGTGTTCCCAAGAAACGCTTTAAACGGGCAGTGAAACGCAATTTGGTGAAGCGCCGGGTACGGGAAGCGTACCGCAAGAACAAACAGCTATTGACGGATGCACTGGTTGCCAAGAATAAAAGACTGGTTTTAGCCTTTATATGGTTGGACAATGAAATTCATCCTTCGGCCGAGATAGAAGGGAAAGTGAAGAGATTGCTGTTTCATATAATGGAAAAAATAGAATGAAAAAGCTGCTTTCACGTCTTCTGTTACTCCCTATTTATTTCTACAGAGGGTATATTTCTCCCATGACTCCGCCTTCCTGTCGTTTTGTTCCTACTTGTTCCGAATATGCTATCGAGGCGATTAAGAAACACGGTCCTTTTAAAGGATTGTATCTGGCTGTTCGTCGTTTGTTGCGTTGCCATCCGTGGGGTGGTTCGGGATACGACCCTGTTCCTTAAATTATATCATTCATGCTACTTGATATTCACAGTCATTATGCAGCTCCGATAGCGGGCGAGAGCATTTGGAATGTAGAACCTGCCGTTTTCTCTCCTATTGAGGGGAATTATTATTCTGTGGGCATTCATCCGTGGAAGGCAGGAGCGGTGCGCGAAGAAGAGTGGAGGCTGTTGCGTGAAGCGGCGGAGCATCCGGCTGTGCTGGCTATCGGTGAGGCAGGTCTTGATAAACTGATGCCGATAAAACCGGCACTTCAAATGGCAGTTTTCGAGAAGCAGATTTTGTTGGCGGAAGCGATGGGAAAACCCTTGATTATTCATTGTGTGAAAGCCTTTAACGAGTTGGTGGAACTGAAAAGGAAATTCCGTCCGAACGTGCCGTGGGTGGTACACGGCTTCCGTAATAATGTGAATATAGCCCGGATGTTGCTGCGTGAGGATATTCGTCTTTCGATAGGAGAGAAGTATCAACTACCTGTGTTGCAGGAGATTCCTTTGGAGTGCTTGCTGACCGAGACGGATGAAAGCCGGATGCCCGTCCGTGACATCATAAAGAGTATTGCCGAAGTGCGGCGGGTGACCGCAGAAGAGCTTTCCATGCAGATAGCCGAAAATGCGGGAAAAATCTTTTTTCAGCGATAAGAGTTGTTTCTTCAGATAAAGAGTCGTACTTTTGTGGCATTAAAGTATAAATCAAACAATTAAATAGATTAATCATTCGATGAATTTTGTAGAAGAATTAACATGGCGTGGAATGGTGCACACAATGATGCCGGGCACCGAGGAGTTATTGGCTAAAGAACAAGTTACAGCATATCTGGGCATCGACCCTACTGCTGACTCTTTGCATATCGGCCACTTGTGTGGTGTGATGATGCTGCGTCATTTCCAGCGTTGCGGCC